>ERZ773150.3227-NODE-3227-length-11084-cov-8.928552_pt1 | contig 11084 bp, 8 predicted proteins | sample MGYA00580845_ERZ773150 | MGnify/ENA primary metagenome ERZ773150 (study PRJEB29015, sample SAMEA2737848) | human gut metagenome | biome: human gut; feature: human-associated habitat; material: faeces | place: China | collected 2012 ...
GGTATTCTGGTAGGCTTATATGCCAATGAAGCTTTGATGCAGGTTATATTAACCATCAAAAATTTACTTGGTTCATTGATTATTTTCTGTGTACCGCTGATTATTATCGGGTTCATTGCCCCGTCTATCACGCGTTTGGGCCAGCATGCGTCGACAATGCTGCGTGTTGCTATTACTTTAGCTTATGTTTCTTCGGTCGGAGCAGCATTTTTTGCAATGTTTTCAGGGTATGGTATTATTCCCCATCTGAATATTGTTTCTTCTGTAGATGGTTTAAAAGAACTGCCAAAGCTGTTGTTTGATCTAAAGATCGACCCGATCATGAGTGTAATGAGCGCCTTGGTCTTTTCTGTTTTGATTGGTGTGGCAGCTGCCTGGACTAAGGCTGCTGTGATTACTAAATTTTTGGAAGAATTTCAAAAAATTGTTCTGGCTATCGTTACTAATATTGTTATTCCTCTGCTGCCGATTTTTATCGCCTGCACTTTTTGCGCATTGTCGTACGAAGGTACGATTACCAAACAGCTGCCTGTGTTCCTGATTGTAGTGCTGATAGTAATGGTGGGACATTATATCTGGCTGGCATTGTTGTACGGTTTGGCAGGTCTTTATGCCGGCGCTAATCCAATGGAAGTGCTTAAGCATTACTGGCCGGCTTATATTACTGCCGTAGGTACAATGTCATCGGCAGCTACTTTAGCAGTGGCGTTGGAATGTGCACGTAAATCAAAAGTGCTGCGCAAAGACTTGGTAAATTTTGGCATTCCACTGTTTGCCAATATTCATTTATGTGGCAGTGTTTTGACTGAAGTATTTTTTGTTATGACTGTTTCGCAGATTTTATATGGTGCTTTGCCGGAATTAGGTACGATGATTTTATTCTGTCTGTTGCTGGGTATTTTTGCTATTGGTGCCCCCGGTGTTCCAGGTGGTACAGTTATGGCTTCTTTAGGCCTTATCATCAGTGTACTGGGTTTTGATGCTACTGGTACGGCTTTGATGTTGACGATTTTTGCACTGCAGGACAGCTTTGGTACTGCCTGCAATGTAACTGGTGACGGTGCTTTGACTTTGGCCCTGACAGGCTATGCTGAAAAAAATGATATTGAAGAAGTAAATGAAGCTTCTATTTTATAAATCAAATTTATAAATCAAACTATTTTTATAATAACCCCGTTCCCAAAAAGGGAACGGGGTTATTATTTTAAGTTGATAAAAGATAAATAAAGTGATAAAATATTTAAAATAAAACTTAAAAATATATTTATGAAAATAATATTTAGTTGCTAAATAAAAAGAAATAAAGATATTGAAATTTATTGATAAGTAATTGTTCAATGTAATGCCATAGTGAAAAAAGTGATATTTAATTTTTTTATACTTCTAACGAAGCCGGATGGGATCTGTCATGAATTTTGATAAAATTTTACAAAAACCTTTTTTGATATCTGTTTTTGTATTTAACATCATTTTATTTGGTGTTATTGTTTTTTTGTTGGGATATGTTCAAAATTTACTTGACAGTGATTCCAGAAATAACCTTGAAGAAATAGTTTCGCAAAATAAGAACGTTATTACCAGTAAACTGCTTTTAGATCTTAATCGTCTGGATATTATCAGTAATAAAATATCTGACGGACTGAAAAATAAGAATATCACCAAAGAAGCGGATATCAATAAATTTTTAGAGGATTATTCTAAAAACAGCATTGATGATAGTTTATTCTTAGCGAATAAAAATGGGCTTGCTTATGTAGATGGCGACACGCATATAGATATTTCAGGACGCCGATATTTTAAATTAGCTATTGATGGTATTTCTAATATTTCTGAACGGACTATTTCAAGAATCAACGGCGAATATATTTTTGTCGGCAGCGTGCCGTTGTATTACGATAATAATATCATCGGTACGATTCAGAAAATCTATACGGATAAACAGATGAATGAGCTGTTTGCGGCTTCGTTATTTTCGTCTAAAGGGTATATGTATGTTATCAATAGTGAAGGTTATATTATCCTGCATACCAAACACATTAATTGTGCTTTAAAATCGGATAATTATTTTCGTGATGTTTACGAATACGGAAACGTTGAAGCTGCTCGTAAAATGAAAGATGACATTAAAGCCAATAAAAGCGGTTTTATGGAAAATGCGGTCAATGGTGAAAAAACCTTCTCTGCTTATACTCCTATTGAACAGGTACATGACTGGTATCTGGTAACGAGCGTTCCTACTGATGTCATTGCCGAAAACGGAAATATAGTTATGAAGATTTTTTACATAGTTATGGTTTCGCTTGTACTTATCTTTTTGGTAAGTATCTGTTATTTTGCCTGGAACAAGCGTCGACAGAAACGGGTTTTGGAAAAAATTGCTTTTGTAGATAATGTTACAGGGGGCAATACCTATAACAAATTTCTTGTTGATGTACAGGAGACGTTAAGCAACAAAATAAACAAGCAATTTTATATCCTGAGTTTTGATGTAGATAACTTTAAATATATCAACAATTTTTACGGGTTTGCATGCGGCGATAAGATTTTGCGGCAAATATACAGTTCAGTCAGCGTCTGGATGCAGCCAGGCGAAACTGCGGCACGTATTTCCGGTGACCGTTTTGTATGTTTCTTACTGGATGCAGATGAAGAAAGAATCGAAGCTTTATTTTCAGCGATCAGAAATATCACAGAAGAAAATCTGATACTGCATTTTTCGGCCGGCGTTTATGTTATCAAAGACTACGATGAAAATATTAATCTTATGGTCGACAAGGCCAGCGTTGCGGCGCAGACGATTAAAGGTGTGCTGAATCAGCACGTGGTCTATTATTCCAAGAAATTTGATGATATGACTGCTCATAATGAAGAACTGAAACGGGATTTAAAACTTGCAATTAAAAATGATGAGTTTGTAGCTTTCTACCAGCCTAAAGTTGACATCAACAGTGGGAAGCTGGTTGGTGCAGAAGCATTGATCCGTTGGCGGACCAGAGATAATAAACTGATTGCGCCGGGCGATTTTATACCCTTAAGCGAAAAAACTGGTTTAGTTACAGATTTGGATATGATTGTTTTTGAAAAAGTATTAGCTTTCTTGCGAAGTTCATTGGATGCCGGTGTTGAATGTGTGCCGATTTCTGTAAATTTCTCACGTTTGCATTTTTCAAACGAAAAATTTTTACCGACACTTTTACAGAAAATGGAAAAATATCAGGTGCCAGCGCATTTGATTGAATTGGAGCTAACGGAAAGCGCTATTTTTGATAATTTCAGTATTATTTATGATTTTACAGAGAAAGTTCGTGAATATGGCGTCGCTGTGGCAATGGATGATTTTGGTTCCGGTTATTCTTCTTTGAATATGTTGAAAGACTTGTCGATAGATACTTTAAAAGTAGATAGAGCTTTTTTAGAGGAAGCTGCTGATAACGAAAAACGTAATATTATTTTTGTTTCAGTTGTAGAAATGGCTCGCAAGCTGAATATCAGTCTGGTGGTAGAAGGCGTTGAAACAGGGGAGAATGTCAGTCTGATGCGTGAATGCGGATGTAATATTGCTCAAGGCTATTATTTTGCCAGACCAATGGAAGAAAGTAAATTTGCCGAGCTTTTCAGGGAGGGTAAGTTATGCTGAAAAAAATCGTATGTATTATGGGGGCTGTGGCAATTTTTATACTGGCTGTGGGCTGCAGCAGCGAGCCTCAGAAACCCAAGCTGGGAGTTTCTTTTGGTGTTGGTGGTGCTACAAGATGGGTGAAAGAAAAACAGTTTATGGAAGATCGTGCTAAAGAACTCGGAGCAGATATAACTGTTCGTTTTAATACTACTGATACACCTAAGACATGGCGTGAAGACTGTTTTGAACTTATTGACAGCGGCATCAATGTATTGATTATGATTCCCAGAGATTTACGCCAGGTTGATGATATAGTAGATTATGCAAAAAAGAAAAACGTTAAGGTTGTCTCATATAGTAGGGCTATTTTAAATCCTCAGACGGATCTTTTTATTGGTTATGATACTTATAAAATTGGGCAGAACCTGGGCAAGCATTTATCAGAGCGTGTTTATAAGGGTAATTTTATTGTTTTGAAGGGTGATAAAGGTGATTTTAATACTCACTTTTTATACAATGGAGCCAATAAATACATTGAACCAATGGTCGGAACGGGCGTCAATGTAATATTGAATGATTATGTACCGGGGTGGTCTGCTGATACGGCCAAGGAAATGGTAAAAAAAGCTGTTATAGCGAATGACATGAAATTAGATGCAGTTTTGTGTCCGAATGATGGTTTGGCTGGCGGTGCCGCTGCTGCAGTACAGGAGCTGGGATTAAAAAATCATGTTATCATTGTCGGTATGGATGCAGAACTGGCGGCGGTTAAAAGACTTGTTGCAGGAACGCAGGATGCAACAGTGTATATGGACTTGAAAAATATGGCGTCAGCTGCGGTTGATCAGGCTGTTGCACTTGCTAAAGGCGAAAAAGTAACTGCCAATTCAGAAATCGCCAATGACAAGGGAGAAAAAATCAAGGCTTATTTGATTACTGGTGAAATGGTAACAAAAGAAAATATTGACAAGATATTGATCGAAAGCGGTTATTATACAAAAGAGCAGGTTTATGGAAATAATTAAATCTGCTTTTATAGAATGAATCTGGAATTATGTTGATAAATGCCAAGCAGCAGTAGTTGATAATACTGCTGCTTTTGTTTACCTGCTTAAGCAGTAAGTGATTGTAAAGGCAAATACTTTATCTATCCTGGTAATCACTATTCTGAGCATATATTTTTAAAGGTATGTTTTCTTAAATTAATAAATATCATCCTGTTTGTGTGATATAATAAATATTAATCAATGTAATTGAATATGAGGATTTTGTTTGTTACTATTGTTAAACTTTCTGTCGGTATATTCAAGGTGATATATCAAGAAAAGCATCGTTGTTATTCAAAAATCGGTGTTTAAATGACTCTTTGAAAAGTATGATTTAGGCATCAAGAGATAGCAATGGTGTCTGGTTTTTTCTTTTATGTAATATATTTTGACAGTTCTTTTTGTGCTGAAATTAACTTAAAGTACTATAATTTACAGTATATTTTATGTTGGAGCGTGGTTTTGTGTATTTGTTATTTGGTTTATATTTTGTCATCGGCATAGTTATCGGCAGTTTTTTGAATGTCTGTATTTACAGGCTGCCGCTGGGGAAATCTGTTATCAGCCCTCCGTCAGCCTGCGGCAGCTGCGGACACAGGTTAGGGGCTCTGGATATGATACCTGTTCTAAGTTATTTTTTGCTGCGCGGCAGGTGCCGCTACTGTAATGCTGCTTATAGCGCCCGTTATATGCTGGTAGAGCTTTTGACAGGTATTTTATTTGCCTTGTGCGGCTTGTATTATTTGCCTGGCTTAAAAATAATACTGGTTTTCTTTTTTGTAGCTTGCCTGATCGTACAGGCTTTTATTGATCTGGATCATCAAATTCTGCTGGATGAAATTTTGATGCTGATGCTGCCGACAGGTATCATTTATGCCTATTATGCTTTACCGGACATGTGGGATTCTTTATATGGGGCTTTATTTGCCGGTGGGCTGATGCTGTTGATATTTTTGCTGAGCCGCGGTGGAATGGGTGCTGGCGATGTTAAGCTCAGTTTTGTTTTAGGCGTTTGGCTTGGGTTTAAGGCGAGTATCGTTTGTCTGATGCTGGCTTTTGTTTTTGGGGGGATAATCGGGGTGCTGCTGCTGGCTTCCGGTATCAAGCAGCGTAAAGATCCGATTCCGTTTGGACCGTTTTTATGTATCGGAGCTTATATTGCGCTTTTGTTTTCTCCATATTTAATTTATTTTTACTGGAATTTGTTTGTATGAGTTTATGAATTTATGATATAATTTATAAAATATAGTATTAAAACTGATTTTATTTATACGAATCAAGGAGGTCTGCGCAAGTGAATGTGCAAGCCATCGTAAAAAGAATGTTTCACACAAAGCCGTCAAAAATAGTTGGCGTCGATATCGGCACCGGAAGTATAAAAATGGTGCAGATAGAAACAGGCAGTAAGCCTGTAGTTAGTTGTTTTGCTGTAGCAGAGCTGCCGCTGGAGCTTATCAATAACGGATTTGTCCGTAACAGTGATGCGATGATAAGCTTTATTAAAGGCTTGGTGGCAAAATATGATTTTAATGCCAGGCATGCGGTTTTTACTGTAGGCGGCCGTAATGCTTTTGTACGTGAGATCGATATGCCGGAAATGCCTGACGAAGAAATGAAACAGTCTGTAGCTTGGGATTCCAGTCAGTATGTTCCTTATGAAGCTGATACTTATTATGTGGATTCGGCTAAATTTGGGGCATATACTAATGAAGGTCTGCAGCCTGTGCTTTTGGTTGCTTCACCTAAGGATGTTATTGATTCACTGCTGGAAATCAGTGATGCGCTGGCCTGGCATACTATTGGTATTGATATCGAAGTTTTGTCTGCTTATAGAACCTTGCCCAGGCAGTTGGAAAACTTCGTTTTGCTTGATATAGGGCGTTCATATTCGATGCTGACTATTTTTCAGAACGGTGCTCCTGTTGCGCAGCGCAGTATTCCCCAGGGAGGGCAGATGTTTAATGCCGCTATTGCTAATGGTGCTGGCGTTGACCTGACGGCTGCTGAAAAGATCAAACTGGAAGATGAGCTGCTTTTGAGCAGCCTGGAAACAGATAAAACTAAATTTGCAGAATTTTTCAACGAGGTTGAAAATCTGGGACGTGAAGTACGCAGAACCTGTGAATATTATTTGATCAATAAAAAGGATGCAAGATTTACGCATCTGGTTTTGGCAGGCGGCGGTGCAAATATGGCCGGATTGTCCGAATTTTTGAGCGAAGGTATGGAAATGAAGGTTGTCGTTAACGATCTGCGTCAAGCAGTTACTTTTGCAGATAAACTTGATCAGAGAGAACTGAAAAAATATCTGGGAGCGCTGACTGTTGCAATAGGCGCTGCTTTGTACGGAGGGGAAGCAGATGATTAGAATCAATCTTTTACCTGAGTACAGGCGCAAAAGTGAGTTTCCTACATGGAAACTTTATCGTATTATAGCTTATGTATTTTTAGGACTGAGCATTTTACTGTGGGGTTACCATTTGGCAATGTTCAAGTATACTGAAAGTAAGCTCAGCGATGTGAATGAAGGTATCGTTTCAATGAAAGTCTGGCAGGAGCGTTTTGATAAAGCTCAGCAGCAGAATGCGGAAGTAAATAAACGCAATACTATCGTACGCAATCTTTCTAAAGACCGCATCGTCTGGAGCCGTTCCCTTGCTGAACTGGGCAATGTTACACCCTACGGCTGCTGGCTGACAAGTGTTAAGCAGGGCAATAAGCCAGATCAGATGAGCATTGCCGGTAAAGCCATGAAAATGGACGATATTGTTAAATTCATCAGTCTTTTACAGGCACGGCCTGATATTGCCAATGTGCAGCTGATTTCTGCCGATGAAAGCAACAATAATAACAGCAGTACTGCTGGCGTTATTGATTTTACTTTGGAAATTCAGAGAAGTGGGGTGAAGAAGTGAAATTAGAAATGTCTGACAGCAATATGTCAGAAAACAGTAAATATTCGTTGTTATTGTTAGGTTCGGTACTGCTGCTTGTTTTTGTAGTTCTGTATATCATGCAGCCGCTGCGTGAAGACATTCAGAAAAATGAGCAGGAATTGACACAGGCGCAGCAGCGTTTAGCCAGTTATCAGACATTTGCTGAACAGAATAAGGATTATAATGCTTTTGCAGCGAAGCAGGAAGGCTACCTTGCTGAAGCTAAGAAGCTGTTGCCTGATATAGTAACTGTGCCCGAATTAGTACAGGAATATTCTAACCTTTCAAAGGAATGCGGAATTCAGTTCAAAAGTGTTAAGCCTCCGAGTGGCAATTTAAAACAGGTAAATGGAGCTTACGAAGTACCGCTCAATATTTCTATCAGCGGCAACTATTATAAAATGGTCGAGTTTTTGCAGAAGGTAGAAAACGGTACGAGGTTTGCAAAATTGAACAAAGCCAGTGTTAATACCGTTAAAGAAAATGATGCTTCGGGAAATCTGGATATGACGGCTGAATTTACCGTTTATTCGCTGAAGGACGCCTTAGGGAAAATGAATACTGGCGCCGCTGGTGAAAAGACCGGCCTGGATCGCGTAAAAGAACGTGACGCAGCTAATATGGCGGCAATAGACGAAGCAAAAAAATAGAGTAAACGTTATATTATTAGACCCTTGTTGTTTTTCTGCAGCAGGGGTCTTTTTATGTTGCATGGCATAACCGTTGAAAAGACTGTGAAAGCGCTGCTTCAGCCTGCAATTTTCTTGCTATTCTATATGGAAAAGTTGTATAATTAAAATATCTGTTATTATAAATAAAAATACCTTTATTTCGATAAATTGAGGAGTAAAAAAATGATTTGGCAGAATACAAAAGTTCGTATTGCAATTATCGCATCCCTGGTTCTTTTAGCAATTATTGCTTATCGTATTTATGGTAATATCCAGGCTAACAACGAGCGTGCGAACCGTGTTTCGCAAGGGCAGAATATTGCGGTGGCCACATCTTTCCCGCAGCGTCAGAGTATTACTCCTGTTATGCGTTTTGCGGGCAGCCTTGATCCTGTTTGGCAGGCCGACGTGGCAGCTAAAATAGATGGCAGGGTAGAGAAGGTTTATGTTAATGAAGGTGACAAGGTCACAGCTGGCACTGTGCTGGCTCATTTAGAGCAGACAGAACAGACGGCTAATTTGTTATCGGCGAAGGGTTCTTTGATGGATGCCCAAACGACTTTGGAAAGAGCTGAACGTGAACTGCAGCGTTATCAGGCATTATATGAAAAAGGAGCTGTTTCGGAGCAGACGGTAGACAATTACCGCTTTGCCAGAAACAATGCGCAGGGCAAGCTTTCGGAAGCTCAGGGCGTGTGGGACAATATGCAGGATAAGCTGAGCGGAGCCAGTGTAACTGCGCCGCAGGACGGTATTATTTCTAAACGTTATTATCAGGAAGGTTATTATGCTAAAGTTGGCACAGCGCTGTTTAATATTGCCGATATTTCTGAATTGACTGCTAAAATAAATATCCCGGAAGGTCAGATCAGCAATATTGCTGTTGGCGGATTGGCTGATATTACTGTGCCCGCATATCCTGATGATAAATTCAGCGGTATGATCACACGTATCTCGCCGGTAGCAGATATGCCGGCAAGGACCTTTGCTGCTGAGGTGACAGTGGACAACAGTGCCGGTAAATTACGCGGCGGTGTTTATGCCAATGTTGTCATTACAGCCGAGCCGAAAGAGAATGCATTAGTTATTCCTATGAGCGCTATTGTAATGCGTGAAGATCAGCGTACGGTTTTTGTTGTTGATGATGATGGTGTCGTCAGCCGCAGAGTTTTAACAATAGGTTTTGTCAATGATAATATGGTAGAAGTTTTAGATGGTTTGAGTGATGGCGACCGGATCGTTACCGGCGGTCAGAATAAATTGCGTGAAGGCAGTAAGATCAAATTAGAAGGACAGGGTGCTAAATAAAATGATAGGCACATTTATACGCAGACCTGTTTTTACGACGATGTTTGTACTGCTTTTAGTAGTATTCGGCATTAAGTCGTATCCTAATTTGGGTGTCGATTTGTATCCTGACGTTGAACTGCCTCTGGTAAGTGTTACTGTTACCTATACTGGCGCTTCACCTGAGGAAATGGAAACTCTGATCACCAGACCTATTGAAGATCGCGTCAGCCAGGTTGCAGGTATTAAAACCCTGTCGTCAACTGTACGCGAAGGTTATTCGCAGACGACGCTGGAATTTGAGCTGGGTGTTGACCCGCGCGAGATGGCCAGTGAGGTGCGTGAAAAGGTTGCGTCGGACGCCGGCGTTTGCCTGACGACATCGATGAGCCGGTTGTACAGCGTTTTGATATTTCGTCACAGTCGATAGCGGCATTTACTTTTGCTTCTGATTCGCGCAGTCGTGAAGAAACCCGTAAGATAGTTGAAGACGTTGTTAAAGAAGAGCTGCAGCGTGTCGAAGGCGTGTCCGAAGTATCTGTTGTCGGCGCCAGCCTGCGTGCGATCAAACTGATCGCCGATCCTGAAAAGCTGAACAGTTATAATATTTCCTTTCAGACGATCTTAGATAAGGTCAACAGTGAAAATATCAATACTCCTGGCGGTAAGGCCCGTTATAACGATATGGAAATAACAGTCCGTACGTTAGGCAAATATAAAAATATCGACGATATTAAAAACATTGTTATTGCCAACCAGGACGGTCGCCCGATCCAGCTTTCAGATGTTGTAAAGGTTGTTGACAGCTGGGAAGACGAAGATACCTATTCCCGTTCCAATAAAGTACCCAGCGTTATGGTCTTGGTAAGGAAGCAGTCTAAAACCAATACTGTCGATGTTGTTGACGGTGTCAACGCTTCTATGGAACAAATGATGGAAAATGATTTACCGAAGGATATCAAGGTCGACGTCGTACGCGATCAGTCGGCTTATATCCGCGAGAATGTTGCCGATGTCTGGAATGCGATTCTTTTCGGCGGCTTTTTGGCGCTTTTGATAACTTATATGTTCCTGCGCGATTTTCGGGCTACGATCATCGGCGGCCTTTCCATACCGACCTCCGTTATTGCTACGTTCTTTTTGATGAAGTCGATGGACTTTACGCTGAATAATATGTCGCTGATGGCTTTGAGCCTGGCAGTCGGCATCCTTATCGACGATGCTATCGTTTTGATTGAAAATATTTTCCGGCATATGGAAATGGGTAAGTCCCCGATTCAGGCGGCCCAGGATGCTACGGAAGAGTTATCTCTGGCGATTCTTGCCACTTCGCTTTCTTTGATGGCGGTTTTTGTACCGATCGGTTCCATGGGTGAGGTAGTTGGTCAGTATTTTAAACAGTTCGGCTTAACGGTCGCTTTTGCACTGGCGTTTTCGACGATGGCAGCTTACACGCTCACACCAATGATTTCGGCTTATTGGCTGAAGGATTATCGCGAGGAACATGCCAAACCTTATAAGCATC
>ERZ773150.3229-NODE-3229-length-11074-cov-2.498412_pt1 | contig 11074 bp, 11 predicted proteins | sample MGYA00580845_ERZ773150 | MGnify/ENA primary metagenome ERZ773150 (study PRJEB29015, sample SAMEA2737848) | human gut metagenome | biome: human gut; feature: human-associated habitat; material: faeces | place: China | collected 2012 ...
GGGCGGCAAAACCTTAGTCTCAGGTACGTCCTACAGTGTGAAAAACGGCAAGGTGCTGATTGGCGGGACGGCATATGATATTTCGTTTGCAAAACAATATCCTGCTAAGGTTCAAAATTTTTGGAGTAGCTCTTGGTATGAAGATGAGGCTTCTAAACCCTCCTATGTAACATGCGCAACCTATGCTAAGGGATACTGGGTAGTTGGTGGATATTCTACGCAAAGCAGTTCTTATATTGCATACGCCAAAAGCCTTGAAGGGCCGTGGACAACCAAAAAACTGTGGACTGGTTCTTCTGGCTATGTAAACTCATCGACCATACGCTCCATTACGTATACAAATGGGTATTTTGTAGTATGCGGAAGAACCTATAGCAGCAGTACCAGTGGGCAAGCGCGTATCGCATATGCTACAAGCCCAGACGGAGACTGGACAATTAAAGATATATGGTCTAGCTTTAGAGCTGAAATATATTCAATAACCTATGGCAATGGCTATTGGATTGTTGGTGGTTGTTCCGGTGGCAGTGGCAATAGTGAGCAATATGCGAAGATAGCTTATTCCACAAGCCTTAATGGCACTTGGACAACCAATACGTTAATTTCTTCTTCTTCTAACGGCACCGCTTATGTACAAAAGATACTTTATGAAAATGGCTATTTTGTTGCGGCATGTTATTGGCAGTATAGTTATAACTCCAACAAATCTTATCCTAGGATAGCATACGCTACCACCCCTACAGGTACATGGACTACACAAGATTTGTGGTCAATAGGGACAGTTAATTCATATATAAATGACCTAATTTATGCAAATGGATATTGGGTAGCAGTGGGCTGCTATTATTCCAGTAGCACTTATTATGCACGTCTCGCATATGCCACAAGTCCTACAGGTACATGGACTATAAAAGATTTGTGGAGTAATACAAACAGCAGTTGTCAACTCTATGACATAATTCATGATGGTACCAGCTATGTAGTCAGAGGATATAAAACAGCAACTACTTGGTGTACTGCTACAAGTTTGAATGGGACTTGGACGAATATAACGGTACCTGCTTCCAGTATAATGAGTTTTTTCTTTATGGATTTTATTGATGGAAACTATTTGGCTGGCGGTCAATATACCTCTGGAACGACATCAACGTCAAAACTAGCCAATGCCCCGACACTAGAAGAACTCGGAACCACGCAATAATTTAAGGAGGAAAACCATGATTTATGTAAAAGTAAATAACACCCTCTACCCTGCGAGTATCAGCGGAAAAATTGCTGATAAGCAATGGGACGGACGAGAGAGTAAGTGCATTACCCTGACCGGAACTTTTGCCGCTGTGGACGCACTTTTCCAAGATGGAGCATCTTGGAGTATCGTGGATGAGCATGAAGTTCCTGTAGTCGATGGGGAAGGCAATCCCGTGCTGGATGAGAATGGAGAACCTACCTACACCACAGAGCAGACCGAATTTGACAACAGTGAGTTTACCATCCGGGGCGATTTGACCGTCCATGCAGACGGCACCTGCACCGTGGAAATGGGCAAGCTCACAGACCTGGAAGAAGCCTACGAACTGATGCTGGGAGGTATTTAAAATGAGTAGGAAGGCAAACGCAGTTAAGACCTTATACCGAATTGGGAGAATTGACTTTAGCGGCGTACGGCAGGCAGTAAAAAACGGTTTGATTACTGAGGATGAGTTTGCTGCAATCACTGGCGAAGCATATACCCAAAGTTAGAGGGACAAGGATGGAAATAATACTTGCAATCTTAGGCGGGAGCGCATTAGCGGCGTTGGTGAATCAGGTGGGCAATGCCTGGCAGTGGAACAGACAGAGAAAAGCCAACTTAGACGACCAGGGAAAGACCCGCCTGGACAAGCTGGAGACAGGAATGATGGCGATGATGCTAGACCGGATTCAATACCTGTGCAAATGCTACCTCAGGGACCAGTCCATTGACGTAGACGACAGGCGGCGGCTACATATCATGCATGAATGCTACCACACTTTGGGTGGCAACGGAGACTTAGATAAGCTGATGGAGGACGTCAACAAGTTACCAATCGAATGAGAAAGGAACGATACAGATGAAAGAACTAAGAAACAACCGATTCCATGAGATGAGAAAAGAGCTAGCAAGAATCAGCCGGGAAAGAAGCGTGGACATTGATGTGGCCATCTCTATTCTGGCCCAGGAGAAGGGGTTCAAAGACTGGGGCAAGGAGAGCATGGACTTTAAGGTGTTTCTGGCGGGCATGGACGGCCAGGACTACAAGGCATACTTTGCTGAGTAACCCAAAGGGGCGGTCTTTGACTGCCCCGATTTCTACATAGGAGGCTTTTATGAAAGAACGGCTAACCAAACTATTGACAGTGAAAAGCATTGTGACGATTGTACTCACCCTTGTCTTTGCGGTTCTGGCGGCTAGAGGGACGATTAGCGGGCAGGAATTTCTCACGGTATTCACGGTTGTCATATCCTTTTACTACGGCACCCAGGCCGCCAGGGAGGGGGAGAAGAAATGATTCCCTGTCACCGGACAAACTATCAGTCTGGCCGTGCCGGAACGATACAGTATCTGGTTCTCCACTACACGGCGAACAATGGCGACACGGCCAAGGGCAACTGCAATTACTTCCAGAATAACCCCGGCCTCTATGTATCAAGCCACTACTTTGTGGATGAGACAGGCTGGGAGCAGTCTGTGGCAGACGCAGATACAGCGTGGCACTGCGGAGCAAATACCTATAAGCATCCCAAATGCCGTAACAGCAACTCCATTGGCATTGAGCTGTGCAGCAGAAAGGATATAGAGGGCACGTATTATTTTCTGCCTGAGACGGTGGAGAATGCGGTGAAGCTGACAAAGGAGCTGATGAAGAAGTACCGAATCCCGGCAGGCAATGTAGTGCGGCACTACGATGTGACAGGGAAGGACTGTCCGGCGCCGTTTGTGAAGAATCAAAGGGCATGGGAAGCGTTCAAGGAAGAATTGGAGGACGAGATGACACAGGAGCAGTTTAACACGATGATGGACCAATGGTTAGAGGAGCGGGCAAAGAAAGCACCCGCGGTCTGGTCAGCCCAAGACCGGAGCTGGGCAGAGAGCAATGGGATTATCCAGGGAGACGCCAAGGGGCGCAAGCGGTACAAATCCTTTGTGACAAGGGAAGAACTGGCAGCAACGCTCCACAGAGCAGCTGCTTTAAAATAGGGGCCCCCGCGAAACGAACGTTTCGTGGGGATGAAGAGGCGCAAGGGAGCGGGCGCAGCTTTTGCCGAAAGGCAGAAGCGGAGCTGAGCGGACTTTGCGCCGACGACAGAGGGGAAGTGACGACGTGACGATGAACCGTGTTATCGAATATGTAGACCGGGTGAAGCTCAACACATATTCCGATGAAGAGAAATATCAATGGATGAAAACACTGGAAGAGATGATTGCCAAAGAGGTTATGGGCCTGGAAGATGCAACGCATTGGATACCGGAGGATGGGGACAAGCCGCTGCTGGTACCGGCTCCATACGATGAGATTTACGGCTTATATGTTATGGCGATGATTGACTTTTACAACCAAGAATATGGAAACTATAACAACATGACGGCGCTGTTTCGGCAGCGGCTGGAACAGTTTCAGGCATGGTACATCCGGCAAAACCGTCCGGACGGGGCGAAGAATTTCCGAAATGTAATGGGGTGATTGTATCATACCGTTTGTAAATGAGGTACAAAGAAGTACAAAAAAACAGATTGTAACCTTTCGAGGCATCAATTACGCGGACCAGACGCAAGACGGCGATTTGCGCGCCGGTCTCAATCTGAGCGCCCGGAGGTTGCCCTATTTGACAACGCGCAGAGGCAGAAAAAAGCTGGAGCAGTACACTGGCGCTACGGCAATGACGGCAAGAGGCGTGTTAGTGGTGGTACAGGGGACCGACCTTCTGTACGACGGTGAAGTGGCAGGACAGGTGACGGCAGGAGAAAAGCAGTTTGCAGTGGTGGGAAACAAGCTGGTTATCTGGCCGGACAAGACGTATCTGGACCTGGACACAAGGACCATTCACCCTATGGGGGCCAGCGTCACGGGAACTGGGGCCAGCTTCAAAGCAGAAGATGGCACGATAACGGTAAACTCCGGCTGGGAAGATTTGACGACGCACTTTAAAGACGGAGACGCCGTAAGTATTACAGGCTGCGCCAAACAGGACAACAACAAAGATTTGGTGATTCAAAGCGTGAACAAAACGGTACTCACCTTTGGAAAAAACACCCTCACAGATGGGACAGAGACGGGAGAACTCACCATTGCGCGGAAGGTTCCCGACTTGGACTTTATTTGCGAGAGTGAAAACCGGCTGTGGGGCTGCGAGAACAAGACGCAGACGATTTACGGCTCCGCTCTGGGCGATCCCACAAACTTCTTTGTCTACACAGGGGTGAGTACAGACTCCTATGCCGTCGCCGTCGCCTCGGAGGGAGACTTTACAGGCTGCTGCAAGCTGGCAAGCTCGGTTTTGTTCTGGAAAGAGACGAAGCTGCACAAGCTGCTGGGAAGTTATCCGGCGGAATATGCGCTGTACGACTATAACATAGAAGGGCTGCAAAAGAATTGCCATAAAAGTCTACAGATTATCAATGAGGTGCTGTATTATTTGGGGACTCATGGCGTTTACGCCTACTCTGGCAGTATGCCCACCTTGATTTCAGCGGCCTTTGGGCAGACCTCCTTCACGGACGGCGTAGCGGGGACGGACGGCGACACCTACTATCTATCGGCAACGGATGGAAGTGGGTATCATCTGATGCTCTTTGAAACCCGCAGCGGCCTGTGGATGCGGGAGGACGCCCAGGAGGCGGTGGACTTTGCACGGCTTGGAAAGGACCTGTACATGCTGAGCAGAGCTGGCGAGGTCTACCAGATGGACAGCGGACAGGAGGACGGGAGTCTGGAGTGGATGGCCCAGTTTACCCCGTTTCACGAAACCCTGGAGGGCCGGAAACTGTTTTCTAAGGTGCTGCTTCGGATGGAACTTCCTGAAGGAGCGTGGATGAAAGTGCAGATGCGGTGCGACGGCGGCCGGTGGCGAGAGGCGGGCACCATCTTGGGAAGAACGCCCGCCACGGCCAAGGGGCGGGGCGGACCGATGGGAGGTCCGGACAGCATGCAGCTGCGTCTGCCCATCAGCCGGTGCGACAAATTTGAACTGCGCCTCAGCGGCCGCGGTCCCTGTACGCTTCAGGCAATGGTCCTGGAGTACAGATTGGGTAGCGACGTGTGAGAACGATAGTCCGGACTATCGTACCGATATTCCGGACGAAAAAGCGGAACAGGGCGAGGGATATGGAGGCTGTGGACAGCGGGGCCCCGCGAAACAGCAGTTTCGTGGGGAGAGGAACGACCCGCGAACGGTCGGAGCTTTCGCCGCTAGGCGGAAGCGCAGAAGAGTGAGAGGGGAAGTGACGACGTGGCGGTGTTTCCAGAACAGATGGACAAATTGGACTTAAATGACCCGGTAGGGAGTCTGCGGCGGGTTGAAAACTACATCCGCTATATGGCCGAGCGCATGGAGTTTGCAAACTCGCGGACCACCCGGACGGTGACAGAGGCGGGGGTTTCCACGGTGGGAGTGTATCAGGCGGTAGTGAACCTGGCTGACACAGTGGCTGTGCTACAGGCAAGTCTTACGGCCATGAATGGCAAACTTACTGGCCAGATACAGACGATAGACACCGCGCTGGAGGCGCTAAAGGGACAAGCGGCGGCGCTGGAGGCGCGGGTTGCGGCCCTGGAGCAGCCGGAAGCAGGTTAGAAAAAGAGAGGAGAAGTGACGACGTGGCTACATACAAGGTTGGCAAAGACGGCAAGGCCCAGAGCGGCCTCAAAGCGGGGGACGTGGTAGTCACCGGCGGCGGCACCTATACCATTACAGGGGTCAACGCCGACGGCAGCTACAAATCGACGCTGACAGACAAGAACACAACGACCAGCAACTACAAAGGCAGCTATGCCTCCACCGGCAGCAGCACAGGGGGCGGCAAGGGAGGATCCACCGGCAGCGCCGGCGGCAAAGGCGGTGGGCAGTATACCGGCAGCAGCGCCAGCACCGGCGGTTCCGGCTATTACAGTCCCACAGGGGGTGGCTCTGGCGGCTATGTCCCAAAGGGGGACTGGGAGGGCGACCGCATGCAGTCCCAGGCGGTACAAGACCAGCTCCAAGGCTACCGCGACCAGTTCCTGGCAGCCCAGCAGGCGGGGGACCAGGCGGGAATGGACGCGGCCCACGCGGCGGCGGAGGCGCTGCGCGGCCAATACGGCTATTCCGGCGGCAGCGACGGCAGCGAGTATCTGCCCTTTGGGCAGAATGCCGGCAAGTTTTCCTACGGACCGGCGCCCACCTATTCAGACCCCTACACATCCGACATCGACCGGCTAGTGGACGCCATTTTGAACCGGGACGATTTCAGCTATGACGCGACTAAGGACCCCCTGTACGCCCAGTACAAGGACCAGTATCAGAGGGAGGGGCAGCGGGCGATGGAGGACACCCTAGGTCAGGTGAGCGCCCGGACAGGAGGGCTTGCAAGCTCCTACGCCACCACGGCCTCCCAGCAGGCGAACCAATACTACGCCCAGCAGCTTGCAGATAAAATTCCGGAGCTTTATCAGCTGGCCTACCAGATGTATTTAGACGACATTGACTTGAAGGCACAGGATTTGGGACTGCTCCAGAGCGTCAGCAACACGGCCTACAACCGCTACCGCGACACCATGAACGACTGGCGGGCTGACAGGGACTTTGCCTATGGCCAATACCGCGACGACATTGCAGACAACCGCTATGAGTCCGAGTGGGACTACGGCGTGGGCCGGGACCAGGTGGATGATGAGCGGTATGAGAGCAGCCAGGCCTATCAGAAGGCGACGGACTTACTCTCGGCAGGCATCATGCCGGACGAGGCGCTGTTAAAGCAGGCGGGTATCTCTGCCCAGCAGGCGGCGGCTTGGATTGCCGGGCAGAAGCGAAGCTACAGCGGTTCCGGCGGAGGGTACGGCGGCGGCTCTGGCGAGGACGACTATGACGGACTCTTTGCAGCGGCCCGGCAGTCGGGAACACCCAAGAGTTACATCGCCAACCACTACAAGGAGTATGGCTTTAGCTCCCAGAGCGGACTGTATGAGGAATACAGCGCATGGAACGAGGACCTGGAAGGCACCCAATGGGGCGACTACTCCAGAGAGATTCTGGAGCGGGCCAAGCATGAGACCATGCCGCAGGAGGTGATTGATGCGTCCATCCAGCTGGCCATCCAAGAGGGGCGCATCAGCGAGGACGAGGCGGAAAAGCTGTATCTCATGCTTTCACTGTAGGGAGGCGATTGGATGAAAACAAGACTGGAACAGGCCCGCAGCCGCTTTTTAGGGCAGACGGACGACAAGGAAAAAAAGCACGAGAGCTACGAGGCACAGACGGCGGCGCGGCCCACAGCGGGAGGTTCGGCGCGGGAGCGCTTTTTACAAAACGGATTTGGTAAGACTATGACCGCGGAGCGGGAGCGATGGGGGCAGGCGCTGGATACATACAGAAAAGCGGCGCCGACCATTTCCCCAGAGGACTCCATAGCCAGGGCCAAGCAAAAGTCATCGACAGCTGCGCCGGGACATGTGGAGCAGGACGCTCTCAGCACCCCGCGGAAGCGGTGGCGGAGCTGGCTCCGGTCCGGGCTGGAATTGCGTGGACCAACGCTGTACAGCAGCGGCAAGAGCAAAGAGGGCAGCAGCAGGCCTTAAAGCGGCAGCAGGAGCTGGCGGGGATGGATTTGGAGATGGGCGGACGGGCGCTGGAGAGTCTGCGCCGCCAACACAAGGCCTTGCAGCAGGCGCCGCAGCAGTACCGGCTTCCCTACGAATCCGAAGAACAGTTTCAAAGCCGCATGGAAACGAACGGACAGGCCAGGCAGCTTCAGCAACAGGCCGATAGTCTGGAGGACCAGCTGCGGCAGGCGCGGGAAGTTCAGGACTGGCAGGCGCTGCAGAAGCAATACGGCGATGTGGACGTCTTTGCCCAGCAGGCCCAACTGGAGGAGCTGCGCAGTCAAGAGGCGTATTTGAAAGACCGGCGCGATGGCGGGTACGAGACCGCGGAACAGTGGGAGCTGTCAAACGCCGCCTACCAGGCGGTCAAGGACCGGGCGGACCAACTGGAGCGGGAGGTGAGCAAGGCCAAACGGGTGCAGGGGCCGGCCCGGTTTGAACGATACCGGCAGGACCCAGAGTTTGCCCAATACGCCCAGCAGGGTCGGGAGCTGGAAAATCCCAAGTGGGAGGTGGGAGAAGGCGGCGGCGGCCCGTCTATCTTCGGCTGGCAGCCCTTTGCCCAGGAAACGGCCAATCCGGTGACGTTTTATCTGGACAATGTGAAGGTGGGCGGCGCGGAAGGCTACGAGTACATGACCCAGGATGAGCTGGACCTATACAACTACCTGCTGGCCAAACACGGCAAGAAGCTGGCCCAGGACTACTTAGACGACCTAGCCGACACTCTCAACGCCCGAAAGGGCCATAAGCTGGGCCAGGAGGTCCGGGACATCGACTCGGGCCTTCTGCGGACGGCCTCCACGGCGGCTTACGGCGCGGTGAGCGGGCTGGACCGGTTCTTTGGCGGCGTCAAGTCGCTGGGCTCCGACGAGTATCAGCCGGTATCTGCGATTCAATACGGCTCGCAGTATGTTCGAGACGATTTGAAGGACACGGGACCGGACATTTTCGGCTCCAGTCTGGGCCAGGCGGCCTATGACTTAGTCACGACGACGGGGAACATGGTTCCGTCCATTTTACTGTCTGCCGTGACAAGCGGACTGGGCGCGCCGGCGGCCATTGCCCAGGGCGTTGGCGCGGCGACGCTGGGCTTGAGCGCAAGCGGCAACGCCTATCAGCAGGCTTTGGCGGAGGGGTATTCGCCTAAACAGGCAAGAAGCTACAGCGTTCTTGTGGGAGCATCTGAGGCAGGGCTGCAGTACGTGTTAGGCGGCATTGGCGCACTGGGCAAGAACGGACTGAGCCAAGTGGCGAAGGCTTCCATTCAGAATATCGACAGCGCGCTGGGCCGGATTGCGGCGGAGATTGGGCTGGACATGCTTGGCGAAGGCAGCGAGGAATACTTGCAGGAAATTCTAGACCCGGTATTTCACAATTTACTGCTGGACGAAGACAACGAAATTAGGCTTGTGAGCCGGGACGCGGCCTATTCCTTCCTGCTGGGCGCGTTGAGCGCGGGTCTGCTGGAGGGCGGACACATCGCGGCGTCCAATCTGGACCTCAACAAAACCGGCGCGGCGGTGCAGGACAGCGGCCACTATGAGCCCTTACTGGACAAGGCGTTAAAGCTGGACCCCTCCACCGAGGCGTACCAGGCGGCGCAAAAGCTGAGGAGCGGGCAGACGCCTGCCAGCGCAATCAACGTGGGCCAGCTTCTGACCTATTACGCGGAGGCGGGCGGCAATTTGGACTTTATGGCACAGGCTCCAGACCCGGTCTCTAGGCAGACAGAAAAAGCCGCCTCCACGGAGGAGACGGACAGCACGGTTATCAACACAGACCCGGCGCAGCATACGCCAAGCCAGCAGGCGGTCATTGAGGCGTATAAAAATAGCGCGGATACCGAACTTCAAGAATTTATTCTGAAAGTGCGGGGCCTCCAAAATAACGACTATCGGAACAAAATCCGCACGGAAATTTCCACCGAGACGACCAACGCCCTCCAAGAAGCTCAGCGCCTGACCGGCGTCAACACAGAGGGATTTACCCACATTCTCAAGGGCAACGCCGTGCAGCACATTGACAAACGACACGGGGCTAACGGCACAGCGGACCACTCAATGGCCAACCTGGACGATTTTTCTCGGATAGGCTTTGTGCTGGACAATTTTACACAGGCGAGAACGGTTCCTGTATCAAAAATGGACACGGGAATGAAAAAGCTAGCAATGGAATGGAAGAACTCCGACGGAACCTACTCGCCGCTGATTCAATATTCCATGCCAGTAAATGGGACCTATTATGTTGTAGAAGCAATTCCCGACAGCAAAGCTAAAAATCTGGCGGTGGTTTCGGCCTATATGACATCAGGCAAAGAAAATGGAAGCACCCTCAATCATGTGCTATCACTGCCTGAAAACCAGACCGCCAGCGTCACGTCCGAAACGTTGCATGAACTATTGGATACTTCCAATACTAGCGTAACACAAGGCAAAGATGCTGTCAAGGTGCAGGCAAACGGCCGGGGACATGGGCAAGATGCAGTTTCTACGCAGAATTATGGCGACTATGGCGCAAAGGTGTTTTCAGAGCTTGTCGAGACGTCGGGCCTCACACAGGAGCAGGTGGAGCGTCAGTTTCACACTGCGTATGAGCTGGGAAGGCTGGACACGCCGGTGGACAAGGTTCCTCTGGAGACGGAACTGCAAAGAATTGCCTACAACGCCGGACGCATCGACGCTATCAAATCGACTGCGACAAAGGACGCCGCCCAGGCCCAACGGACGAAAACGTATGGAGAAACCGCCGGACTGGTCCGCGACGACGCATGGAAAAAGGCCAACCTATCGACAAAGGCCAATCGGACGCTGGACGCGCTGGCCCAGACGCTAGGGGTACAGATTCGGTTTACCGACACGGTGCAGACCGCAGACGGGCGCAAGGCCAACGCCAAGTATCAAGACGGGGTGATCACCCTGGCCCTGGACGCGAAGGACCCGCTGACGACCACGGTGCTGCACGAGGCGGTCCACCGCATTCGGGAGGTGTCGCCAGAGGCCTATGAGAGCCTGCAAAGGATTGTACAGCGCAATACCACGGATGAGACGATGCAGGGCCATCTTCGTCTGCGCCAGGAGCAGTACCAGACCCAGAATGTGGACTACCTCACAGAGGAGATTGTGGCAGACGCTTTTGGACGGATGCTTGGCGACAAAGACTTCATGGCGCAGTTTGCCAAGGAGCATCGCACGCTGGCGCAGAGGTTTGCAGATGCGGTCCAAGATATTATCAATGCGGTCAAACGGCTTTTAAACGG
>ERZ773150.3248-NODE-3248-length-11015-cov-26.958668_pt1 | contig 11015 bp, 10 predicted proteins | sample MGYA00580845_ERZ773150 | MGnify/ENA primary metagenome ERZ773150 (study PRJEB29015, sample SAMEA2737848) | human gut metagenome | biome: human gut; feature: human-associated habitat; material: faeces | place: China | collected 2012 ...
CTGGGCACTGCGGCCAGCGCTCTGGCTGCGGCCGCGCTGGTCACGGCTGCGGCCGGATTCCGCATTCTGGGCGCTCTGACTGTTCTGGGCACCACGGGCCGGGCGGTCGCTGCGGTCATTGCGGCGGCCCTTCTGCTGGCCCTGCTGGTTATTCTGGGCCGGCTGGGCGGCGCTGCGGATGGCCGGAGCAGCAGGGGCTGCCGGGGTCTTTTTGGCCGGGCGCAGCGGGGTAGCCTCCGGCGCACTCACAAAGTGGGGGTCGAACTTGGGCTGGGCATTGCTGCCGCGGGCCGGGGCATTCTGCTCCCGGCGGGGACGGCTGTTGTTGTTATTGGAACGGCGGTCATTGCTGCGTCCGCCGGAAGTACGCTTGGTATCATCCATGGGTTGTTCCTCTTTTTCCAGTTTTGCGGGCTGCTTTGCCTGCGCCTTGGGCGCGGTAACAGTCTTTTTTTCAGGCTTTGCCTTTGCGGCTGCGGGCTTTTCCGGCTTTGCAGCCTTGGCGGCCTGCGGTTCGGGCTGCGTGTCGGCCTGTGCGGGGGCAGCCTTCAGCTTTTTGCCGCGCACGGGCGGCTCCGGGCGCACCGGGGCGGGCACGCCGTCCCAGGGGTGGCCGCTCACCACGGGGATCTTGCGGCGGTTCAGCTTTTCGATGCCCGCCAGATATTCCTGCTCCTCGGGCGCGCAGAAGCTGACAGCCGTGCCGTCGGCACCGGCGCGGGCGGTGCGGCCAATGCGGTGCACGTAGGTCTCCGGCACCTCGGGCAGGTCGTAGTTGAACACGTGGGACAGCTCGCTGATGTCGATGCCGCGGGCGGCGATGTCGGTGGCCACCAGCACCTTTGTCTTACCGGCCTTGAAATCTTCCAGCGCGGTGACGCGGGCGGTCTGGCTCTTGTTGCCGTGGATGGCCGCTGCCGGGATGCCCTGCTTGGTCAGGTCGCGGGCGATCTTATCCGCACCGTGCTTGGTGCGGCTGAACACCAGCGCGTTCACCACGGGGGGCTGCAGGTTCTTGATGAGCCAGGGCAGCAGGAATTTCTTGTTGCCCTTTTCCACATGGTAAAGGCTCTGCTGGATGCGGTCCACGGTGCTGGACACCGGGTCCACCTTGACGAAGGCGGGCTTGCGCAGGATGCCGGCGGCCAGCTGCTCGATCTCGGCGGGCATGGTGGCGCTGAACATCAGGTTCTGGCGCTCCTTGGGCAGCTTGGCGATCACCTTTTTCACATCGTGCACAAAGCCCATATCCAGCATGCGGTCGGCTTCGTCCAGCACGAAAATTTCAAGGTCCGACAGATCAATGAAGCCCTGACCGATCAGGTCGTTGAGCCGTCCCGGGCAGGCAATGAGGATGTCCACGCCCTTTTTCAGCGCTTCCACCTGCGGTGCCTGGCCCACGCCGCCAAAGATGACGGTGCTGCGCAGCTTGAGGTACTTGCCGTAGGCTTCAAAGCTCTCGCCGATCTGCAAAGCAAGCTCGCGGGTGGGCGTGAGGATCAGGGCCCGGATAGCCCCCTTGCGGCGGGGTGCATTGGCCGTGAGGCGGTCCAGCATGGGCAGCGCAAAGGCAGCCGTCTTGCCGGTGCCGGTCTGGGCGCAGCCCATCAGATCCCGGCCGGACAGCACCGGCGGGATGGCAGCCGCCTGGATGGGCGACGGGGTCTCGTAGCCCGCCTCCTGCACAGCGCGCAGCAGCGGGGCGGACAGATTCAATTCTTTAAATGTCATGGTTCTCCTAATTTCAAGTGGCACTTCCCCATTGGCTTCCCCCGGTCGGGGGAAGCTGTCTGCACAGCAGACTGATGAGGGCGCGTCAATTGCACACATCTGCTGTCCCATCACCCTCATCCGTCATTTCGCTTTGCTCAATGCCACCTTCCCCCGGCTGGGGGAAGGCTTTTGGGGGAGCGTTCTTATTTTACAATTTTTCGGCACTCGATGTAGTACCGCTTTTCCTCCGCGTGGCCCATGCTGAAGGTCTTGCGGGGCAGCACACCGCCCATCACGACGCCCTTGAACAGGTCGCTCTTGGCAAACGGCGGCATCAGGAACGCCACAGCGCCCTTCTTGCACAGGGCGCGGACGGCGGGCTCGTCGTGGACGTAATCCACGCGGGCCTCCTTGTGGTGTTCGAGGTAGTATTCAATGAATTCATCGATGGTGCCCACGGTCAGCGGGGCGGTGGGGTCCTCAAAGCTGAGCACATTGGCCATGTGGGGCCCGGCCAGCGTGAAGGGCTGCTTCTTGCTGCCGCCAAAGCAGCACCCGGCCATGTTCGCGTCGCTCCAGGTGATCAGCGCCAGCAGCACGGCGGCGCAGTCCACGTTGAACAGCACCCGGTGGATGGGCTCGATCTCGATGGCGGGCGAGTGCACGTTGCACACCTCGGCCAGGCACCAGCGGGCCGGATGGTTTGCGGCCTGCTCCGGCGTCAGGGTCTTTTTCAGTTCCTCCCAACAGGCCTTTGCGGTGGCCAGCGAGTGGTTGCCGTCGCCCACAGCCAGGGTCAGCGGGTCGCGGCGGGTGGCATCCGGGTATTTTTTGTCAAATTCTTCCTGGCTACCCAGCACGTCCAACGCATGCTCGATCTGCGCGATGAGGGCAGGGTCCTCCACGGCCCATCCTGCGATGTGGCCGCCGCCCAGCATCAGCTCGCCCTCATACACCTTGGGCAGCTCCGCCTTATGCGCCGCCACCGGCTCGATGAGGGTGCAGCCCGGGTCATCGGCCAGCATCATGATGTGGGGCGTTTCCAGCGCCGCGCCGGTGCGCACCTTCATGCGGGGCGGGATGCGGCTTTCCACCGTGCTCTCGCTGGGGCGCACGGCGCAGGGTGCGCCGCGGCGGTAGCTGTAGGCTTCCAGATCCACCATGCCCACAAGGCCCTGCCGCACCCGGCCGCTCTGCTCGGTGCGCTCGACGTAGATAAAGCCGTCCACGCTGCGGGTGAGCACGTTCTGCTCATAATCCTTCATGGTGGCGTGGATCGTTTCAACGCGGGCGTCCGCGTCGCCGTCCTCCAGATAGACTTCCGGCAAAATCAGGTTCAGGGTGCTGGGGCTGCCTGCTGCGGCAGCCTCGGCCTTCTGCCAGTATTCGCGGTCGCTGGTGAACTGGTCGCAGGCGATGCAGCCCCACTGTTCCAGCGGGATCTGCGCAGAAGGCAGAAGGATGTGGGCCGGTGCAAAGCAGGATTTCGAATTCATAGCAGATTCCTCCCTCTCTATAAAAGCCAGAAACGTTCCAAAAAACTTACTGGAACGTGTCGGTGCTGTGCAGTACCAGGTGCTGCACGCCCTGTTCGGCGGCAGACTGTTCCAGCGCGGTGCGGCTGTCGGCACCCAGCGCCTTGTCCGCCGTCACCAGCAGGTTGTCCATGCCCAGGGTCACAGCGGGCACATCCAGCGCCACGCTGCTGGTATTGCACTGGTCCAGCGTATAGCTGAACCACAATGTCACACTGCCTGCAAAGCGGCTCTGCAAGGCAGCGATGTCCGCCTTGAGCTGATCCGCACGGGAGACGCCGCCGGTCTCGCCGTAGTCCTGTTTGCGGCTGAGCTTCGGGAACTGGACATTGGTCAGGATCACCTGCTCAAAGCCCATGCCCTGCACTTCCGCCACCAGGTCGCCCACATACTCCACTGCCGCAGCGGAGTAGGGGTTCAGCCAGGCATTGCCGTCCTTCTGGGCGTCCAGCCACAGGCCGTCGCCGTAATGGATAGCCATGCTGCGGTCGGTGCGGGAGGAGATGGGGTCCTTGAAGGCCGCGATCTGCGCCACCGGGATGATGCCCTCCTCCCGGAAGATGGCCGCGATGCGGGCCGGGTCGGCCGGGCTCTCCACGATGCCGTTGGCAGCAGCCGCCACCGCAGACGCATAGTAGACCGTGCCGGATGCATCCTTCAGGGTCACGACGCCGTAGTCTGCGCCCGCAGCCTTGAGCTGCTGCGCCGCGGCACGGATGGCGGCGTCATCGGTCAGGGTGGTCACATCCACCTCGGCCCAGCTGCCGCCGGTGATGGCTTTGCCGTCCAGCTCCGGCTCTGCGGGCTCCGAGGCCGCCTGCGAGGAAGCTGCCTCGGCTGCAGCAGAAGATGCCGCTGCTTCCGAAGACGCCGCGCGGGAGGCGGATTCCGCTTCCAGATCGCGGTTCTTCACCACAGTGTACCAGGTGTGGGTGGCCCAGTCCAGCACATGGGGTGCTGCCAGCCAGGCCGCGCCCAGCACCGCCAGCACCAGCACCACGATGCCCACGCCCCGCTTGATGCGGGCGGTGCGGCTGTAGAAGCTGCGGTGGTAACGCTTGACCTTCGGCCTGCGTTTGTATCTTGCCATAGTGCATTCTCCTTTCCTGCCGATGTTACAGGATCACCGAATGTCCGGTAAAACCATAGATCGCCAGCGCCAGCACGCCGATGTAGACCAGCGTGATGGGCAGGCCCCGGAACGTCTCCGGGATGGCCTTGCTGCGCAGGCGGTGGCGGGCCTCCGTCACCAGCAGCACGGCCAGCACATAGCCAAGGCCGCTGCCAAAGCCGAAGCCCCAGCTCTGGCCCAGCGTAAAGCTCTGGGTGCGCTCCACCAGCACAGTGCCCAGCACACAGCTGTTCAGCGCGGCCAGCGGCACGATGCGCAGCAGGGCGCTGCGGTGGGGCAGGCCCTTTGCCAGCCACAGCACCGCATACTCGGCAAAGCACACCACCGCGATGCTGGCGATATACACCAGCGGGCGCAGCTGGCCACGGTTTGCCAGCGGGGCGATCCAGCTGCCCGCATACCAGGCGATGGGGGCCACCAGCACCTGGGTGATGCACAGCTGCAGGCCGAACAGCCAGCTGCTGGTGCGGTCGTCGCCCACCAGCTGCACCAGGCGCGAAACGCCCAGCGCACGGGTAAAGACGGCGTTCTGCGCAAACACCGCCAGCACGGCATAGCTGAAAAATTCAGCCGAAGTGATCACAACGTCTCTCATTCTCCGCGCTCCGCCTCCTTCTGGTGATTCACGGCCACAAGGCTGCGGGCTTCCTTTTCCAGATATTCACGGCGCTTTTTCGCCAGCGCACGCCAGACGGCGCACAGCACGCCCAGCACGATGAAGCCGCCCGCCGGCATGCTGGCCATGGGCAGCAGCGCCCGGCTGCCCACAGCAGCCCCGAACACGGTGCCCGCGCTCAGCCATTCGCGCACGCAACCCAGCAGCACCAGCAAAAGCGCATAGCCCACCGTGATGCGGAGGCCCTTGGACACCGCCTTGTGCACCGTCTCCTGCACGCGGCCGAAGCGGTAGGTCAAAAGCGGCTCCACCGTGAGCAGGGGCAGGTAGATGCCCAGGCTCAAAAGGCCCGTGCCGAACACAGCGTTCAGGATGGGATAGGCTGCCAGATACACCACCGCCGGGCTGAAGGCATAGATCAGTGCACGGGGCAGCAGCTTTTTCTGCAGTTCTTCCTGCGAGGGGTCTTCGTCTCGCAGGGGTACCAGACGGCTCAAAAGGCAGGCCACCACGCGGGAGGGCACCAGCAGCAGCGCCACGGCGGCCGCCAGCATCACGGCGTTCTGGCCGGAGGTGGCAAGCACCACCAGCGGGGCCAGGCCCATGCCCTGCATGACCACCGGGTTATTCAGAAATACGCGGTCGTGGTGGGCAAACTTGGCCGGGTCTTTTACGATGAGTTCTGCCGTCACTTTTCTCATTGTGCGGCCTCCTTTCCCGGCCCGGCCTGCCGATGGGTCATGCGGTACAGGCCCGTCTCGGTGCGGTCGATCCAGGCCGAAATGCTGTTGACCACCAGCAGTGCAAAGCACACGCCGGTCTCATACACGCCATAGTAGCGGAAGCCCATGGACACAAGGCCCACCAGCACGCCGTACAGCACCCGGCCCATCCGGTGATGGGCACAGGTGTAGGGCTCGTTGAGCAGGAACACTGCGCTGAACAGGATGGCACCGGTGAGCAGCTCGTCCCGCATGCACTGCAGACGGGGCAGGGCGTTCGTCAGCACGGCGCTGTCGGCCAGGCCTGCCTGCCGCGGGAAGAAGAAGGCGATGAGTGCACAGGTGGCCAGAAAGCTCACGGATGCCGACATGTGGGCATCCTTCTGCGTCCACAAAAACAGCCCGCAGGCCAGAATGATCAGGGCCGCGCCGGTGCCCATGGGGGCGGCATATTCGCCCAGCCCCAGCGCCAGCGAACCGATGTTCAGCATACCGCCGCTGCGCAGGGTGTCCTCGATGGCGCTGGATACCGGCACCGACGAGGCATCCCACAGCGGGATGGCAGTGTAGGGCTGCGGATAGCGGAACACCTGTTCCGGCCAGGACACCGCTGCCACCACATAGCCCACAGCGGCAGGGTTAAAGGGGTAGCTGCCGTAGCCGCCGAAGATCTCCTTGCCGATGAGCACACCGGCCAGCACCGCCGCCACCAGCACATAGATATCCACCGTGGCGGGCATGAGCAGGGCGATGACAAGGCCGAAGCTCTCGTTTGAAAAATCGCTGGCCTGATACACGCGGCGGCGCAGCAGCGACACCAGACGGTCGCACAAATTTCCGGTGAGCACCGCGATGCCGCACAGCAGCAGCGGGCGCAGACCGTACAGGTAGCAGGACATGCACAGCAGCGGAATGGCCATAAAGCAGATGTGCTTGTAGTAGCGGCCGGTCTTCTGCAGCTGGGCTTCCTGCTCTTGGATCAAAGCTTCATCCATACACGGCACCTCTCAAAGGGCGGCAAGGCGCTGCACGGCTGCAGCCGGGTCGGCCGCGCCGAACACGGCGCTGCCCGCCACCAGAATGTCCGCACCGGCGGCCACGCACTGCGGCGCGGTGACGGCATCCACACCGCCGTCCACTTCCAGCAGGTAGGCAAGGCCGCGCTTCTCCCGCTCGGCCTTGAGCCAAGAGAGCTTCTCCAGCGCCGAGGGCATGAACTTCTGCCCGCCGAAGCCGGGCTCCACGCTCATCACCAGCACAAGGTCCAGCTGGTCCAGATACGGTGCCAGCGCTTCCGGCTGAGTGCCGGGCTTGATGGTCAGGCCCACCTTGCAGCCCAGCGCCTTCACGGCGTCGATGGTCTGCTGGATGTCGTCCTCACACTCGAGGTGGAAGTTGTACAGGGTCGCACCCGCCTTGATGAAGGCCTCGGCATACTGCAGCGGGTGGCTGATCATCAGATGCACGTCATAGAAGGCGTCGGGCAGATTCTTGTGCAGGCTCTTGAGCACCGGCACGCCAAAGCTGATGTTGGGCACAAAGTGACCGTCCATCACGTCGTAGTGCAGCATCTGCGCACCGGCGTCCAGCACCATGCGGCAGTCCGCACCCAGTTTGCCAAAATCGGCCGAAAGGATCGAAGGACTTACGATTGCCATAGTATATCTTTACGCTCCGTTATCTTTAGCAGTTTTTGTCCCATGCGTTTCACATTTCGCCGCATTTTCTGCGGCAAAATCCACGAAGGCATGGTTACCCTTTAGTTTACATGAAAACGCGCAAAAAATCAAACCCGCCGCCGTCTTTTTCACCGAAATGACGTAAATGGCAAGATTTGTCCATTTGCGGCATTTCCTTTGTCAGGCAGACCATTTTAAATGGCCTCCACTTCGTTCTGGCCATCTTCAGCGGAAATTTTATTTTTAATTTCGCGTTTGTCGCGCTCTGCGGAACTTGTCGGGGCAAAGCCCCTCCATCTGCCGACGCAGACCGCTCGCCGCTTAAAAGCCCCACTGGGGCTTTCATTGCTACGCAAACGCGGAGCGCTCCAAACGCACTTTCACCCAAAAGGCCGGTATGGTAAACTGCATCTTTATCCTTGCTGCGCGGACGCTCCCGAAGGGAGCCAGCGGCAGCAGATGCCGTTTCTCTTGACGGCCCCTCCCGTGAAAAGGCAAATCGAAAAAATCCGCAGATTTTTTCGATTTGCGAATAAAAAATTTTATTTCCGCTATTTATGGCCAAAGCGAACGCGGCGGCCATTTTCAATCGTCAACGCAAAAGCAGCCAGACCGCCCCGATGCTGGGGCAGTCTGGCTGCGGGTTCATTCAACAGGCTTCATGCTGGCGGGGTCTTCCACGGTGGGTTCGCCGCCCGCTTCGTCCGGCAGGCGCTTCATGCCGCCGGGGTTCGGGGCCACGGTGGGCAGGGTGAACACGAATTTGCACCACTCGCCCTGTTCGCTCTCCACCCGGATCTGGCCGCCGGAAAGGTTCACCAGTACCTTGCAGATGTTCAGGCCAAGGCCCGCGCCCCGGGCGTGCAGGCCGCGGGAGCGGTCCTCTTTGTAGAACCGCTGGAACACATAGGGCAGTGCCTCCGGGCTGATGCCCTGGCCGGAGTTCCAGATGGAAATTTCGGCTTCCGGGCCCAGCTTTTCCACATGGAAGCGGATGGTGCCGCCCGCCGGGGTGAACTTGATGGCGTTGTCCAGCAGGTTGTAGGCCACCTGATGGATCAGGTCCGGGTCCGCGTAGACCAGCACCTTCTCGTCCATGGTCAAGCCCTCGATCTCGATCATGCCGTCGTTGATGCGCTGCTCGGCCGAGAGCGCCACGCCGGTGAGGGTCTCCCAGATGTTGAACATCCGGGCGTTGACCTGGTATTCGCCGCTTTCCAGCTTGGAAAGGTCCAGCATGTTCTGGATGAGCCGCGCCAGACGGCCGGTCTCCTCGCTGACCAGCTGCAGGTAGTGGTTCTGCATGTCCGGCGGGATGGTGCCGTCCAGGATGCCGTCCACAAAGCCCTTGATGGTGGTCATGGGGGTACGCAGCTCGTGGGCGATGTTACCCATGAACTGGCCCCGGGAGTTGTCGTTGTTCTGGATGTTCTCGGCCATGCGGTTGAAGGTGCGGGCAAGGTCGGCCACTTCGCCTTCGCCCTCCACGCCCTCGACGCGCACCGAAAGATCGCCGCCGCCAAAGCGCTGGGCCGCATCGGTCACCTTCTGCAGCGGGTCGGTCAGGCTGCGCATCAAAAGCTTTGTCAGCAGGCTGGCGCACAGCAGCATCACGCAGGCAGAAAGCAGGAAGTTGGACCAGAACTGCTGTTTGAACTGGGTCAGCTGATTGCCGGAGGAGCACAGGAACACATAGCCGCTGGGCTGGCCGTGTTCGTTGCACATCTCGCTGACCGTAATGTAGCTTTTCTCGGTCAGCACGCCGTCCAGCGTGCCGAACACATGGTAGTAATCCGGGCCGGAAGCGTCGATCTTCTCCATCATCTCGCCCGGCACGGCGTCGGCTTCCAGCTTGTCCGGGCTGGATGCGATCATCACATTGCCGTCGTTGTCTGTAAAGAACAGATAGGCCTCAGCGCTCTCGCCGATGATCTCAAGCTTTGTGCTCAAAGCATCCAGCTCGTCGCCTTCCGGCAGCGCGGCCTGCTGGGCCAGATACTGGGCCGTGCGCTGGGTGACGCCCACCACCTGATCCAGCGTTTCGTAGCGGTCCTTTGCAAAGTAGTTCTTGAACAGCACCCACTCGGAAGCGCCCATCAGCACGATGCCCAGCACCATGAGGGTGGACACCAGCGAGAAGAACGCGGTGGAAACACTTTTGCGCATTACTGACGCACCTCGAACTTATAGCCCACGCCCCACACGGTCTTCAGCTCCCACTTGTCGGAAGCCCCGGCCAGCTTTTCGCGCAGGCGCTTGACGTGCACGTCGATGGTGCGGCTGTCGCCGTAATACTCAAAGCCCCACACCTCGTCCAGCAGCTGGTCGCGGGTGTAAACGCGGTTCGGGTGGGAGGCCAGGCAGTTGAGCAGTTCCAGCTCCTTGGGGGGAGCCTCCACCACCTTGCCCTTCACCCGCAGCTCGTAGCTGTTCATATCCAGCCGCAGGTTGTCGAATTCAATGACGCCCTCGGTGCTCTCGGCCGCAGCCGTGGTGGTCTGGCAGCGGCGCAGCACCGCCTTGATGCGGGCCACCACTTCCTTGGCGTCAAAGGGCTTCACCATGTAGTCGTCGGCACCCAGCTCCAGGCCCAGCACTTTGTCAAAGGTCTCGCCCTTGGCGGTGAGCATCATCACCGGGGTGTTGCCTGCCTTGCGGATGCGGCGGCACACTTCCAGGCCGTCCATGCGGGGCATCATCACGTCCAGCAGCACCATGTCGGGTTTGACCTGATTGAACTTTTCCAGGCCTTCCTCGCCGTCGTTGGCCACCGTGACCTGATAGCCCTCCTTGGTCAGGTACAGCCGCAGCAGTTCGCAGATGTTGGTATCGTCGTCCACGACGAGGATCTTTTCGTTCGCCATAATGGTTTCCTCCCGTTTTTATGTCTGAATGCCCGCGCGCGGGCAAAACTGGCAATGGTCTCCACTTTTTATTATACGAGAGAGTTATGACAAAATAAAGAAGGATTTGTATGATTTTTTGAACCTTTGACGGCAAATGACGACAAAAAACGCAGAGAGCCGCGTTCCCCCCGCCACTCTCTGCGTTCTTTTTATATCACACTGTCACAGCCGGTTCCAGGCGGAAACATCGCCTTCTCAGTAATAGCCTTTTACCCGAATTGTCTGTGCTCCTTCTGCGGTGTGCCAAAACGTGACCGCTTTCTCGCTCTCCTGCCCATCCACGATCTCTCGTACTTCCATGTTATCCGCATCGATTCCTTCAATTTTCAAAATGGTGGCTTTTCCGTCTGCATCCGTCAGAATCAGCTGGTCATCGTTCACCAATGACCATTTTCCCATCCGATCAGTACCGGCGATGTTGGCCGTTCCGTCGTCATAAAGCGTAAAACTCAGGCTTTCTGACCACTGCCTGTACCAGTCACCCAGCACAAGTTTTTCTTTCGTTTTCTTTCCACGGACCGTCAAGCTTGCAATGCCAATGACTACTGCCAGTGCGCACATTGTCAATAAAATGCTGCTCCATTTAATTTTTTTCATAGCGGCCCCCATTTTCAGTGCTTCTCTGCTTCTTCTGCCGAATGCCAATAGGTGATCGTTTCTTCATCTTCCCGACCATCATAAATTTGCCGGCAGGTCATGGAATCCTTGTCGA
>ERZ773150.3285-NODE-3285-length-10911-cov-24.093497_pt1 | contig 10911 bp, 9 predicted proteins | sample MGYA00580845_ERZ773150 | MGnify/ENA primary metagenome ERZ773150 (study PRJEB29015, sample SAMEA2737848) | human gut metagenome | biome: human gut; feature: human-associated habitat; material: faeces | place: China | collected 2012 ...
CCCCGTCAACGCATTTGTGCTTTTTTCAAAGTGGACTAAGTTTAGCATGATTCGCAGGCAGTGTCAAGCAGTCTGGCTCATTCTCAAAATGAAACAATTTCACAAAAGAAGGGGCAGAATTTTCCAAAATTGTGCATGAGTCGATTCGATGCATTTTACAGTCGATTCGTGCCGGAGATCGTCCGGGGGAGGGGCAAGCGTGATATGATACAGACAAAGAAAGAGAGGAGGCACTCATTTTATGAAACGATGGACCCGAAAACTCCTTGCCGGTCTGCTGAGCTTTGGTATGCTGCTGCAGATGGCAAGTCCCCTCAGCGCACTGGCGGCGGAGAGCAGCGGCTCTGACGCGCCGGAACTGACGATCACGCTGCTAAGAGAAAACGAAGATACGCCATACGTAGGAAAAATCGACCAGAACACCGACAGCATAACGCTGGACGGCCAGTCCTATCAGGTGGACTATCAGGATGGAACTTATACCCTTACGGGCACGATGGGAACCTTCTATGGAAGCCATATTGGAGATCACCTGACCATCAGCGGCCCGTCCGATGGTGTGAAGCCGAACCTTGTCGTGAGGAAAGGTGAGAACCATGAAGTTGCCAATGCATATGTAAAAGTTGAAAATGTCAACGATTTTACGTCAGACAGCATTGCCGGAATTACAGAGTTTACCTGTGACGGCGATATAAATATTACAGCGGATTATTATGCCGTCGATTTTTCGTTCAAAGTGAATTCGGCACATGATGTTACCGTGATTTCTGAAAAGGCTACCGGACAGTTTGTGGTCGGAAGCGCATATATCAATTGTACCGGCAAAGTGACCCTTCGCAATGAGGGCCAAGGTGCACTGACACACGGAAGCGACATTACAATCAGAGGTGCACAGGATGGTGTAGAGCTGTATTGCAAAAATGCAACCAGAATGGCGAACGGCATATTCATCAAAAACTGCAAAGGCGATATAAGCATCATCAATGAAAACGGGCCTATAGGCGACCCGTCGGTTAGCAATAACCTGACGGTGGGCGGCAGCGGAGATACCGGTGTAGAGAACGTTACGATCAAAGCCAATGCACCCGGCCCTGTAACGAACGGCAAGATCAGTGTTACTGCTAAGACATTGAATATGCAGAACGATGGCGGCAGTATCGGCAACCTTACATTTACCCGCACCGATACCACGAGTGCTTACCGTGTAGCAGTTGGTGAAAGTGGAAGTATCAATACTCAGACTGCGCTGACGGGTCCGACTTACTCTGAAACGGTGAATGCAAAGTATCTGAACATCCAGCCTGGAACGCCGGAAAATACCACTGTCAAGCACACCCTTACCCTGACGAATGCCAAGGCTTATACCGACGAAAACCATACGGTGGAAGCAGACAAGAACGAAGCTGGTATCTATTCTGTTGCCAAAGGCACTAAGGTGTATGTCGTTGCCGAAGCGCCGGATAATGTCTCTCGGTGGAAATTCACTGGCTGGGAGGAAAGCAGCGAGACCAGCGAAAATATCACTGTTACTGTGAACGAAAACACGACCCTGACCGCTAAATGGGAGAAGGTCACTGATCAAGTAACCAACTACGGCATCACGGTCAAGATAGGCAGTGGAGACCCCATTAAAGTGACCAGCGAAAACTGCGGGAACATTCTTGGCGACGACTACACCGACGACTACACCGATGGCAAGCTCACCTATAACCCGGATACCCACACCCTGACCGGCGAAGGCAGCTTTGGCGGGATGAAGGTCGAGATCACTGACGATCTCGAGGATAAAGTGGATGTGGTACTGAGCAATGCGAACGGTGCTGTGGTAAATGGCAGCCTGACCGTTACCGGCGCACAGGATGTGAAGGTAACGGGCGTATCCTCCACCGCCCTTATCATGGAGGACGCTACTATTACCTGCGCTGGTGACATCCTGATGGATAATACCGGTGTCGGCAATGTGCTGGGTTACACCCGTGGTTACCACGGCAATCTCGATGTTAAGAGCGCACAGAACGTGACCATCCATGGTGTGGGCCGTACAGGCACCGATGAAGATGAAAACAACTATACCATCTATGGAAAAGCCGAGATTGATTGCAGCGGTGATGTGGAGATCACCAGCCAGAATGGCGGTGCAGTTTGGGACCCGGTCGTGATCACCAATGCGGCTGATGTGACGATTACTGCAGCCCAGCGCGCTGTCTGGGATTCGCGCCCTTCCCTCGATTCGTCCATCCATTGCAGTGGTAAAGTGAAGATCACAAGCGAGACTGCTGCGGCACTCTATGAGGGCGACCTGAAGATTACTGGCGCAACAGACGTGACCATTTCTGGTAAGCGAGACGATGGAGCAACCATTGGCGGCGCTGCTGAAATCACCTGCTCTGGTGATGTGGTGCTGGAAAACAAGGGCACTGGCGCTGTAGTGGAGAGCAAACTGGTCTACAAACAGAATCCTGCCAAGGGCTATGAGGTGAAGACCGGCGAGAATGCTGAAAGTGCAACGGTTGCTTATACGGACGAAGAAGGCACAACTTCTTACACTGTGCCGAACACTGAGACGGACACTGAGACGAATCCTGTACCTTCGTACATCTCCATTGCCGCTGTGAGCACTCCCACTGACGTGCCCGGCGATGACGACTTTACCGGCGGCGATTCCGGCGCAGGCGGCGCAGTTGCAGCTGTTGTTGTTGGCGGCGCAGCGGCCTTCGTGGGCTATGAGATCGCCACCGACATCATCCTGCGCGATCTGCTGCCCGCCGGGGCCGACATCCCCGTGAACCGCGGCCAGCTGGCCTGGCTCATCTGGGGCGCAAAGGGCGCACCGGAACCCGAGAACCAACCCGCCTTCACCGACGTGTCCGAGCCCGAAATGGCCAAGGCCGCCCAGTGGTGCGTGGAGCAGGGCATCCTGACTGCTCCCGGCGAGACCACCTTCCGCCCCAACGGTTGGGTGACCCGCGTCAAGGTGATCCAGACCTGGAACACCGCCTTCCCCAAGCAGTGACCCCCCACAGCAAAAACCAATAACACCTGAACCGCGCCGTCGGCGTGCGAGATTTCTCGTGCACCGGCGGCGCTTTGTTTTGCCGTCAGCCGCAATGCAAAGTGTGTCAGAATTGTAAAAGATAAAATATTTTAACTATTTTTCTTGACTTATCCAACGGTTCGGGTATAATGGTCGTGTTCGAAAGAAACCTCAAACTTTTTAGATAATAACAAGATTCAAAGGAGAACATTACCATGACGTTTGAAGAAATGAAAAAGATCGTTGTCGATACCCTGAACTGCGACGAGGACAAGGTGACCATGGAAGCCAGCCTGACCGAGGATCTGGAAGCCGACAGCCTGGATGCCGTGGAGCTGAACATGGCGCTGGAAGATGCCTGCGGCGTGTCCATCCCGGACGAGGAGCTGGCAAAGCTCAAGACCGTGGGTGACATCTACAACTACATCACCGCACACGTCTGAGGCGAACGGCCATGAACGATATCCGAGACCTGTTCCCCGGCCGGATGCGGGAGCGCACCTTCCAGCTGAAGGCCAGGCGGGACGCCGGGGCCGTCTGGCACGAGCCCCAGTTCGTAGAGTGCAAACAGTGCGGCCGCCGCGCCGCCCGCACCCTGTGGAGCAAAAGCCTTTTCGTCTGCCCCAACTGCGGCTACCACATGCCCATCGGCGGCTACTACCGGCTCAGTCTGGTGCTGGACCACGGCAGCTTCCGGGAACTGGACGCCGACCTTGTCCCGCAGGATGTGCTGAATTTTCCGGGTTACAGCGAAAAACTCACCGCCGCGCAGAACAAGACCGGCCTGCACGAAGCTGCCGTCACGGCCGCTGGCCGCATCGGTGGGGTGACCTGCGTGGCCGCCGTGCTGGACAGCCGCTTTTTCATGGGCAGCATGAGCACTGCCGTTGGCGACAAGATCACCCGCGCCGTGGAGTACGCCGCCGCCAAGCGCCTGCCTCTGGTCATCTTTTCGGCCAGCGGCGGTGCCCGGATGCAGGAGGGCATTTTCAGCCTGATGCAAATGGCAAAAACGTCCGCTGCCATCCAGCGTTTTTCCGCCAAAGGTGGGCTGTACGTCAGCGTGCTCACCCACCCCACCACCGGCGGCGTCACCGCCAGCTTTGCCAGCCTTGGCGACATCATGCTGGCCGAGCCCGGGGCGCTGATCGGTTTTGCCGGACCCCGCGTCATCGAGCAGACCATCGGTGAAAAACTGCCCGCCGGGTTCCAGCGCAGCGAGTTCCAGATGGAGCACGGCTTTGTGGATCAGGTGGTGCCCCGCAGCCAGCTGCGGGATACGCTCATTCAGGTCTTGCAGCTTCACGCCGGAGGGAAACGCCCATGATTAAGGAAATTTTAGAGCAGCTGGCCCCGCTAGACGCCCAGATCGCCGCGCTGAAAGGCAGCGGCAATGATATGGACGCCATCACGGCCCATGCATCCGAACTGGCAGAGCTGGCTGTCGAGGAAGACGAAATTCTGCGCTCCTGCGGCCCGCTGACCGCCGAGGACCGGGTCTTTCTGGCTCGGCACCCGGAGCGCCCTCACATCGACGAGATGGTTTCTGCCCTGTTCACCGACTTTTTTGAGCAGCGCGGCGACCGCCAGTGCAAAGAGGATGCCGCCATCCTGGGCGGCGTGGCCCGGTTCCACGGGATGCCGGTGACCGTCATCGGCCACCGCAAGGGCTCCACACTGGAAGAAAATCTCGCCTGCAACTTCGGCATGCCCGGGCCGGAAGGCTACCGCAAGGCCCTGCGCCTGATGCAGCAGGCCGAAAAGTTTGGCCGGCCCATCATCACCTTCATCGACACGCCGGGCGCGTACCCCGGCAAGGACGCCGAGGAGCGCGGCCAGGGCGAAGCCATTGCCCGCAATCTGATGGAGATGAGCGGCCTGACCGTACCGGTCATTGCCGTTGTCACCGGCGAAGGTTCCTCCGGCGGTGCGCTGGCGCTGGGCGTGGCGAACCATATCCTCATGCTGGAAAATGCCGTCTACTCGGTGCTGAGTCCCGAGGGCTTTGCCAGCATTCTGTGGAAGGACTCCTCCCGCAGCGGCGAGGCCTGCGAGCTGATGAAGCTGACGGCACAGGACTTGTACAACGATGGCATCGTGGAAGAAGTGATCCCGGAGCCGCTGGGTGGTGCCCAGCGCGGCCACGCGGCCCTGTTTGAGCGCATGGACGCCGCACTGCGCGCCCACCTGAAAGAGCTGTGCCGCATGAGCGGGAAGCAGTTGGCTGACCAGCGCTACAAAAAATACCGCCAGATCGGAGAAACGAGGAGCGCATGAAAGGTTTCCAGTTACTTGCCACCGGCGGGGCTCTGCCGGGCCGGACGGTCACGAACGACGATCTGAGCCGCATGGTGGACACCAGCGACGACTGGATCACCACCCGCACCGGCATCCGCACACGGCACTGGTGCACCGAAGGCGAATCCGCCGCCACACTGGCCATTGCCGCCGCAAAGCAGGCACTGGCACGCAGCGGCCTTGCCCCGGCGGACATCGCCTGCTGCATCTGTGCCACCCTCTCGGCCCCGGACGCGACCCCCAGCGTGGCCTGTCAGGTACAGGCGGCACTGGGCCTGCCCGAGACCTGCCCTGCGCTGGACATCAACGCGGCCTGTTCCGGCTTTTTGTACGGCACCGCCGTGGCCCGGGGCCTGCTTGCCACTCTGGGCGGGCGGTACGCGCTGGTCATCGGCACCGAGGCGCTCTCCCGCCTGATGGACCCCGCCGACCGCTCCACCTGTGTGCTGTTCGGCGACGGGGCCGGGGCCGCCATCTTTGAACTGGCGGCAGACCCGACGCCCTTTGCCGTGATGCTGGGTGCCCGCGGCGATGCCGCCATCCACGCGGGCGGACCGAGCCGCGCAGGCTCCGCGCCCATCACCATGGACGGCCGGGCGGTGTTCCGCTTTGCGGTGGACGCCCTGCCGAAGTGTCTGCACGCCGTGCTGGACGAAACGCAGCTGACCCTCGATGATTTATCGTGGGTGGTCTGCCATCAGGCCAACAGCCGCATCATCGACCACTGCGTGAAAGCACTGCAGGCCGACCCGGCGAAATTCTACAAGAACATGGACCGCCACGGCAACACCAGCGCCGCCAGCATCCCGGTGGCCCTGAACGAGCTGGCCGAGAGCGGCCAGCTGCAGCCGGGCCAGCTGCTGGCCTGCATCGGCTTCGGCGGCGGCCTGACCTGGGGCGGCATGATCGTGGAATATGACCCTGCAAGATTTTAACAGGCTCGCCCTCTCCGTCACGGCTTACGCCGTGCCACCTCTCCCAAAGGGAGAGGCAAGAGCCTTACCGCAACGTTCTTGGCTCTCCCCTTGGGAGAGCTGGCGCGACAGCGCCTGAGAGGGCGAGGACGTTGAACAATAAGAGTCACTTTTATGAAACTTTTAAATGAAATTCTGGGGACAAAATACCCCATCATTCAGGGCGGCATGGCGAACATCGCCACCGGCGAGTTTGCCGCCGCCTGCTCCAACGCGGGAGCTCTCGGCATCATCGGGGCTGGCGGCATGAACGCCGACACCCTGCGCCAGAACATCCGCCGCTGCAAAGCATTGACAAACAAGCCTTTCGGCGTGAACATCATGCTCATGCACCCGCAGGCAGACGAATTTGCAAAGATCGTCATGGAAGAAGGCGTGCCCGTCGTCACCACCGGCGCAGGCAACCCGGGTAAATATGTGCCCGCATGGAAAGCGGCAGGCATCAAAGTCATCCCGGTGGTGGCCGCTGCTGTGCTGGCAAAGCATCTGGAACCGCTGGGCATCGACGCCGTCATTGCCGAGGGCACTGAGAGCGGCGGTCATGTGGGCGAAATGGCCACCATGGCGCTGGTGCCGCAGGTAGTGGATGCGGTCAGCGTGCCCGTCATCGCGGCGGGCGGCATTGCGGATGGCCGTCAGATGGCGGCCGCGCTGGCCCTGGGTGCCTGCGGCGTACAGGTGGGCACCTGCCTGCTGGTGAGCGAAGAATGCCCCATCCACGAAAACTACAAAGCCGCCCTGCTCAAGGCCAAGGACAGTGACACCATCGTCACCGGCCGCATCGGCGGCTCGCCCGTCCGCGTGCTGAAAAACCGCATGAGCCGTGAGTATGTCCGGCAGGAAAAGGCCGGTGCCGACAAGATGGAGCTGGAAAAATTCACCCTCGGCAGTCTGCGCCGGGCCGTGTTTGAGGGCGATACTGCCACCGGCAGCCTGATGGCCGGTCAGGTGGCGGGCATGCTGCACGAAGTACGCCCGGTAGCCGACATCCTTGCCGACCTGTACGAAAGCGGGAGGCAGCGCATCGCCGCGCTGAACGCCGAATGCTGACCCTCGGCCAAAAGCAGCTGCAGGTGCCCATCCTGCAGGGCGGCATGGGCGTGGGCGTTTCCCTCGGCGGGCTGGCCGGGGCCGTGGCGGCCTGCGGCGGCATGGGCTGCATCTCCACCGCCGATGCGGGCTACCGGGAACCGGACTTTGCCCGTGACCCGGCAAGCGCCAATCACCGGGCTTTGGCAGCGGAAATTCAGAAGGCCAAAGCCATTGCCAAAAGCGCGGGCATGGTCGCCATCAACGCGATGGTCGCCACGCAGGACTACGCCGCCGCCATCCGCACCGCCGTGGAAGCGGGCGTGGACGCCGTGGTGTCCGGCGCGGGCCTGCCGCTGGAACTGCCCGGCCTTGTGAATACACCGGACGTTGCCATTGCCCCCATCGTTTCCAGCGGCCGGGCCGCAAAGCTCATCCTGCGCCGCTGGGCCAAGGAGTTTGGCCGCACCGCCGATTTTGTGGTCATTGAGGGCTGCAAAGCGGGCGGGCACCTGGGTTTTGCGGAAGCCGACCTGCTGGCAGACAAATGCCAGACCCTCGACGAAATTCTGCCCGATGTGCTGGCCGAAGTAAAACCTTACGAAGCACAATTCCGCCACCCCATCCCCGTGTTTGTGGCAGGCGGCGTGTACACCGGGGCCGACATGGCCCACTTTACCAAACTGGGTGCGGCGGGTGTCCAGCTTGCCACCCGCTTTATTCCCACTTACGAGTGCGATGCATCCCAAACCTACAAGGACGTTCTGCTGAACGCAAGGCCCGAGGATGTGCGCATCATCCACAGCCCCGTTGGGATGCCGGGCCGGGCGCTGAACACCCCGCTGGTGCAGGCATTGGCGGCGGGCAAACGCTTCCCGCCGAAGCACTGCGCCCGCTGCCTGAAGACCTGCGACCCCGCCAAAGTGCCCTATTGCATCACCCACGCGCTCATCGAAGCCGTGAAGGGCAACGTGGAGGAAGGGCTTTTCTTCTGCGGGGCCAATGTGGGAAGGCTCGACCGGATGCGCACTGTCCGGGAGCTGATGGATGAACTTGTGACCGAATGGAGGCAAAACCTATGAAGCTTGCCGTTTTATACGCCGGTCAGGGTGCCCAGCACCCCGGCATGGGCAAAGAATTTTACGAAGAATCTCCCGCCTTCCGGGCAGCCTTTGACAGCGCGGCGCTGGATTTTGACCTGCACCGCGTCTGCTTTGAGGACCCGGACGGCGTTCTGAACCAGACCGAATACACTCAGCCCTGCATGGTGGCCTTTGCCTGCGGCGTGACCGCCGTGCTGGCCGAACATGGCGTGAAGCCGGACTATGTGGCCGGGCTTTCCCTCGGCGAATACTCTGCGCTGGAAGCCGCCGGGGTGTTCACGGCCAGACAGGCCATCGAGCTGGCGGCCTACCGGGGGCAGGCCATGGCCGACGCCGCCAAAGGCATTGACTGCGGCATGACCGCCGTGCTGGGCCTTGACCGCGCTGCCCTTGCCGCCTGCTGCGAACAGGCAGCGGACCTTGGCTGTGTGCAAATTTGCAACTACAACTGTCCGGGTCAGCTGGTCATCGGCGGCGAAAAGGCCGCTGTGGAGAAGGCCGCAGAGCTTGCCAAGGCCGCCGGTGCCCGCCGCTGCATCCCGCTGAAGGTCAGCGGGCCCTTCCACACCCGCCTCATGGCTCCCGCCGGGGATGCCCTTGCCAAACGGTTTGAAACGGAACTCTTTGGAACTATGAAGGTGCCCGTGCTGTTCAACTGTCTGGGACGTGAGAAGGCTGATGCCGACAGCATCCCGGCCCTGCTGGTGAAGCAGGTGCAGAGCAGTGTTTACATGGAAGACACCCTGCGCCGTCTGGGGGAGCTGGGCGTGGGCCACATTCTGGAAGTCGGCCCGGGCAGTGCCCTCTCCGGCTTCGTGAAAAAGACCCTGCCCGGCGTGGCCTGCGCTTCGGTGGAGACACCCGCACAGCTGGATGCGGTGCTGACCGCATGGAAGGAAGAACAATGAGTGAAGAAAAGATCATCCGCACTGCCGTCGTCACCGGCGGCAGCCGCGGCATTGGACGGGCGGTGTGCGTACAGCTTGCCAGGCAGGGCTGCAATGTTGTGGTGAACTACTGCCACGGCGAAGCCTCTGCCGCCGAAACGGTTGCCCTGTGCACCGCTGAGGGTGTGCAGGCTGTGGCCGTGCAGGCCGACATTTCCACTGCCGAGGGCTGCAAAGCGCTGTTTGAGCAGGCAGTGAACGCCTTTGGCCGGGTGGATATCCTTGTAAACAACGCGGGCATCACCCGGGATAATCTCATCCTGCGCATGACCGAAGCCGACTTTGACGCCGTGCTGAACGCAAACCTGAAGGGTGCATTTCTCTGCTGTAAGGAGGCCGCCCGCCGCATGGTGCGCCAGCGCTGGGGCCGCATTATCAATCTGAGCAGTGTGGTGGCCCTGCGGGGCAACGCGGGTCAGGCAAATTATGCCGCCAGCAAGGCAGGGCTGATCGGCCTGACCAAGAGCCTTGCCCGGGAGCTGGCCAGCCGGAACGTAACCGTGAATGCGGTGGCTCCGGGCTTTATCGAGACCGATATGACCGCCGCCCTGCCGGAAGCTGTCCGTGCCGAAATGGCAAAGGGCATCCCGGCAGGCCGCGCAGGCAGGCCGGAAGATGTGGCAAACGCGGTGGCGTTCTTTGCCGCAGAACAAAGCAGCTATCTCACCGGGCAGGTGCTCTGTGCAGACGGCGGCATGGCAATGTAAAAGGAGAATTTCGCATGGAAAAACGCAGAGTCGTCATCACCGGCCTCGGCACCGTGAACCCGCTGGGCAACACCGTGGCCGAGAGCTGGGCCGCCGCAAAGGCCGGACAGTGCGGCATTGCCCCCATCACCCAGTTTGATACCACCGATTTCAAGTGCAAGCTGGCGGGCGAAGTGAAAAACTTTGACCCCGAGACCGTGGTGGACAAAAAGGAAGCCCGCAAGATGGCCCGCTTTACCCTGCTGGCGTTGGGTGCAGCCAAGGAAGCCCTTGCAGACAGCGGCCTGGACACCGAAGCGGAAGCCAAAACCATCGGCGTCATCCTGTCCAGCGGCATCGGCGGCCTGCCCACCATTGAGGAGCAGCACACCCGGGGCGAAGAAAAGGGCATGGAGAAGGTCAGCCCCTACTTTGTGCCCATGTCCATTGCCAACATGGCGGCGGCACAGGTGGCCATCCGCTTTGGCCTGAAGGGCATGTGCACCTGCCCGGTCACGGCCTGCGCGGGCGGCACCAATGCCGTGGGCGACGCCTTCCACCGCATCCGCGACGGCTACGAGACGGCCATGGTCTGCGGCGGCGCGGAAAGCTGCATCAGCCCCTTAGGCATCGGCGGCTTCACCAGCATGAAGGCGCTTTCCACCGCCGCAGACCCGGACGCCGCCAGCCTGCCCTTTGACGCGCGGCGCGGCGGTTTCGTCATGGGCGAGGGCAGCGGCGTGCTGGTGCTGGAAGAACTGGAGCACGCCCAGGCACGCGGTGCGCACATCTACGCCGAGGTGGTGGGCTACGGTGCCAACTGCGACGCCTACCACTTCA
>ERZ773150.3297-NODE-3297-length-10864-cov-3.346100_pt1 | contig 10864 bp, 8 predicted proteins | sample MGYA00580845_ERZ773150 | MGnify/ENA primary metagenome ERZ773150 (study PRJEB29015, sample SAMEA2737848) | human gut metagenome | biome: human gut; feature: human-associated habitat; material: faeces | place: China | collected 2012 ...
AAGCCGCTCGCGAAAGTAATCCGCTTGGTTCGGCACTTGCCTATTACCTTCACTTGCTATCACATACCTGTCGGGATCCCGGCTTCATCAACCTGATATCCCCGTTAATTGCTAGCAAATTAGTTGCTCCGGAACGAACCGGGAACAAGAATCCGCTAGCAGAATCCGGCAGCCGGATTCTTCCAGGATGAAACAGTTGCTAGCATTATTCCCGATCTGTAGCACACGATCCGGAAGAATCCGCTAGCACTTTTACGCAGCTCGAGCACACGATCCGGAAACATCTGCTAGCAAATATTTCATTGGCCAAGATCTTCCGGAGCGTATTTTGCTAGCAATCGTTTCCCCTACTCTTTCTCCCTGCCCGCTTTCTCCAACCTGTCGAGTGCCGACAGAAAACCCCGCACGGCTTCGTCTTGCTCCCGGTACTTTCGTTTCAGCTCTCCGTGTTCCTTCGCTTCCTGCTTGTAGTGGGTACAGAAACGGGGGTATTCCTTGACGACGTATTTAATCGCTTCGCTCCCGCTCTTCTTCCCAATGATGTCTTTGAGTATCTCCAGTTGGGCGGCTTCTTCGGCTGTCAGTCGCAAGGTGATCGTGCTTACTTTTTCGCTCATAACCACCCACCCCCTTCTCTCCGGAGACGGACGGTTCCAGCGAATCGGTGACTTCCCCGGCTTCTGTCCCGGCGCGCCCCACTTCCACTTCCGCCTCTTGTTTCCGGTTCATCACTTCCGCCCGCCGGTATGCTTCCGCATACGTCTGGCAGTGTATTCCGTATCTCTCGATAGTGACGCCCGCGGCTGTCACTTCGTGCGCCACGCACCACCCTGTACGCATTTTGCGGGGGTAATACAGTGGCGTCTTGTTTTTATCTTCACTCATAACCGTGTGGCTTACGCCGTTTTTTGCAATTCGTTTTTTTTCACTTTTTTCAGCCGTGACCTGATGAAGCAGCTCACCGAGAGAATCCGCCCTTTCGATCGTCGTATTTCCCGTATCACTTCCTGCAGGACGTCTTCTTTGCCTTTCGCCTCTTCGCATAGTTCGTCCATGTCGTAACTCGGCACGCCGATACCCGACAGCATCTGCCTGACGTTATGAACGCCCTCTTTCACTTCATCCGTATGTTCTTCCATCATCTGCAGGCGTCCCGTCTTCACCAGTCCCCACAGGGCGGGCAACACATCTCCGGTGAACGAATAACGTCCGCCGCTCGCCTTCAACTCTTCAATCAGTTGCCATATCGGGCTGTCGTCCATGGCAATATTTTCTATCATCAGAACCTTACGGACATCTCCCTTCGAACACCCCAGATTGTAGCACGTTTCACCCAGCCGCTGCAACTTCAAACGGTAATCTTCAGAATGTTCCGGACGTTTCCCGCAGGATTCTGCGGAAACATTTCCCCTATTCCCGTCCGGAGAGAGTGAAACTTTATCCTCCTCATCCCTTGCCGGCGGAATAGTCCGGGGGATAGAGGGGGAATTTTCTTTACTCTCCTTTTCTTTGTGCCGTTTTTCCGCAGAATTCCGCGGAGTTTCCGGAGTTTCCGCAGAACTCTGCGGAATAATGGCGCCAGAAGATATTCCGGCAGCGGTTGCAGTCTCTTTTCCGGTACCGGCCGCAGTCTCTCTCTGGGCATCTATTTGGGGAGAACCATAAACAGCTTCTCCCGTTTTCGTCTCGATTTCCTGACCGGAGAAAAGAGGTAGTGGCGCAGGTAACGGCGTACTATCCATGCCGGATGGCGCATCTTGTATCTCGACAAGCCGTATGTCTTCGGGCAGTACTATTTTTTTCTTGGCTCTCCGGCAGATTTCAAGGTATCGCTGCTGAATATCCACAGAAGTAAGTACATGATTCGTATGCCAGGTGATGGTGTCGAACAACTCCACTTCCGTGCAATATTCAATGATTTTTTCTACCCGTTGCTCTTCAATGCCCCAGTATTCGGAAACATCAAAAAGCTGGTCGTCCGTGAAACGGATATAACAGCCTTCAACCCGGTATATCTCGTTTGGATATACTGGTACACTGCATACCCTTCGCAGCCGTACCGCTTCTTCAGGCGTTTTACCTTGATGTCCTGAAAGCAGTCGGTTTCCGCCTGATAATATGATAATCCTGTTTTTGCCATTTTCGCTAGATTCTTCTACTGTAATTGGATGCGAGGTAATTCATGATTTCTTCTTTGCTGTAGAGAAATATCCCACCCAGTTTGTAGAATGGGATTGCGTGCTCCGCACGCATGTTCCTTAACGTTGAGTTGCTGATGTTACATCCGTGGAGCGGATGAACACGGCATCTTCCGGAACAGTTTCGAGTGTGACGGGTTCCACGGGTTTGTACTTCGGTTTTCCGGTGGCTTTCTCCTTTTGGGGTTCCACGACTGCTTTTTCAGATTCCTTTTCAGGTTTCACGATTCTCATGCTGTTGGTTTCTGTTTTCATGATTTTGTTTTTTATGTGAGTTAATTATCAGGGGTTAACCGGCTGTTTATCCATGCAGGTGAAAGCTACCCGGTCGAGGTCTTTCAGTTGGCTGCTGTCGAGGGCGTAGATGGTTTTTATAATCCACCCTTTCAGAACGATTTCCCGGTGTCCTTCCCTGTTGGCGTAGTGATGCAGCGCACGGGTGACTGCTTCCTTCATTTCCTGTCCGGAAATGAGGTTCTTCTCGTATGCTATCATGCTATCGACAGCTTTCTGCTCCAGTTCTTCCTGGCTGATGGTTGCGGTTGTTTTCATCCGTTTACGGCTTTATTATCGGGTGATTTTTGAGATTCCTTTCTGGTGTACAATTCTTTGAGAGCCGCCATGTCGTCCATGACTTTCGTGTCCAGAATCTTAGCGTAGATTTACGTCGTCTTGATGCTGGTATGTCCCAACATTTTTGACACAGTTTCAATCGGTATGCCGTGAGACAGGGTGATAGTGGTGGCAAAAGTGTGTCGGGCCATGTGGAAGGTAATATTTTTCTCTACTCCCGCTTCCTTGGCCACTTTTTTCAGGTATCGGTTTGCCACCTGGTTGGGCGGTACCGGGAATACATGATTAGTCCGTTTTCCTTTGTGGTATGCTTCATACCTCTTTAATATACAGACAGCAGGTTGCAATAAAGGCAGCATGGCGTGTATGTCCGTTTTCTGACGATAGTAGTTCAGCCACAAGCTTTTGTCGATACCGACATTTATATTTTCATTCGTCAGGTTACTGATGTCGACAAATGACAGCCCGGTGTAGACAGCAAATACAAACACGTCCCTCACGATGGAGAGGTTGACGGGCAAAGGGACTTCCTCGATGCTCTTCAGTTCCTTTTCGGACAGGAATCCTCTTTCTACTTTCGTTTTCTTGGCGTTGAGCAGGCAGACAGGGTTCCGGCTTATCCATTCGTTTTGCAGGGCGACATTCATCACCTTTTTGAAACGCTGGATATGCTTCAATGCACCATTGACAGCGCATACGGTCTCCCCTTCCCTCTTATAGCCTTGCAGATAGGCGTAAAACTCATAAACGAAAGCTTTGTCAATGGCGGTCAAATCATAGTCAGAGACATGGTATTTGATACGTATAAAGTTGAGCAGGTGTTTCTTCGTTACGTGATAGCCGACAAATGTACTGGCACGGAGATTTTTCTTCTCCATGATTTCATGGTAATCAAACAGTGTGCTGATGGTAGAGAACTCATTATCCTGTGTCTGAAACATGAGTTTGAAGTTCTCAATGTTGAGAGGGTAGTTTTTCTGTCTGATTTTGGTAACGGTATCTTCGATCGTGATTTTCAAATCTTCGATATACCGGTTGGCTTCTTTGTCATTGGCGGTCTTACCAAGTGACTTTTGCGCAACTGCCGACCATGATTCAGACCGTAGGTATAGTTTCGTGGGAATTTCGTATCTTTGTCCCGAAATCGTAACCCGACATGAAAGAGGTGACAGTTTTTCATTCGTTCTTCCTTTCCTTATCCAGAAAAGAACATTGAAAGTTTGCTTTTTTTGGCTCATCGTTATTTTTTTTTGAGAACCACTCAAAAAAATATCAAAAAAGAGCATTCGTGTCACCGAATTAGCCACCGAATTAGCGTCAACTTTTTTCGGATGGTATTTGTCAAAGCACAAAAAAACCCGCTAAAATTGCATTTTTAGCGGGTTTTTGTCAGTAAAAAGCTGGTGTTTTGTTGGGCTACCTGGATTCGAACCAGGAATGACAGGACCAGAATCTGTAGTGTTACCATTACACCATAGCCCAATTATTTTCGTTTGCGGGTGCAAAGATACAAATATTTTGGGAATTCAAAACAAATCCGATATTTTTTTTGCAAAAATGTCCAAATAAGCTTTCCAAACAAAAGTATCTCCACTAAAAAACACAAAAATTAAGTGATAACTTTCTTGTATCCAATAAATCAGCGTATATTTGTCAAAAATATCACGTTTATAATCAGAAACAAAGGGGAAGCCTTTTTTGTTATAAACCAAAAGAGAACATGAATTATTAATCTCAATTAAAAGAATGAACGATACTAAAGTATTAATTGAAAAAATAAAAGAGGGAATTCAAGAGAAAAAAGGTAAAAACATCATTATTGCCGATTTAACCAATATAGAAGATACTATCTGTAAATACTTCGTTATTTGTCAGGGAAATTCTCCCAGTCAGGTTGGTGCTATCGTAGATTCTATCAAAGAATTTACCCGTAAAGGTGCGGACAGCAAACCTTTTGCCGTTGACGGACTTCGAAATGCAGAATGGGTAGCTATGGACTATGCGGACGTACTGGTACATGTTTTTCTACCGGAAACAAGAGCCTTTTATAATCTGGAACACCTTTGGGCAGATGCCAAACTTATTCAAATCCCCGATTTAGACTAATCAACGATTATGGACAATAATAGTAGCAACAAAAACAATAGCAATAAACCTAACAACAAGGTTAATATGCCCAAGTTCAACTTGAACTGGATGTATATGATTATTGCCCTTATGCTTCTCGGCCTCTGGTGGGGCAGTGATTCAAGGGGAGCCGGAAACAAAGCTGTCACATACAGCGAATTTCAGGATTACGTTAAAAACGGTTATGTCAGCAAAGTGCTGGGGTATGAGGACAAGTCGATTGAGGCTTATCTCAAACCTAATTCCGTAGGTGCCGTATTCGGAGCGGACTCTACCAAAGTAGGGCGCAACCCGATCATCACAAGTAGGGCGCCGTCTACTGACAAACTGGAAGAATTTTTGCAGGCAGAAAAAGAAGCCGGTCATTTTGACGGGACCTCGGATTATCCGCCTAAATCAGATATATTCCCTGCTATCCTGATTCAGGTCCTGCCGCTTGTGCTGCTGATTGCTTTATGGATATTCTTCATGCGCCGTATGAGTGGCGGTGGTAGTGGAGGTCCTGGCGGTGTGTTTAATGTAGGTAAATCAAAAGCCCAACTTTTCGAAAAAGGAGGGGCGATCAAGATTACATTCAAAGATGTAGCCGGCCTGGCGGAAGCCAAACAGGAAGTAGAAGAAATTGTGGAGTTCTTGAAAGAACCTCAAAAATATACAGACTTGGGAGGTAAAATTCCTAAGGGAGCATTACTGGTAGGCCCTCCGGGGACCGGTAAAACATTACTCGCCAAAGCTGTGGCCGGTGAAGCCAATGTACCTTTCTTCTCGCTGGCAGGTTCTGACTTTGTGGAAATGTTTGTCGGCGTAGGCGCTTCCCGTGTCCGCGACTTGTTTAAGCAAGCCAAAGAGAAAGCTCCTTGTATCGTATTTATTGACGAGATTGACGCCGTTGGACGTGCCCGTGGCAAGAATCCTGCAATGGGAGGAAATGACGAACGCGAGAATACATTGAACCAGTTATTGACTGAAATGGACGGTTTCGGTTCCAATAGTGGTGTAATCATCCTGGCTGCGACCAACCGTGTAGATGTACTCGACAAGGCTTTACTCCGTGCCGGACGTTTTGACCGTCAGATACATGTAGACTTGCCCGACCTGAATGAACGTAAAGAAGTATTCGGTGTGCATTTGCGCCCGATCAAGATAGATGATACTGTAGATGTGGACCTTCTTGCCCGCCAAACTCCGGGGTTCTCCGGTGCGGACATTGCCAATGTTTGTAATGAAGCGGCCCTGATTGCAGCCCGTCACGGCAAGAAGTTCGTTGGAAAACAAGACTTCCTTGACGCCGTAGACCGCATCATCGGCGGTTTGGAAAAGAAGACAAAGATTACAACAGAAGCAGAAAGACGTTCTATCGCTCTGCATGAAGCGGGACACGCTTCGATCTCCTGGCTGCTGGAATATGCAAACCCGTTGATTAAAGTGACAATTGTTCCTCGCGGACGTGCATTGGGTGCTGCCTGGTATTTGCCGGAGGAACGCCAGATCACAACTAAAGAGCAAATGCTCGATGAAATGTGTGCCACTCTAGGAGGACGCGCTGCCGAAGATTTATTTCTCAATCGTATCTCCACAGGTGCTATGAACGACTTGGAAAGAGTCACCAAACAAGCATACGGAATGATAGCTTATTTAGGTATGAGCGACAAACTGCCTAACTTATGCTATTATAACAATGAAGAATATTCTTTCAATCGTCCATATAGTGAAAAGACAGCCGAACTGATTGATACGGAAGTCAAGAATATGGTGAATGAGCAATATGAACGTGCAAAAAAAATTCTGTCCGAACATCGGGAAGGACACAACCAGCTCGCTCAATTACTAATTGATAAGGAAGTAATCTTTGCCGAAGATGTTGAACGTATCTTTGGAAAACGCCCTTGGGCTTCCCGCTCAGAAGAAATCATGGCTGCCAAAGAAAGTCAGGAAGCTGCCGAAGCGGAAAAGAGACTGGCCGAAGAGGTGAAAGAGAAGGAGAAAGAAATCAAGGAAGAAGAAGCTGAAAACTCTACAGAGGAGAAAGAGACAACCGAAGCTAAGATTACCGTGGAAGGTAAAGTTTCCATAGAAAAAAAGGTGATCTCGGCGGAAGGTGGAAAGAAAACAACTTAAAACGCAAATATTTTGGCTAGCAATTTTATCAAACGGGCTATTACAGGTGTGCTTTTCGTCGCCATTCTGGTGGGATGCATCCTTTACACATCATTCAGTTTCGGTATACTGTTCATAATCATTAGCGCCTTGACTATTTATGAGTTTGGACAACTAGTAAATATGCGTGCTGACGGAGTAAACGTAAATAAAACGATTATCATGCTGGGAGGAGCTTATCTCTTCCTTGCAGTAATGGGCTTCTGTATTGATGCAGCTGATTCCAAGATCTTTATTCCTTACGTACTGCTACTGCTCTACTTAATGATTAGCGAGTTATACCTAAAAAAAGAAAATCCGGTGCTGAACTGGGCATATTCTATGCTTAGCCAGCTATACATCGGTCTGCCATTCGCACTACTGAACGTACTTGCTTTCCACAATGATCCCAGTTCGGAATACAGCAGTGTTAGCTACAACCCGATTTTGCCGTTATCTATCTTCATCTTCCTTTGGTTGAGTGACACAGGTGCATATTGCATCGGTTCGCTGATCGGAAAGCATCGTTTGTTCGAACGTATTTCTCCTAAGAAATCGTGGGAAGGCTCTATCGGCGGAGGTATCGTTGCTATTGGTTCTTCCTTTATACTGGCACATTATTTTCCGTTCATGTCGATGTGGCAATGGGCAGGATTGGCGCTGGTAGTTGTAGTGTTCGGAACTTGGGGTGACTTGACAGAATCATTGCTAAAACGCCAACTTCACGTAAAAGATTCCGGTACAATTCTTCCGGGACACGGAGGCATGCTTGATCGGTTCGACAGTTCATTAATGGCTATACCGGCAGCAGTAGTCTATCTTTATGCTCTCACTTGGTTTTAAATCTGTATATTCAGAATAGAGATAAAAAATAAAGGTCGGGAAACTTTCTTTGCGAAAATTATCCCGACCTTTTTTACACACAGTTACATAGGTTAGGTTATTTATCTGATTACAGATGTAGCATGTACATCTTTAGCTTTCTCCGGCACACCGACCGGATGTTCCAGGTCAAGTACTACCACTACCCCTTCTCCATTTTCTTCAGAGTTAATCGTTACCTTAAAACCTTTCATCGTAGTTTCACCTTCTTTGGGTGTCGGGTAGAACTTTTCCAAATTATAGGAAACTCGTCCCCAACCCCAATAGTCTGTTACATCATCATACGTATTATAACGTAACTCCAAATGAACATAGCCGTCTTCACCGATGCTTAAAGTTTCCGGAGTTTCGGGTTCACCCGGCTCAGTTGCTATCTTATTCTCCACGAGACTGATGCGATGTTTTTCACTGCGAGGCAAATTCTGGCGGAAGATAATGTTCAGAAACTTTCCTCCCAGCCACATATCACCCTGATAAATCAAAATAGGATCATTTCCAAATTCTTCTTCATTTTCAGCAGTCATCTCCTCAACTTCCTTAGTCAACACTTCCTGAATACCTTCCATTTTCACCTGAACACCTTTTTCATCACTCATGTCAGCCAAAGGATTGAAAAAGGATACCACACGTTCACCATCCACAGGTTTGAACCAAGGTATAGAAGTGGCAACCGGATCGATGATTCCCCAACGGTCACCTACCAAATAATAACCTCCTCCACCGGTAGTCCGGACCGTAGCCCAGTCCCAACTGAAATCTCCGATAGAATATCCATCATCATCATCACATGATTGCAACATTGGCATTAGTGCCAGTACTAACATACCTAAAAGCCACTTAAATTTTTTCATATCTGTTCCTTTCTTTTTTAATCTTCTGCTTAATAAATAAAAAAGCCGTGCAATTACTGCATCGGCTTTACGTTTATTCAGAAAAAGAAAGTTATTTTTTCAACAGCTTCACTATTCCATGAGCTGCATGACAGGGAGCACCGGCAGGTCCCAACCGTTCCGCCACATAATCATATCCAGTAAGCATTTCCTTCTTATACACTTCATTTTCAAGAAGATTAGCCAGTTCACACTGCATATTCTTTACCGTCATGGTATCAGCAACCAACTCTTTAACAACCTCACAGTCGGCAATCAGATTAACCAATGAAATATATTTCACAGTCAGAATGTGACGTCGTAGGAACGAAATAACTTTTCCAATCGGAGTATGATAGCAAACCACCTGAGGAACACGAAACAAAGCTGTTTCGAGAGTAGCCGTTCCCGATGTCACCAAAGCCGCATCTGCATGCTGTAAAATGCGGTATGTCTGTCCGAATATAATTTTTACGTTCGCCTGCCCCACATACTTTTCATAATATTCCGGGGTAATGCCGGGCGCACCGGCTAATACCAGTTGATAATCCGGGAAAGCAGAAGCAGCTTTCAGCATATCAGGCAAATTATCCTTGATTTCTTGCTTCCGACTACCTGCCAGCAAAGCAATAACCGGTTTATTCTCCAACTGGTTTGCTGCAATAAACGCAGCAAAGTCTTTCGGGTTCGTTTCCTGATAAGCAGCCACTTCGTCCACGGTAGGGTTTCCTACATAGTGAATGGGATACTGATGCTTCCCTTCAAAAAACTCAACTTCAAAAGGAAGTATAGAGAACAATTCGTCTACATCACGTTTGATATTCTTGATGCGATACTCCTTCCATGCCCATATCTTAGGAGATATATAATAGTAGACCGGTATTTGTGTCTTTGCATGAACAAATTTGGCAATATCAAGGTTGAACCCCGGATAATCCACCAAAATTACGACATCCGGATTCCAAGCAACAATGTCTTCTTTGCAACGTTTCATATTTGCAAAGATAGTGCGCAAATGAAGCAATACAGGAATAAATCCCATATATGCCAGCTCTTTATAATGCTTCACCATTTTGCCGCCAACAGCAGCCATTAGGTCGCCCCCGAAAAAGCGAAAATCGGCTTGCGGATCTGCCGTTTTCAAGGCACTCATCAAGTGGGAAGCGTGCAAGTCACCGGAAGCCTCACCAACAATCAGATAATACTTCATGATAGTTGAAGGTTCTTAATTGAACCATTTATTAAGCTCGTCCATAAAACCATAAGCCGTCACGTCAACAGTAGTCGGGGTGATAGCTACATAGCCGTTAACCAACGCCCAATGATCGTTTTTCTCATTTTCCGGTTCATGATCGGTAAATTCACCGGTTAACCAAAAATAATTTGTATCATTCAAACGGGGACAAGGAGTCCATTCCCCGGTCCAACGTCCCTTTGCCTGTTCACAAATCCTTATTCCTTTGATATCGGCAGTATTCGGGAAGTTCACATTCAAACAAGTTAAAGGAGGAAGTCCTTTCTCCAATATCATAGCAGATATCTTGCGTACATAGAGTCCCGTAGCTTCAAAATCCGCATCATGGTCATGGTTACAAAGCGAAAAGCCAATAGAAGGAATACCATTCAGACAACCTTCAACCACCACTCCCATAGTACCGGAATAATGCATATTAGTTGCCGAATTATCTCCATGATTAATGCCTCCGACCACAAGATCCGGTTCTCGGTCGAGAACGGTATTGCGCGCCAGCTTGATGCAGTCGGTAGGCGTTCCCGTACACTTATAGACTGTTAATCCGACTTCTTTCTTGACCAGTTGATAATGAACAGGCTGCGTCACCGTCAGCGCACATCCGCTACCGGAACGCGGAGAGTCAGGAGCCATGACCACAATGTCCCCAAGAGGACGAAGAAATCTCACTAATTCATTAATACCCTTGGCCATAACCCCATCGTCATTGGAAACGAGTATCAACGGCTTCTTATTTTCCATATATTCAATCCTTTCCTTTTTAATATTCGCACAAAAGTAACAAAAAGAAGCCGTACCCAGACCGCTAACGTGACCAACAAGACCAA
>ERZ773150.3310-NODE-3310-length-10822-cov-21.001858_pt1 | contig 10822 bp, 7 predicted proteins | sample MGYA00580845_ERZ773150 | MGnify/ENA primary metagenome ERZ773150 (study PRJEB29015, sample SAMEA2737848) | human gut metagenome | biome: human gut; feature: human-associated habitat; material: faeces | place: China | collected 2012 ...
AAGTATAAGCGTTGCGGAAGAAAAACGACGGGGAAGTACAAAACGCAAGTAATCGTGGCGTTTTCGGGGCAAGGAAAAGCCGGTACGACACAGGAAGGAGGAAAATGACAGGGAAAGTATAAGCGTTGCGGAAGAAAAACGACGGGGAAGTACAAAACGCAAGTAATCGGGGAATTTTCGGGGCAAGGAAACGACCCGATAAAAAAAGAAAAATGACAAAGCAAGTGTCAGGGCGCGGCGGCGGGAAGGCTGCGGGAAAAGTGCAAAACCTTGTTGGGAAAAAATGGCGGAGAAAATACAGCGTAAGAGCAGTTGCCGGCGTTAAAAAGGGTTGCCTTTTTTAAGCAGTTTATAGATTTTGTAAACGTACCAGGGAAACAGAAAATAGGCTTTGGCAAAATTCCCGATGGCGGCAAGCGCGCGGCCGCAAGGCGTTTGCGAGGCGGAAGAAATTCCTCGGGATAAACGGTAAAAGAACCAACCGCGGCGGAGAAGCTTTTTGATCTGTCCGTATGTTTCCGGCCGGAGTTTGCCGCGGCCGCGGAAAACGGCTTTGTTTTTTTTCAATTGTCGGCGCAGCCGGGTGAAACAGAAACGGTTTTCAAAAACCGGATAATTTTTAAAAAGGTTGCGGATTTGCAGCAGGTAACGGGCAGCCAAAGCGTTTTTCGCTTTTTCGCTTTTTTGCTCATGATACAGCCGGGCAATGCCGTCCAGCAGGCCGAAAATGCCGGTGATCGTTTCCGGTTCGTGTCCTTTGACGATTGACATGATGGAACCTTCGCGAGGGTAACGGTAATTGTACAGATATTCTTTTAATATACCGTAACTGTCGGCATAAGGCAGGCAAAGCAGATTGAAAAATTCGTCTTCGCCCTGGACCAGGCTTTCGCAAAAAGCAAGTTTGTTTGCGGTCAGAAAGCCGTGCCGATAGGCTTTGGTACAGACCTCCTGCGGCATGGCGGCAAGCAGTTCCGGTTCTTTTTTTCCGCTGCAAAGAGAAAAGGCGGGCAGCACAGAGGGAAAGTCATGATAGGAATCGGTGCGGAAAGTTTGCGTCGACGGATCGTATCTGCGCAGCCGGAAGGCCAATATGTCCAGCTGCCGGTGCTGCATGTGGAGCAGAATTTTTTCCATGGTTTGCGGTTCGACCCAGTCGTCGGAGTCGACAAAGGCAATATATTTGCCCCGGGCAGCTGCCAAACCGGTATTGCGGGCAGCCGGCAGTCCGCGGTTTTGCTGATTGATAATGCGGATGCGGGAATCGCGGGCGGCATATCGGGAGAGAATTTCCGGGCTTTCGTCGGTTGAACCGTCGTTGATGCAGATGATTTCGAACAAGTCGGTGGATTGTGCCAGCAGGCTGTCGAGACAGCAGGCCAGCCAGGGGGCCGTATTGTACACGGCGATGATGACGGAAAGCGGAATTTCCGCTTCCGCAAGAGCGGATATATTTTCTTTAAATTGTTTTGAAATGCCCGGAATTTGCAAATATCCGGCCATTTTCCGGCGGGCTTCGCCGTAATGTTCGGCGCCGCTTTTAAGCAGGGCGGAAGTCAGGTGCCGGTTAAATATGTTTTCAAGCTGCGGCAGATATTGTTCCAGCCGGTCATAGCGGCGAATTTCTTCCGCCGTCAGCAGGTTGATGTCGATGATGTCGAGCGGACGGGGAGAGTTTTTTTCCGATCCGGTAATCGAATTCCGGTGAATACGGTAATGGTAAAGGGGATCCGGCAGGTAGAAATAGTTTTGGCAGTGAATGCCGTATGCCCATGCCCAGTATTCGTCTTCATGGATCAGCCGTTCACGGGGAAAAGAGAGGGAGAATTTTTCGATAATGCTTTTTTTGTGCAGTTTGCCGTTAACGACAACGTGAATTTTCAGCGGATTGTCGGAAAGCGGCCGGCATCCTTCCGGCGTTTGTTCGGACTGGTCGAAATAACTTTGTTTGCCGTTTGCCTGCCGTTTATCGTTTTCGGTTTCGGCAAAGGCGCGAAAGTGGACGCAGGTCAGGTCGGCGCCGGTGCTTTCCGCCGTTGCAAACAGTTTTTCCAGGGTGTTTGGTTCAATCCAGTCGTCGGAATCGATAAAGAATATGTATTTTCCCCGTGCGATTTTGAGGCCGGCGTTGCGGGCGGCGGAAAGTCCGCCGTTTGTCCGGCTGATGATGCGGATGCGGGGATCGCGGTCGGCGTATCGGGAGAGAATTTCCGGACTTTTGTCGGTCGAGCCGTCGTCGATGCAGATGATTTCAATATCGGCAAAGTTTTGTTCGGTGACGCTGTCGAGGCATTGGGGGAGAAATTTTTCCACATTGAAAACAGGAATGATTACGGAAATTTGCGGCGGGTTCATGGCGATGGATCTCCGAAGGCGGTGAAGCAAAAAAACGACCGTTTTTCCGCCGCATTCGCCGCCGCTATTAACAAATTGACAATGCCGGTTTTTTATAATAAGTTTTAGGCGTAAATAAAACGGTCGTTTTATTTCATCATTTGGGCCGGGTTAATCTTTTTTCGGCTATTTCCGTTTACTGACTTGATTTTTCTTTCCTTCCCTTCTTATATTTAAAAGCAGGGAGAGAAGATTATGAATATGGAAAAATTTACCACACGTTCTCAGGAACTTATAAAAAGCGCGGTTGACCTGGCGATTGCCCGCCGGCATCAGTACGTAACGCCGCTTTATCTGCTGCAGGCCATGCTTGAGGCCAAAGACGCGACGGTTGAAAGCCTGATTGAAAAGGCCGGCGGCAACCTGCCGCTGATCCTCCGTGACACGGAAGCCGAACTGAACAAGATTCCGGCGGTTTCGGGCGCCGGCGTGCAAACGGTGATGGCACAAGATTTCAGCGCGGTGCTGCTGGAAGCGGAAAAAATCGCCGACAAGGCCAACGACAAATTTGTTACCGTAGAGCGTTTGCTGCAAACGCTTTCGACCGTTGCCGGCAACAAGGCTTATGACGTTTTGCGCCAAAACGGCGTCGATCCGGTTGCGCTCAACCGGGCAATCGGCGAATATCGTCAGGGGCGGCTGGCCGACAGCGAGTCCGCCGAGGACAATTTTGAGGCGCTGAAGAAGTTTGCCATCGACATTACCGGCAAAGCGAAAGAAGGAAAGCTGGATCCGGTCATCGGCCGCGAACATGAAATTCGCCGCACCATTCAGGTTTTGTCGCGGCGCACCAAAAACAACCCGGTGCTGATCGGCGAACCGGGGGTGGGCAAAACGGCGATTGTTGAAGGGCTGGCAATGCGGATTGTCAACAACGACGTGCCGGAAAGCCTGCGCGGCAAGCGTCTGCTGGCGCTGGACATGGGTGCGCTGATCGCCGGGGCAAAATTCCGCGGCGAGTTTGAAGAACGCTTGAAAGCGGTGCTGAAAGACGTGGAGGCCTCAAACGGCGGAATCATTCTGTTTATTGATGAAATGCATACGATCGTCGGCGCCGGTGCGTCGGAAGGGTCGATGGATGCTTCCAATCTGCTGAAGCCGGCGCTGGCCCGCGGAGAGCTGCATTGTCTGGGGGCGACCACACTTTCCGAATATAAAAAGTACGTGGAAAAAGACGCGGCGCTGGCAAGGCGTTTTCAGCCGGTGTTCGTAACCGAACCGACGGTTGAAGAAACGATTTCCATTTTGCGCGGGATCAAGGAAAAGTTTGAACTGCATCACGGAGTGCGGATTTCCGATTCCGCGCTGATTGCCGCGGCCACGCTTTCCAACCGTTATATTACCGACCGTTTTCTGCCCGACAAAGCGATTGACCTGATGGACGAGGCCGCCAGTTCGCTCCGGATGGCAATCGATTCCAAACCGGAGGAGCTGGATAATCTCGACCGCAAGATCATGCAGCTGAAAATTGAGCGCGAAGCGCTGAAAAAGGAACATGACGAACAGTCGAAAAAACGGCTGGAAGAAATTGAACGGGAAACCGCCGACCTGGAGGAAAAAGCCCGCGGTCTGAACGACAAATGGAAAGCCGAGAAGCAGAGCCTGGCCGATCTGACGGAAGTCAAGGACAAGCTGGACAAGGCAAGGATAGAGGTTGCCATCGCCCAGCGCAACGGGCAGTTTGAAAAGGCCGGCGAGTTGCAATACGGACTGATCCCCGATCTGGAAAAGAAAATGAAAGAGTTTGAAAACCTGGCCAAGGAAAAGAAGGGCCGGGCGGAAAAAGTGGTGACCGACGAATCGATTGCCGAAGTGGTTTCCAAATGGACGGGGATTCCGGTTGACAAAATGCTTGAAGGCGAAAAGGAAAAACTGCTGCATATGGAAGATTACCTCGGCCGCCGGGTGGTCGGGCAGAAGGAGGCGATCCGCGCGGTCGCCAATGCCGTTCGCCGTTCGAGGGCGGGTATCGGCGACCACCGGCAGCCGATCGGTTCGTTTTTGTTCTTAGGTCCGACCGGCGTCGGCAAAACCGAACTGAGCAAGGCGCTGGCAGAGTTTTTGTTTAATGACGAAACGGCGATGCTGAGGATCGACATGTCGGAGTATATGGAAAAGCATGCGGTGGCGCGTCTGATCGGTTCGCCTCCGGGATATGTCGGTTATGAGGAAGGCGGCGTTCTGACAGAGGCCGTCCGCCGCCGCCCGTATCAGGTGATTTTGTTTGACGAAGTAGAGAAAGCGCATCCGGACATCTTTAACGTGCTGCTGCAGGTTTTGGACGACGGGCGTTTAACCGACGGCAAGGGCCGCACCGTCGATTTCAAAAACACGATTGTCATCATGACTTCCAACCTGGGGTCGGACATTTTGGCCCGGGCGGATGAGAAAAGCGACGCCAAAGCGGTGACCGAAGCGGTGATGGAAGTGGTGAAAGCCTCTTTCCGGCCGGAATTTATCAACAGAATCGATGAAATCAGCATTTTCCACAAGCTGAACAAGGAAAATATTAAGCAGATTACCGAAATTCAGCTGAAGAACATTGAAAAACGGCTGGCCGAGCGCAATATCAAACTGCATATCGGCGATGCGGCCGTCAAGTGGATTGCCGACAACGGGTATGATGAAATTTACGGTGCCCGGCCGTTAAAACGCTTGCTTAAAAATCAGGTTGAGAATAAACTGGCATTTGCGATCCTTGACGGGCGAATCGGAGAAAACGACACCGCCGAGATCGTGGTTGACAACAATGAATTAGAGATAGAAAAATCGTGATAGACAGCAAATTGTTCAGAATAGCGGTGGAAACGGCCGGTACCGAAGACGTCAAAAGCGCGCCGGATACGGTGGTGCTGTATTCGGTGAGCTACCAGCCGACCACCGCCAACAAAGACGCCGCGTTGGCGTTTATGCGGGCAAATCCGCAGATGGTGATGATCGACGATACCGTTTGCGGCCGGCGGCTGATTGAACTCGGTTTTGACTGGAGCGTGATCGACAATGATCATGACCGGATCAAAGCGGCCGAAATCTGGCGGCTGGCGTCGCGGCGTTTTATCGACTGCGCATCGGGCAACGTGACGGCGTTTGTTGACAACGCCGATCCGCGGAGCGTTTTTCGCAGCGAGGAATTGCCGGCGATTTTGCGGAATCCGAAAATTTTGACGATTAACGGCGTTGACAAATTTGCATTTGCCTCCCGTTTTGAGGGGTTTGCGGAAAAGGAAGCTTCCGCAACGCTTCGGACGGCGGCCTGTTCCGCTTGAAATTTTCCGCAGTATTAAAAAACCCCGGCGCTTGTCCGGGGTTTTTTGCTTTTCGGCGTTTTTCAGTTGGACTGAATGTTTTTGGCGCTTTGCGCGTCCGCCAGTTTGCCGTCGTCCGCCGGCGTTTCTCTGGCAGCCAGCATTTTCTGATGGGTTTCCTTTATTTGTGCAACCTGACGTTTGAAGCTGGCCAGGTTTTTGCCGCGCAGGTTTTCGGAAGCGGCGGCTTTGATGGTCAACGGATTGACCCGTTTGCCGTTTTTGACGACCTCATAGTGCAGATGCGGGCCGGTCGAACGGCCGGTTGAACCGACGTAGCCGATAACCTGCCCCTGTTTGACGCGTACGCCGGGGCGGATGCCTTTGGCAAATTTCTGCATATGGCCGTAAGCGGTGGAATATTCCGAATTGTGGCGGATCTTGATGTAGTTGCCGTAACCGCCGTTGTATTTGGCGACCTGGATGACTCCGTCGCCGGCGGCATAAACCAGCGTGTTGCGCGGCGCCGCATAATCAACTCCCCAGTGGACGCGGTAGTCTTTGTAGATCGGGTGACGCCGGCGGCCGAAAGGCGAAGAAATGCGGGCGTTCTGATAAGACATCGGTTTACGGCTGAGAGTCTTTTTCATGGCGTAACCCTTGGCATCATAGTAATCGACGTTGCCGCTTTTGTCTTTGAAACGATAAAGGTCGATTTTGTTTTTGCCGAGCGTGAGCGACGCAAACAGGATGTTGCCGTTTTTGACCACTTCGCCGTCGGGGGTAATGTAATTCTGGTAAATGATTTCGAATTTGTCGCCTTTTTTAACGTCGCGGCGGAAATCGACGCTGTAGGAAAAAATGTTGATGAAGTTGGCAACGATGCCGGCGGGCACTTTTTCGCCGTTCATGGCGCCGGCCAGGCTGCCGTTGATGGTGCCGCCGGCAGAGTTGATTTCTTCAATCAGTTCGTCCTTTTGCAGTTCGGCGACGTACTTTCCTTCTTCGTTTTTCTCAATAACGAGATGTTCGCCGCTGCGAATCTGGGTGGAAATGCCGTTAACGGCGATCAGTTTGTTTTCCGGCAGGTTCCATTCCATGCTGATTTGCAGTTTTTGCCCGGCTTTCAGATCGCGGGGATCGTAGACTTTTTTGGCGGCCAGGAAAATTTCGTTGGCTTCTCCGTATTCCAGTCCGAGATCCGTCAAAATGTTGAGCAAGGTGTCGCCCTTTTTGACGGAAACGGTGTTTTCCCGGGTTTCTTCCGTCGGTTCAGGTTCGACGGGCTCTTCCGCCGAGGCGAATTCTTCGGCGATGAAATCGTTGTCGGGCTCGCTGAATTCTTCGTTGTAGATTTCGTTTTCAATCGATTCGAGGCTGGAAAACGAGGGGGAAAGGGAGGCGTTGACGTCGGAGTGGCGCAAGATGACGACCATGCCGCACAGGGCGACGACGAAAGTGGTGCAGAAAGTGAACCAGCACCGTTTGTTTTTGACCGCTGCCGCAAGCTGTTTCGTAATATTTTTGTGCAAAATCAAAAATCCTTTATAATATCAGTGATCTGAAATTTCAGTCCGGTACTTTACCATACAAGCGCAAAAATACCAGAAAAAAATTGCCAGAATGTTAATAGCAATATTTTTTTTATAAAATCGAAAAAAAATGCTTGCAATAAAAAAAAATGTTAGGTATAAGGGGAAACGAACCTGAATGGGGGTGTAGCTCAGCTGGTTAGAGCGCCTGCCTGTCACGCAGGAGGTCGCGGGTTCGAGTCCCGTCACTCCCGCCATTAAAAAACCGTCCGCAAGGACGGTTTTTTTGTGGTTTTGAGAGGGCGTCCCTGAAACGGCGCTCTCGGTCGCGGGCTCGAGGATAAAAACAGCCGTTGCTCCGGCTGTTTTTACCGCAAGAGGCGTAGTTTTGTCAGCTTTTTGAGGCGGTGAGGCGCCGATAAAAAGCTTAGAAAACAAGTGCCCGAAACGGAGTTGTCGAACTTACATCATAAGTGAGACCTACGCAGTAAGACCGAGTTCAGTCGCTTTCATTTTCGGCTTTAAGACATCTTCTTTCGCGCTTTTGGTTCTTTTTTCATGTTGACAACAGGGGCGGTTTGGGGTACCGTTTTCAGGTGAAATTTTAATTATTGATTTTATGGATAAAAAAATTATTTGTTGTGTGTTTGTTTTGTTGGGGAGCGTGTTTTTTTCCTCTTGTGATGAAAGACAGACGGCTTCGAAAGGAAATGACGGTTTGATTACGGCCACGGTAACCGGAAAAGAGCGTGTTGTTAAGCATGATCCGGAAGGCGAGACGTATTCTTATTATCTGGTTTATACCGACAAAGAGGTTTTTAAAATTGAAGATTCTCTGCTTTTCGGACAGTTTAACAGTTCTGACGTTTACGGTATGCTGGCTGAAAATACGACCTATAAGTTTAAAGTTTTCGGCGCGAGAATTCCTTTTTTGTCGATGTACAGAAATATTGTCGGTGTTTATACGACTGAAAACGCATCTCTTAAAGCGCCGCAGAGCGATAATTCCAAACGCACTTTTATCGTTAAAGTAACCGGTAAGGAACGCGTTGACGGGCAGTATCTTGTTTATACGGACGAAGGGACTTTTAAAATTGAAGATTCTTTGATTTTCGGCCGGTTTGACAGTTCTGACGTTTATGGCATGTTAAAGAAAGGCAAGTGCTATCGTATCAAGGTGTTCGGCATTCGCAGCGGCTTTTTGTCTTCCTACCGGAATATCGTTGAGGTTGAGGCCTTAGATTAAATTTTTGAATTTTTTATATCTTAAAAAAAGCAGTCTTCGGGCTGCTTTTTTTGTTTTTTTTGCCAGAGCGGTTTGCAGAGGAAGCGGAATTTGCCGGCGAAGCGATATGTTCGTCTGTCCGGATATCGGGCGGAAAAGGGCAAAACGGCAGCAGTTTAAAAAATATCGGCGGCGTATTTTGCGCGAAGTTTCAGGTTGTTTTGTTAATATTTTGTTTTTTCATTGAATTATTAAGCGTGTAAAAGTGTTTATGCATATTAAAAGTAGGGTGTTGGCTTTTTGTCTAAAATATGTCATGATAACCGTATGTTTTACTAATTATGTGTATTATGAGAAAGATTATCATTAGCTCCAGTTTCGGTCATGAAGTTATGGCAGTAGCAATCGCAAAGTCTATGAACCTTTCAGTCGTTGTCGTACCTAACAAGGACAACGCTGAAGATTTTCATAAGGAAAGCGAAAACATCTATCTTAAGATGCTGCCGTTCTATTCTAAGTTGGAAACCATTTCTTTTGAAGAAAAGGAAACGGTTCTGGCAGAAAACTGGGACGTAGTTCGCGAGTTGAAGGAAGGTCGTTTTGATGCTTCTTTGTGGGGCAAAATGGCGGCTTCCAAGCTCACTCCTTCTTTCGAAGGTCTTCGCCGTTATCAGCAGCTTGAAGGCAAAATGAACGTTCTGTTCGTGCCTCAGAAGTTGCAAAGTGACGGTGAGTGCGGCGTTACGGCTGCCCAGCAGTCGCTTAACCCGCAGGTTCTTTCCTTTATGAAGGGAACTGCCAACTTGGTGCTTGGCCAACACTTTCACAAAGTAAACGACCTCGCAACGGTCGAAGCTTTGGCGAAAGAGTTTGACCTGTATGTACCGGGTATGAACGATGAGAATCCGGAAGTGTTCGGAATCCGCGGCGTGGCTCATGCCGAGTATTTCAACATGTACCGCAGTCTTGCCGCTTCGGTAGGTATTGCGGGAACTCATACATGGATTCTTTTGGCGCTCTTTCCGGAGATTCCGCAGATCATTCTGTTTAACAAGAACGGCGTGGAAAACTGGAAAGACATCGAGGCTGCTTATCAGAAGGCGGGTTACCGCATTTTCTGCATCGGTTTCGACGAGTCAACGGACATGGCCGAGCTGAGCAAAGAGATAGAAGAGACTTATAAGAAACTCTTCTGATCTTTAGAAAAAATAAGAGAGAGTGCCGGGTAAAACCGGTACTCTCTTTTTTTTGTTTTAAACAACGGGCAGGAGAACGCTTGCCGGAAAAGCGGTTTTCTGTTATGAACGGAAAAGGTGCCGACGGAAGCTGCGGAGTACTGCGGCCGTGATGTTCGAGGTCCGGGATTTGCAAAGCGGCAGAGGTTTGAATAAAGGCGGCAGGGAATCGGCAAAGGCGGCAGACGGCTTGTTGGCAAAAAGAGGAACGGAAAATGCATGACATTTGGAACCCGTGGCACGGATGCGTCAAAAAAAGCGAAGGCTGTGATAATTGTTACATGTATTTTCTCGACCGGCAGAGAAATGCGGACGGCCGCCGTATTTACAAGGTGAAAAGTAATTTTGACTACCCGCTGCAAAAAGACAGAAGCGGCAGTTACCGGGTGATGAGCGGCGAGCAGCTCAGGGTGTGCATGACGTCTGATTTTTTTCTTGCAGAAGCCGACGGCTGGCGGAATGAGGCCTGGCGAATCATAAAACAGCGGCCGGACGTGGTGTTTTTTCTTCTGACCAAGCGGCCGGAGCGGGCGGCGGACTGTCTGCCGCCGGACTGGGGCGACGGCTGGGAAAACGTTTTTTTCAATGTTACCTGCGAAAATCAAAAGCGGGCGGACGAGCGAATCCCGATTATGTTCAAACTGCCTTTTAAACACAAGGGGATTATGGCGGCGCCTTTTGTCGGTGCGGTCAGCATCAGGGATTATCTGCCGGCGGGGCAGATTGAACAGGTGATTGCCGGCGGCGAAAATTATGACGGTTCCCGTCCGCTTGAATACGAATGGGTGAAAACGCTTTATGACGAATGCGTTGCCGCCGACGTTACTTTTTGTTTTATCGAAACCGGTACCAATTTTGTCAAGGACGGCAAAACCTGGCACCTGCCCGACAAACGCCGGCAGAGTTATGCGGCTTGGCGTTCGGGGCTGCAATATCAGGGAAAAAAGATAAATTTCCGTTTGCAGAAACCGCAGTTTTCGCTTTTTGCCGGCAGCGAGTCGGAAGTTTACCGCAAGTTTTTCGGCGAACGCTGCCAAACCTGCGGCAGCAGGCTGATTTGCAACGGCTGTTCAAATTGCGGGCAATGCGGTGCCGGAAATGCGGCAAAGTGAGGAAGGGGAAGAAAAAGGAGAAAAAGGAGAAAAAGGAGAAAAAGGAGAAAAAGGAGAAAAAGGAGAAAAAGGAGAAAAA
>ERZ773150.3317-NODE-3317-length-10791-cov-4.760246_pt1 | contig 10791 bp, 7 predicted proteins | sample MGYA00580845_ERZ773150 | MGnify/ENA primary metagenome ERZ773150 (study PRJEB29015, sample SAMEA2737848) | human gut metagenome | biome: human gut; feature: human-associated habitat; material: faeces | place: China | collected 2012 ...
CTAAAAATAAAAAACCTTCAAGAGAAAAAATAAGAGATTATCTCCTTAAAAACTTTTTCAATGACCACAAAAAAACATACAAAAAATGCCCAATTTACTGGCAATTTTCAAGCGGTAAAGAAAATGGTTTCAACTGTCTAGTTTATATGCACAGATATGAACCAAGTTTAGTTGCAAGAATCAGAACAGATTACTTGCATAAAACTCAAAAAGCTATTGAGCAGGCAATAGCTAACTGTGATAATATAATTAATCACTCATCATCAAAACAAGAAGTTGTAAAAGCAACAAAAAATAAAGCTAAACTTCAAAAACAATTAAAAGAAACACAAGAATATGATGAAGCATTATCCCATATAGCTAATCGAAATATAGAAATTGACCTAGATGATGGTGTTAAGGTTAATTATGCTAAGTTCCAAAATGTCCAAGTTTCAAAGGAAGGTAAAAAATCTAAAAAAATTAATCTTCTAAAGAAACTTTAATTTTACATTTTCTGGACAATAATTCAAAACTTTTATTATTAATTCAACACATACTAATAACAGTGATTATATTATGAAGTATAGTGCTGGAATTATGAGTCATTCATTTTGGTATCTTGAAACAAAAAACACTGCTGAATATCTAGCTGAAGATATTTCAAAAAAAGAGTTAATGGAGTTATCTTTAACTGAAAATATTTATCAGGTAGATAGTGAACGTAGAGCACGTGAATTGACTAATGTATGTTATCGTCGATTAAATGGATTTTCTAATGATTTATTAATATATTTATCAACTTGTGATCAAAATTCAGGTAAATTATTAGTTTTAATTTCAATTTTAAGAAATGATAAATTATTTTTTGAGTTTATGCATGAAGTCTTCAGAGAGCATATTATTTTAGGAAATTATACTATAAAAGATTCAGATTTAGATATTTTTTTCATGAATAAATCTAACCAAAGTGAAGTAATTGAAAATTGGAAAGATACAACTCTTCGAAAGGTTAAAACTAATTATAAAAATTTTTTAATTGAAGCAGACCTTTTAGAAAAAGAAGAAGGGAATTATAAAATTATTTTACCATTTGTAGATTTTAAATTAAAAGAATTATTAACTCAAAATAATTTAACACCATTTTTAAATGCTATATCTGGAGGAATCTGATGAATATTGATGAGAAGCTTAGTAAAATTGAACCAAAAATTAAAGAGCCTTCATTTCTTGAGAATAAAGGTTTAAGTAATGAAGTAGGTTATTATATTTTTGATTATGATCCGAAATATGAACTTAAAGTTCGTGAAGAAGTTTCAAGGATTAAAAATAAAATCAATAATTCATGTTATGCATTTACTATTAAAGAATTTGATTTATATGAAATTATCATTGATATTTTAAATGAAAGAGGTTATTTAGAAAAAGTTTTTAATTTTGAAGAAAAAAAAGGGATAGAATTTACAACTAAAGCAATTATCAGTCTTTTAAAATTAAATTCAGATAACAATAATGTTATTGTAAACTATATTTTAGAGAGAACTCCAGATAACTGTGTTATATTTTTAACTGGTGTTGGAAAGGCTTATCCAATATTAAGATCACATAATGTTTTAAATAACTTACATCAAAAGTTAGACGAGGTTCCAGTTGTTTTATTTTTCCCAGGACAATATTCTGGTAGAGAATTAGTTTTATTTAATACTATTGAAGGAAGTAACTATTATCGAGCATTTCCATTGATTAGGTGAACATATGCAAATAAAAAACATGTTTGAAAAGGATATCGACAGGGATATCAAAGGAGTAATTAAAGTCGGTCAAAATGATGATGAAAATATTTATCAGGAACTGGATGAATATGTTGTTACAAATGAACTATTGAAACATTTTACTAAGTTTTTTTCAAGTTATAATAAAGGAATACAAAGTCCCACTGATGATATTGGTGTTTGGATTTCAGGGTTTTTTGGAAGCGGTAAATCTCACTTTTTAAAAATTTTATCATATATTCTAGATAGTAATCTTAAAGTTCATGGAAGAAAACCAATTGATTTTTTCAAGGAAGATGGAAAAATCAAAGATTCAATGGTTATTGGAGATATGGAAGCTGCAACAAATGTTAGTTCTGATGTAGTTTTATTTAATATAGATTCTAAATCATCATCACAATCAAGTTCAAATAAAGATGATATTTTAAATGTATTTGTAAAAGTTTTTAATGAAATGCAAGGCTATTGCGGAGGAATGCCATTTTTAGCAGATTTTGAAAAAAAATTAGATGCAAAAAATAAATTTGAAGAATTTAAAACAGAATTTGAAAATATCAATGGAATGGATTGGGAAGAATCAAGAGATGAATTCTACTTTATAAGTGATGATATTATACAAAGTGTTGTAAATATTGGATTCATGAGTGAAAACGAAGCTAACAATTGGGCTTCAAAAGCAGAAGAAAACTTTAAGTATTCAATTGAAGATTTTGCAAATGAAGTAAATGAATACTGTATCAATAAAGGAAATAATCATCATGTAATATTTTTAGTAGATGAAGTTGGACAATATATAGCAGATGATACTAAATTAATGCTAAACTTACAAACTATAGTTGAAGAATTAGGAATTAAATGTCATGGAAAGGCTTGGGTTGTTGTTACAAGCCAACAAAACATTGATGATATCACCAGAGATATAAAAGGAATGGATTTTTCTAAAATTCAAGGAAGATTTAAAACACGTTTATCTCTATCATCTTCAAATGTAGATGAAGTAATTAGAAGACGGATTCTAGCAAAAACTGATGTTGCCCAAAAAACTTTAGAAGCAGAATATCCAAGCTTTGAGCCTATTTTAAAAAATATTTTAACTTTTGAAAAATCTGCAGAAATGAAAACATATGAAAATGCAAGAGATTTTGCAAATATCTATCCATTTGTTCCTTATCAATTCAATCGTGTTCAGGATGTTTTAACATCAATAAGAGAACATTCCTCATCAGGAAAGCATATGGCTGATGGTGAGCGTTCAATGCTTGCACTCTTCCAAGAATCTGCAATTGAAATTAAAAATGGTTCTGAGGGCCAATTAGTTCCATTCAATATATTTTATAATGCTATTGAACAATTTATTGATCATACTAACAGTCAGGTAATTAATAAAGCACGGGACAATAAGGAATTGTATCCTTTTGATGTTGAAGTTTTAAAAGTACTTTTCATGATTAAATATGTAAAAGAAATTAAATCTACATCTAAAAATTTAACCACCTTGTTAATTTCTAACATTAATGAGGACAGACTGGAGTTACAAAATAAAGTAGATAAATCATTATCCAGATTACTTGAACAAACTTTAATCCAAAAAAATGGGGAGGTTTATTCATTTTTAACAAATGAAGAACAAGACATTAATCGTGAAATTAAAAATCAGATAGTTGATAATGGTGAAGTTTTAGATAATGCTGCAAATAGGATTTTCCAAGAAATTTACCCTAAAAACAAATATCGTTATAGCAATAGATATAATTTCCAATTTAATCAATCAATTGATAATAAAAAGATTAATAATAGGGAATTTGATATTGGAATGAGAATAATTACTCCGTTTTATACATCAGATTTAAGTGATTGTTCTCAAACTACTTTTGAAGAAAGTAATATGCATAATATTTTAAAAGGATTATCAGAATCTAACAATGAAGTTGTTGTACATTTACTTTCTGATTTAACAGTATTTGATGAAATAAAAGAAGCACTGCAAATTCAAAAGTATTTAACTAAAAAAAGTGCTGAAATGAAGGTTGAACTCAGAAGCAGAAAACAAGAGGAATATAATGATAAAATAGAAAGAATCAAATTATTCCTTGAATCTTCTATTAAAGATGCAATAATTTATATTAAAGGAGATAAAGTTGATATTGCTGAAAAAAATGTTGAATCAAGACTTGATGAATCAATGGGCAAGTTAGTTGATAAAGTTTATAATAAATTAAGTTATATGGACTTTGCACCTGATAAAAGTGATATTAAAAAAGAATTAACAAATGAATATCAGCAGACACTGATAGCTAGTGAAACAAAAGCTATGAATGCAGTAAATGATATGGACAATTATATTTCAGATCAGTCAAAACTACATAATACTCTTACACTAAAAAGTCTACTAAACAGATATTCAAAAGCTCCTTATGGTTTTGTCAATTTGGATGTGCAATGGTTACTTGCTTCATTATTTGCACAAAAAAGAATTGTCTTAACAATTAATAGTGATGAAATTTCTTTAAGAAATACTGATGCCTCCAAAATTTTAGATTATTTAACAAAAAATGAATACTTAGAAAAACTATTAGTATCTGAAAAAGAAGTTATTGATATCAGTAAAATTAGGAAAGTTAAAGAAGTTTTAAAAGAGGTTTACAGCTTGAATTTAACTCATGATAATGATGAAAGAATCATGGATGAATTTAAACGTGTTAATACATCTAAAATTGAAGAAATTGATAAATGTCTTTTAGAATTTAGAATATCAAATAAATATCCTGGCAAATCAATATTGGAAGAATCAAAAGAATTATTTAATGATGCTAACAATAAGAAAAACACATTGCAATTCTATAACTATGTGTCTGATAATGATGAAGAATTTTTGGATTTGGCTGATGATTTAGATCCTGTTTTAGCATTCTTTAATGGAAGTCAAAAAGCTATTTTCGATGAATCCTGTGAAGTATATAAAGTTTATGAAGAAAATATTAACTTAATCAATGATTCTGATTTATCAGATGTTGCATCTGAAATTGACAGAATTATTTCAATGCCAAACCCTTATTCAAATATTAGAAAACTACCTGAATTAAACAATAAATTCACTACACATTTTGATGAAATATTGGAAGATAAAAAAACAATTATTTTAAATGGAATAAAGGAAGATTATGAAAGTATCAAATTAAAACTAAATACTGATGAGTTGAAAGCTAAATTTGAAAATAAATTTATATCTGAATTTGATTCACTTAAAAATAAATTGGATTCGGAAAAAAATATTGCTATTATTGATGGAATCACAATGGAATCAGAAAATCTTAAAAACAATTGTATCCGTAAAATTGATTCATTTATTTCTATAACTCCTATTCCTGTGGAAGTGGATGTGGACATTAAAACAATAACATTATCACCTAAGGTTAAAATAGAATCTGAAGATCAAATTGATGAATTCTTACAAAAAGTAAAAACAGAACTTAAAAATAAATTAGAAAATGCAGATATTATTAATTTAAAACTATGAGGTTATTTAAATGTCAGAATCAATAACTAAATGTTTAAATGAATGGAATGCAACAATTGAAGCATTAGGTCAAGGAAAACAATCAATTTTAATTAGAAAATATGGTACAAATGTTGATGACTTTCTGTTATTTCCAACAGTAAGTTATGCCCTTAAAGATAATTATTTAGATAGTTTCCAAGAAGATTATAAAGATTTTGTTAGAGAAAATGCACTTCCAAATAAAAAGGATTCTAAATTTGAAGTAAAATATTATGCAAAAGTTGAAAAAGTTGTAGAAAAATCCTCAACTAGAATTGGTTCTTTAAATAATTATCATATCTGGACAAGAGACCATGTAAAATCATACTTAGGTAATTCAAAGGCACAAGTTTGGATTTTAAGAGTATATGAACTTGAAAGTCCTCAATATTTAAACAGGACCCGTGGAATGAGATATGCTAATGTAGATATGGAAGTTAAATTGGATGATTTAAAACCTGTATTGTCTGATAGTGAATTTGAAAGTATTTTAAAAGGGATTTAAATGAATCTTGAGGAAATTGAAAACCGGATAAATTCAATTATTGATGAGGCATATCATCGCCAAATTGTCTTTTGGTATGATGAAAATCAGGAATTTATAGAAGATATTAATAATATTCAATTAAATAATGCTAAGTTACATATCTTGAAAGACAATAATTTGATTAAAACTAAATATCAAATCGAATTTGAAGATAAAAATTCTAATTATCTTGTTTATGCTCCATTCTCCCAACCTGATGATAATGAAAATTATTTAGCGGATTTAATCCATTATGCAGTTCCATTTTCTGCTGATAAGATTGAAATGATTGGACAAGAATTAGGGATTTCTCCTGAGTTTTATCATTTGCTTAAGAAGTATTCTTTATTTTGGAATGCTAAATCAAGAGTTAATGCATTTAAAGATTTGAATGTTTCTTTTACTGAATTAAATATTAAACAAGCTATTTTAGCAGTTTTATCTAATCAGAAAACTTTAAATTTTGATTATATTGTTCGTGAAGTGATTATCAATAATTTTAATGAAGAAAATGAAATTATAAAAAACTTTGAAAAATATAATATCTTAGAAGATTTCTGGGAGTTAATTTCAAGGAAATTTAAATACTCAGAAGACAATCCATCTGTGAAAAGACTTGTTAGATTCTTAATTTTAAATTATACTGCAAATTCATATCGAGGATCAACTCCAAAATCATGGGATGAATATTTAGTTTCTGATAAAAACAATGCTTCCATATTTATTAGTGAATTTATGAATAATGCAAATTATTCTGAATATTATGATAGGATAGCTAGAGAATTAGAATCAAAACTTAATATTACAAGCTTAAGTAAAACAAACATTGATTCTTATATAAATTGCGATTCATTTGAAAGATTCGATGAAAATATAATTAATCATTACACTGAATTATTATTTGAAACTAAAGTGGACTTAGGTGCTGAATTTAAAGAGATTTTAGAAAACAGAAAGAAAACTCATTTTTATTTAAAATATGAGGATAATTATGAAGTTTTAAAATATGCAAATTTATTTATTTCTTTAATTAATGAGTTTATGCGAAGTGAACTTCCAGAAAAACCTGAAGAAATTATTAAAGAATATTCTGAAAAATGGGTTTACTTAGATTCATATTATAGGAAATTCTATTATTTCTATGATAAATTAGATGATACTGAGTATCTTGAAGATTTAAGGCAATTAGTTGAAAATTTATATGTAAACCGTTTTTTAAGTGTAATTAATCCTAAATTTACTAAAAAATTAGCTGAAAAACCAATTTCTGAGTTAGACATTCCAAAACAATGGAAGTTCTTCAAACAACATATTCCAACTTCAATTAGGAAACATAAAACTGCAGTTATTATTTCAGATGCATTTAGATATGGCTGTGCAGTTGAATTATTCGCAGAGCTTGAAAAAGATCCAACAAGAACTCCTGAGATTAAACCAATGTTATCTACTATTCCATCATATACTGCATTAGGTATGGCATCACTTTTACCTAATAAAGAAATTGTTTATGAAGGTGATACAATATTAGTTGATGGAATGAATTGCAGGTCAACTGATGAGAGGAATAATATTTTAAGTTCAAATGTTAATGAAGTAATTGCCATATCTTACGAAGATGTGGATAAATTAAAATCTAAGGAATTTAAAGAATTAACAAAAGGATTAAACTTAATTTATATTTACCACAATAAAATTGATGCTAGAGGAGACCATGCTCCTTCTGAAAATGAAGTGTTTAATGCGGCTCAAGAAACAATTGAAGATTTAGAAGTATTAATTAAAAGATTAAGAAATCAAGGTAATTTTGCTAAAATCTTTATTACAGCAGATCATGGATTTATTTATAAACGTGACAAATTAAAAGAGCATGATAAAGTTAATTTAGATAAATTCCCAGAAAAAAAACATAAACGTTTTATTTTATCTGAAAAACCTTTAAAAATAGATGGTGCAGTTTCCTTATCTATGGAATATCTAAACATGGATAAGTATGTTAATGTTCCGATAGGTGCAGATGTATTTAAAGCACAAGGTGCTGGACTTAATTTTGTTCATGGTGGAGCTAGTTTAGAAGAATGTATTGTTCCATTGCTGGAAGTTAAAGCAGGAAAAGGTGCTAAAAACCAAAGGACTGTAGAACTTCAATTAATTTCAACTAAAAATACTATTACAAATTATGATGTAATGTTAACATTTTTCCAAAAAGAAAATGTTTCACAAGATGTTTTACCATTGGAAGCTTCAGTTTACTTCATTGATGAGGAAAATAATAAAATATCTGGTGAACAAATAATCTTTGCTGATAAAAACTCTGATTCAGCAGAAGATAGGGAATTTAAAGAAAAATTCAGATTGTTACAAAAACAATATGATAAATCTAAAAATTATTATTTAATTATTAGAGATTTAAAAGAGGATGTTGAAGTTGATAGAATTCCATTTACAATAGATATGGCTTTCCAAGATGGATTTGATTTTTTTTAGGAGTGATATTCAATGACTGAAGAATATGATTTACAAGATGATTTGAATACAAAGTTAAAACATTACTTTGAGGGTAAAATTGTAAGAAAAGATTTGACAAAAAGAGTTAAAGAAGGTGCTAATGTACCGGTTTATGTTTTAGAATATTTATTGGGTAAATATTGTTCTCAGGATGATGCATTAGTTGAACAAGGGGTGCAAACTGTTAAAAATATTCTTGCAAATAATTATGTAAGACCTGATGAGGCACAAAAGATTTTATCTAAATTAAAGGAATTAGGTTCTTATTCAATCATTGATGTTGTAACTGTGAAATTAGATTATAAAACAGATACATATTATGCGTCATTTTCTAATTTAGGTCTTAATGATATTCCAATTAATCCAGAGTTCCCACAAAGATATGAAAGACTTTTGGGAGGAAATCTTTGGTGCATGGTAAATTTAGAATACGATTTTGATGAAGCGGATTTTAGATCACAAACTATTAAAATTAGGAATTTACAACCAATACAATTACCTAATATTGATTTAGATGACATATTATCAAATAGAAAAAATTTCACTAAAGAAGAATGGATTGATATTCTTTTAAGGTCTTGTGGTATGGAACCAACACAATTTGATAAGCGGGTTAAATGGTTATTAATAGCTAGATTAATTCCTTTAGTTGAAAATAACTTTAACTTATGTGAATTGGGTCCTAGAGGAACTGGTAAATCACATATTTATAAAGAAATCTCACCAAATTCCATATTAGTTTCTGGAGGTCAGACAACTGTAGCAAACTTGTTTTATAATATGCGTGATAAACAAATAGGTCTTGTTGGAATGTGGGACTGTGTTGCTTTTGACGAAGTGGCAGGAATTAAATTCAAAGACCAAGATGGAATAGCTATTATGAAAGATTTTATGGCATCAGGTTCGTTTTCACGTGGTAAAGAAGAAAAGAATGCAAATGCATCTATGGTGTTTGTTGGAAATATTAATCAGAGTGTTGAATCATTATTAAAGACTTCTAGTTTATTTGATCCATTTCCTTCAGAGATGGGTACTGATACAGCTTTCTTTGATAGGATGCATTGTTATATTCCAGGTTGGGAAATACCTAAATATAGGCCTGAGTTTTTTACAGATGATTTTGGATTTATTACAGACTATTTGTCTGAATTTTTCCGTGAAATGAGAAAACGTTCATTTACTGATGCATATCAAGAATATTTCAGATTAGGTCGTGATTTAAACCAAAGAGATACAATTGCTGTAAATCGTATGGTATCTGGACTTGTTAAATTAGTATATCCTGATGGTAACTTTGATAAAGAAGATATTCGTGAAATATTAACATTTGCACTTGAATCTAGAAGAAGAGTAAAAGAACAACTTAAAAAAATTGGTGGAATGGAATTTTATGATGTAAACTTCTCATATATTGATTTAGAAGAAAATAGAGATTGTCCAGTAGGTGTTAAAGAACAAGCCAGCAGCACTTTGATTCCAGAAGGTGACTTAAAACCAGGACATTTGTATTCTGTTGGACCATCTGAAAATGGAAAACTTGGTGTTTATAAATTTGAAACGGAAATGATGAAAGGTAGTGGTAAATTTACACCAAATGGAATAGGTTCTAAAAAAGATGTAAATGAAGCAGTTAAAATAGCTTACCAATATTTCAAGTCAAATGCAGGTTCAATTAGTGGACAGATTTCATACAAGGATAAAGATTATGTAATGCAGGTTAAAGATTTACATGGAGTTGGCATGACAAGATATTTAACTTTAGCTACTTTTATAGCATTATGCAGTGTTGCAACAAATCGTAAAGTTTTACCTTCACTAGCTATATTGGGTAACTTCTCTTTAGGTGGAACTGTTGATAAAATACAAAATTTAGCAAATACATTACAAGTTTGTTTAGATAATGGTGCTAAAAAATTATTAATTCCAATGAGTTCTTATGCAGATATTGGATTAGTGCCTTCAGATTTGCTTGTTAAATTTACATTGATTCCATATAATACGCCTGAAGAAGCTGTAATGAAAGCATTTGGAATTGAATAAGTGTATTATGATTTAAAATCAGATATTTTTGCAATATTATCAATCATTTATAAAAATATTTATAATATTATAAACACAATTTATTATTATCATCTGTGTTTATTGTTATTTACAATAAAATTGTGTAATTTATTATTCATGGAAAAACAAAAACAAAGTTATAATTCTGTTGAATATTTAAAAGAATTAGATGATTAACAATTCTGCCAGGTAAAAAAATGTCAAACATCAATCTTTATTCAAAAATATGTGAATATCATATAACTAATAATGGAAAGTTTACTCAGAAATTTAATGATGAATTATCTAAGCATAACTTAAAAAAGCACGAAGGATGGTTGATTATTAAAGAATTATTATATGAAGTTTCAATAAATGAATTAATTAATGAAAATGATATTTTCAATAGAAAAAAAGAGTTAATTAATTTA
>ERZ773150.3319-NODE-3319-length-10782-cov-3.784096_pt1 | contig 10782 bp, 6 predicted proteins | sample MGYA00580845_ERZ773150 | MGnify/ENA primary metagenome ERZ773150 (study PRJEB29015, sample SAMEA2737848) | human gut metagenome | biome: human gut; feature: human-associated habitat; material: faeces | place: China | collected 2012 ...
TAAACTCACCTTTAAGTGAAACATCATGTTCATACGACATATAATCTACTTTATACTGTGTACAGTCTTTTATCTTAAATGCAAAAAATCCGCTTTCAAACTGTTTGCAAAGATAATCTGTATTCTTCTCACATTCAACATCCAGTGTTCCGGTAAGTTCAATCTTTACCAGACTTTCTTTTGCATAACCGGAAGCTGCAAGAAATTTTCTTACACACTGTTCTATTTCAAATGTATTCGCACATCCTGTTACATCAACCTGTGCAACATAAACATTTCTCCTTGCAAAAGGAACAAAATATGTGTCAGACTTTCCTGTCACTTCATCAATATCAAGTATTACAAATCCATGTTCTCCGGCCTCATCAAAGCCTCTTCCTTCAAGGCATCCCGGATAACAATACACACCTCTGGCATCAAGTCTGTCACTTGAGTATTCATGCACATGTCCTAATGCTAGATAATCAATTCCACGGTTTCTCAAATCCTTAAGGCTTATTACCTGTGCATTATTTTTAGAAATATGAGAAGCCTCCTGCCCATGCAGTACAACAATATTATAATTGCCTGCATTAAGCGAGAGACTTCCATATATCTTTCCAGAATTATCACTGTCAAGCTCAACGCCGGTAATAACAACATTTTTTATTATGCTGCCATTATCAATAACCCCGGCGTTATAACTTGTCCATTCTTTTCCAAACATACGAAGATTATCAGGAACTTCTTCCAGAAAGGCTAAAAAGCTTCCATTGTCATGATTTCCCTGAAGATAATAAAACATTATATCCGGATTATTAATTATTATATTGTAAACTTCTTTCTTTGCTCCAACAGAAATGTTTCTTGTATCAAACAAATCTCCTGCAATTATAATAACCCTTATATTCTCTTTAACCGCATATGCAACCATATCCTTAAAAGATGCCAGCAGCTCACTTTTTCTTTCTTTGGCTTTATCTTTATCAAGATTGGCTGTCATAGCAGAATCAAGATGAATATCTGCACAATGTAATATCTTCATATCTTCTCCGTCCTAATTAATCTTTACAGTTGTAACTATTAATATGTCTGGTATGCACCTTCAACATGGATTTTCTCTGTTGAATCATTAATAATATATACCGCATAGAATCCATTCATTGTAAGATCAAACAAATGTGATCCTTTGCTATTTAAAAGTACATATCTTTTAGAACCATCCGGCTGTATAATACCAACTCTTACAGTATGTGATGGATCAACCGTAGATATACTTACAACAATATTCTGCCCATCAGATGCATAAAAGCTTGATGTTGTCCTGCGCACTCCAGCATATATATCCCATGAAATAGTTCCACTTGATGCATATGTTGCAACTCCGTCAGTATCATCTCCATCCACTACTGTAATGCCATCATTTCCCTCATCAGCTGCTTCATAATATTCAATACTTTCAATCTCTTCTTCCTGTCCCACATCAGCAGTAACATCTGCAGCCTTTACAGATGCTTTCGCAACTAATGTTGATGCTCCTCCTACCGCTAATATACTAATTACAAAAAACATTGCTGATAAAATTACTGCAACTGCCTTTGATTTCTTCTCAACATTAAAACTCTTCATAACATGCTCCAATCTTTCTCTTAAACTGCTCTTGTTCTCATATAAACTTGCAGACAGAATATCCATCAGATTTTTATTCTTTATTGCCATACCAAGAAGAATCCCATAATATTCACGCAGTCCATCAGCCCTTACGCAGACACTGTAATCACATGCATATTCAGAATATTTTATAAATGTCTTTGAGAATATCCACATAACAGGATTAAAGAAATTTAAAACAGATGCAATTGCAATTAAATATCGGAAGAAAATATCTTTATGTAATATATGTGTAAGCTCATGCGAAAATATAACTTTCAGTTCTTTCTCCGTAAAACGTTCTGCATTTATTACAACACAAGGTCTGACTACTCCGGTAACATATGCTGTAGTTGTACTGTATGATTGTCTTAATTTGATTCTGCGCTTTCCAAGTCCCAGTTCTTCCTTGAGTTGTGTAAAGAACATCTCAGTCTTGTTATCACATACAAATGCCTGTCTGCTGGATTTTGAGAGTTTTATGCGTTTACGTATATAAACAACCATGCCCACAACTATACCAGTCATCCATACGCCAGCAATGCATTTTGCCACTATGACAATTACCGGTGATACATCAAATGCATATCCAAGCCATACAAAACCAACTCCATCAATCAATTTTATAATCATATATATAACTGGTATTATCCAGAATATTACAACAATCTTGCTCAGACTATAAGATAAATCAATGTGACCAGTCTTATCAAGTAAATATGAAGTTACAAACCATGCCACTGTTAGTATGCTCCCAGTAAATGTGGTAACTAAAATCATATAAAACAAATTTGCCCAAAACATACCAAGTTGCACTCCTATAATAAAATATTTTATTATTCCGACATGTAAATAAATATATCATATTTTACATAAAAAGCATAGAACTTCTTTGTATAAAATGATATACTTAGTTCATACATAATGTTCGTATTAACCATGTAACCTGCGGCGTTTATCTGACGCCTTGTTTTAATTCTGTATATTAAGAACAAGGAGGAATTATGGAATATAATATCAAAGAATGGGGCAGACTCCCCGATGGCACAATGTGTCATCTTATAAAGATTTCACACAATGACATTTCACTTTTCGTTTCAGACTATGGCGCAACATTCCAGTCATTGTTCACGACTGATTCAGACGGCAGGCGCCGTGATATAATTCTTGGCTATGATACTCCTGAAGAATACTATTATGACCAGCAGAATTTTGGTGGCACTATGGGACGTTTTGCCAACAGAATTGCCGGAGCATGCATAACTCTCAATGGAAAAGACTGGCATCTTACAGCTAATGAAGGCTGCAACACCCTTCACAGCGGACGTGGCTTCAATAAATGTATGTGGAAATATAACGTCAGTTCTGATTCACTTACTCTTACTCTTAACAGTCCTCATCTTGACAATGGTTTCCCCGGAAATCTTACTGTTACGCAGACAATTACAATTACAGACAATCATTCTGTTAAAATACACTATGATGCAGTATCAGATATGGATACCGTCTGCAATTTTACTAACCACAGTTATTTCAACTTTTCCGGCGTAAAGAATATATGTGACTATATTGTATCAATAGGTGCAGACTGCTATACCCCTGTAGATAATCACAGCATCCCGACAGGTGATATTCTTTCTGTTGAGAGAACAATGTATGATTTCCGCAAGCCAAGAAAAGTAGGCACTGATTACATTGATATCAATTATGTCCTGTCAGACTCATATGAATATGCAGCTAAAGTAACTGACTCTGAAACCGGAATAACCATGTATGTAAAAACAGATTTTCCGGGTTTACAGCTATATAACGGAAACTATATAGGCAGATGCACTGGCAAGTATGGCATCCAGTATAATGACCAGCATGGCATATGCTTTGAACCACAGTTTTTCCCTGATGCAATGCATCATGATAATTTTCCTTCGCCAGTTCTTAAAACAGGGGAACATCTGGATAGATATATAGAATACATTTTTGAATAACCATACAATCAGAAGCGTGTGCCAGACTGACACACATCAAAAAAGAACCGTCCCGAATTAAATCGGAACGGTTCTTTGTCATCTAAAAGCATATCAACCTTTAACACCACCAAGTGTAACACCTCTTACAATGAACTTTGACAGACAGATATATACGATGATTACTGGTACGATAGCAAATGCTATCATCATATACACCTGACCCATATCAAACTTTAAGAAATCTGCACTTCGAAGCTGTGCAATAAGCAGCGGAAGTGTTTTCTTACTTGCCTTGTTAATAAGGAGTGAAGGTATAAAATAATTATTCCATGATGATACGAAAGTAAATATCATCTGAACAGCCAGAGCCGGCTTCATAAGAGGCAGAACAATCTGGTTAAATATTCTGAACTCTTTTGCACCATCAATTCTTGCCGCCTCTATAAGTTCCATTGGAAGCACACTGTCCATATACTGCTTAATAAAGAAGAATACAACAGGCGCTGCGACCGAAGGAACAATAAGTGGTATGTAAGAATTGAGAAGATTCCAGTCTCCCATCATCTTAACAAATCCAAGTGCTGATACCTGTGTTGGTACCATCATTACAAGAAGAATGAATGTAAATGCAAACTTCTTTAATCTGAAGTTATATGCATGAATAGCAAATGCTGTAAGTGCTGAGAAATACACTGACAGAACCGCTGAACATGCTGCAACAAACAAGCTGTTAAACATACCTCTGACAACAGGAATATTCTCATTAGCAAGAACATTCTTCATGTTGACTATAAACGACTTTCCCGGAAGGAACGAGAATCCTTTCTGGATATCAGGGTGTGATCTTGTTGTATTAATAATAAGTACATAGAACGAGAAAAGGCACAAGAATGTTATAAGAATAAGCACGATATAACATAACACTCTCTCCGTTGTAAGTATTATCCTGTCTTTCACTCCAGCATTAGTGCCTTTAATATCGGCACTTGCAGAGGCTTTACCTGAATTACTCATATTACTTCGCCTCCTTTGCTTTTTTCTTCTTAGCTTTTCTGATTCCTGCTGCTTCCATATCCTTTGTTATATAATTAAATACAAATATACTAAGTACTGCTGTTACAATAAACAGAATAACTGAAAGTGCACCTGCCATACCATAATTCTTACTATAAAGATGCTTATTAAGATACATGATAACCGTCATACTTGTTCTATCCGGATTACCATTACCATTAGTAAGAATCTGAGGAACATCAAACATCTGGATACCACCAATCAACGATGTGATAAGTGTGTATGCCAGAATAGGCTTAATAAGCGGAAGTGTAATCTTTCCAAATATCTGTCTGGAATTAGCACCATCAATTCTTGCCGCTTCAAAAAGACAAGGGTCAACACCCATGATGGCAGCCATCAGAATTATAGTTGTATTACCGAACCACATAAGGAAGTTCATAAGAGCAATCAGTCCTCTCGCTCCTGCTACCTCCGCAAGGAATCTATATGTAGGCAATCCCATACTGTTAAGCATGTTATTGATTGGTCCCTGATCTGCAAATATTGCGTAGAATAACATGGCAAACGCAGATGCCATAATTAAATTAGGCATATAGATTATAGTTTTGAAAAATCCTGTACATTTTAATCTTAATCTAAGATCTGTAAACCATGACGCCAGAAGCAATGATATAAGAATCTGGGGAATAAATCCCATCAGCCACATTATCATTGTATTCTTCAGATAGAGCAATGTATCACCGTTAAACAGTATGGCCTTGTAATTGTCAAATCCAACGAACTTAGGTCCGACCTGCATAAGTCCAACCATATAGTTCTCAAAAAAACTATTATAAAATGTAGATATCAGTGGTATTAATGAAAACACAATATATACTGCAAAGAACGGTATAAGAAATATGTATCCCCATTTTGCATAGCTTACAAACTTTTTCTTCTTTTTATTCATACATATCTCCATTCCTGCCATATAAAAAGGCACAGCCATATAACATACTTATTATAATGACTGTGCCTTAATGACTAGCAATTACTAATTACTTTGAAAGGTTTGGATATTTCTCAATAGCTGCTTTATAGAAGTTATCAAGAGCCTTATCCTTAGTTACATTGCCATCGAAGTAATCCTTCATAGCCTTCTGGAATTCTTCGTTAAGACCCTGGTCATAAGAAGAAATATTCTTCATGCTGATCTTAGGAGCTGACTTAGCAAATAACTTGATATGATTCTGACCACCAAGGAAATCTGACTTGAAGTTACTGCTAGCGATTTCATTCATACCTGATGTTGTATTAGTGTAATCCTGAGTATCTTCTGTAATCTTCTTCATTGTAGCCTTATCACAGCAAAGTGTCTTCATAACATCTTTTACAAGGTTAGCGTTATCTGTTCCTGCTGCTGCACAGATCCATGTACCACCCCAGTAGTAGCTCTGTGGACCTTCACATACTGCATAGTCGCCGTAGATACCGTTACCAACTTCTTCCTTACCACCTTCCTTAACAGGAGTAGCAAGTGAGTTACCTAAAAGTGTAAAGTTAATTCCCCATGTTGAGTAGAAGAATCCGAATACCTTACCAGAAGGTCCCTGATCTGCTGCCCATGTTGAATCCCAAAGAGATGACTTATTATTATAGCCCTTATCTGTATATTTCTTAGTCTGATCAACCCACTTCATAATGTTATCATCAATAACAATCTTGTTATTAGAATCAACCCAAGGAGCTGATACATTGTTAGAGAATACTCTGTATGAATCATCATAACCTGAAAGCATCTTGTAACCCTTAGCAGCAGCCTGTTCAGCTACCTTATCAAACTTATCCCAGGTTGAAAGTGCTTCCTGAACCTTATCCGGATCATCTGTTCCAAGAACATCCTTAGCAATAGAACGTCTGTAAGCAAAGAGTCCCGGAGTTGCCTGCCATGTTGTAGCCTTAAGTTTTCCTTTGCTGTCAGTTGCAATATCCTTTGTGTACTGATACATATCCTTAAGGTCATCATCTGTAAGGCCTACATCTTTTACATCAAGTGTGTAATCACTGTTAACATACTTTAAAGCATAATCAGCTTCGATAAGGAACATATCAATCTTATCATCTGCTGCTGCATCCTTCTGCTTTAATAATGCAGCATCAAGAGCATTCTGATAAGCGTTGTTTTCGTTAGGAGTAATTACCCAATTTACCTTAACATCTGAAGGAACATTCTTATAATATCCTTCAAATCTGCTCTTAAACTCTTCGTTCCAGCAGTAAATGTTAAGTACCTTACCCTGTTCCTCAGGCTTAGTATTAACTGTTGCCGAACCACCATCCTTTGATCCACAACCTGCTAATGTGGAAAGCACCATCATTGTACCAAGTGCCAGACTTAATAATCTCTTTTTCATAAAAAACCCTCCATAAATCTTAGACGACACCTTTAGTTTCCTATCTTTCTTATTGTTTCCCCTTCGATTAGTTCCGCATCTACAACAACCCTCTTTACTATCGTTGCCCTGGGATTCTCTATAGCACTTATAAGCTCATCTGCGGCAATCCTGCCGATTTCCCTGGTATTCTGACGAATTGTTGTAATCTTAGGATTTAACATCTGCGAGAATCTTGTTCCATCGTAACCTGCAACAGACACATTCTTCGGACTATGCAATTTCATATTCTTAATAGCATTCTTTCCTCCAACCACAGATAAATCATCCGGATAAAAAATACATGTTGGCGGTTCCTTTAATTTTAACAGCTCATATGTAAGCTTCTCAGCTTTTATCGAATCAAGATAGGTTGATTCTTTAATGTATTCATCTGGAACTTCTACCCCTAATTCACCCATTGTCTTATAAAAGGCTGCCAGACGTTCTTTCGTAACCTCTGATTCAACGTTTCCATAAATATAAGCTATCTTTCTGTGTCCCCTGCTGTACGCGTAACGTACTAATTCACTCATCCCTTTCACGTTGTTAGAATTGACCGATGTACTGCCATTGAAAATGTAGTCGATGGTCACAACTGGTAATCTCCCGTTAACCATTTCATAGATTTCAGGATTGCTGAAATCCTCACAAGCTACAAGCACGCCATCAAAATTTCTGTATAAACAGTGTTCGTAGAAAGTCATCTTCTTAGAGTGATTGCTTACAAATGTAATATCATACCCCTTCTTCTCTGCTTCATTCTTAAAACTCTCAAGAACCTCGGCGAAATACTCATGTGCAAGACCATTATTAAGAAGAACTCCTATGTTATATGAACGGTTCGTCTTAAGTGCTCTGGCTGCTGAATTCGGATAATATCCAAGTCTGTTAGCTGCCTCTTTAACTTTCCTGCGTGTCTCTTCACTGATGTCACTATGGTCATTGAGAGCTTTACTTACTGTAGCAATTGAAACCTCACATTCTACAGCAACATCTTTCATAGATACCATAGATTCATTCCTTTCATGCATTACTTAATCGTTTTCGTAGCTTTACTATAACTCATATCAGATATAAATGCAAGTACTTTTATAAATTTTACTTATTTTTCTATATATCATCGTATTTTTTGTGCATTTCTACCAATTCTTGCTCAAATCCAAAATAATCATTGATTTAATTCAAGCCTTAAAATATACTTATTACTATAAAATCAATATTAGAACTTGTACCTTAATGCACTTAATCGTTTTCTATAAATTATATGTGTACAGGAGGTATAATATGCAATTCGGTTTTTTTGATGACATCAATAAAGAATATGTCATAACCACACCAGAAACTCCATTGCCATGGATTAATTACTTAGGCTGTGAGAATTTTTTCAGTCTTAAGAGCAATACTGGCGGAGGATACTGTTTCTATAAGGATGCCAAGCTGCTCCGACTCACAAGATATCGCTATAATAATTCTCCTTTAGATAACAACGGCCACTACATTTATATTAAAGATGAGGATACCATATGGAATCCTGGATGGCAGCCATCCCAGACACCAGTTGAGGATTATACATGTCGTCACGGACTTGGATATACAGTTATTTCTTCATCTAAGAATGACATCAAGGCTACACAGACTGCTCTTGTTCCTATCGGAGATAATTGCGAGCTTGATAAACTTACTATTAAGAACACAGGAAATTCTGTTAAACATTTATCTGTATATTCTTATATAGAATTCTGTTTATGGAATGCAGTTGATGACTGCAACAACTTCCAGCGTAACTTCAGCACAGGCGAAGTTGAAGTTCAGCCGGAGATTAATATTGGCACCGCTGCCATGTCAGCAATATATCACAAGACAGAATACCGTGAACGGCGTAACCATTATGCTGTTCATGCCGTCAGCACTGCTGCCAACGGTTTTGATACAAGCAGAGAAAGTTTCATCGGTACATACGGAAGTCCTGCAATGCCTAAAGCTGTTAAAGAAGGTACATCTTATAATTCTATTGCAAGCGGATGGTCACCTGTTGGATCTTTCAGAATCGATATTGACCTTGAGCCGGGCGAAGAGAAAGAATATGTATTCATTATAGGATATGCAGAGAACCCTGATGATAAGAAGTGGGAATCATTCGGAATCATTAACAAAGAACCTGCATATGCCCTTCTTGAAAAATACAACACTCCGGCAAAATTTGATACAGCTCTTGCTGCTTTAAAAGATTACTGGACTCATCTTCTCTCATCTTATATTGTTGACACAGAAGACAAGAAGCTCTGCCGTATGGTTAATATATGGAACCAGTATCAGTGCATGGTAACATTTAACATGTCAAGATCTGCTTCCTATTATGAGTCTGGAACCGGACGTGGTATGGGATTTAGAGATTCCTGCCAGGATTTACTTGGCTTCGTACATCTTATTCCTGATTCAGCAAGACAGAGAATTCTTGATATTGCTGCTACACAGTTTGAGGACGGAAGTGCTTATCATCAGTATCAGCCATTAACTAAGAAAGGTAATTCTGATATTGGTTCTGGCTTTAATGATGATCCTTTATGGCTTATAGCAGGAACAGCTGCATATCTTAAAGAAACAGGCGATTTCAGCATTCTTGATGAAAATGTAGCATTTGACTGCGATGCAGGTAAGGCTCAGCCGCTTATGGAACATTTAAGAAGATCCTTTAATTATACAACTACTCATCTTGGACCGCATAAGCTGCCACTTATCGGAAGAGCTGACTGGAATGACTGTCTCAACTTAAACTGCTTCTCTTCTGCTCCGGGTGAATCTTTCCAGACTACCGGACCATCAGAAGGACCTGTTGCTGAATCGGTATTTATCGCTGGAATGTATGTAAAATATGGCAATGAATATGCAGACATATGCCACATATCAGGTCTTACAGAGGAAGAAAACGCTGTACGTTCCCATGTTGATGACATGTATAAAGCTGTTCTTGATGCAGGCTGGGATGGTGAATGGTTCCTTCGTGCATATGATGCCGAAAGCCGTAAGGTTGGTTCACATGAATGTGAAGATGGACAGATATACATTGAACCACAGGGCTTCTGTGTTATGGCAGGTATAGGTGTCAAAGAAGGACTCGCACAGAAAGCTATGGATTCAGTAGAAAAAATTCTTGATACCAAGTATGGAATCATGATTTTACAACCAGCTTACAGGTCATATCATCTTGAACTTGGCGAGGTATCTTCTTATCCGCCTGGATACAAAGAAAATGCTGGAATATTCTGTCATAATAATCCGTGGGTATCTATTGCAGAAACCGTTGTTGATGATAAGAACAGAGCATTCGAAACATACAAGAAAATATGTCCGGCATACCTTGAAGAAATAAGTGAGATACACAGGACTGAACCTTATGTATATTCACAGATGATTGCCGGCAAAGATGCAGCAAGATTTGGTGAAGCCAAAAACAGCTGGCTTACAGGCACTGCTGCATGGACATTTACAAGCATTTCTCAATATATACTTGGTGTAAGAGCTTCATTTGGAGGACTCACCATTGACCCTTGTCTGCCGGATTCTATTAAGGAACTTACAATCACAAGAAAATTCAGAGGTGCAACATATAATATCACCATCAGCAATACTAAGCACGAAAGAGTTTCTTCTCTTATTGTCAATGGTAATGAAATGACAGGAAACACAGTGCCTTTCAATGCTGACACTAAAGAATTCAATGTAATTGTTAATATCTGATATTTAAGGAGAATACT
>ERZ773150.3320-NODE-3320-length-10781-cov-3.179004_pt1 | contig 10781 bp, 10 predicted proteins | sample MGYA00580845_ERZ773150 | MGnify/ENA primary metagenome ERZ773150 (study PRJEB29015, sample SAMEA2737848) | human gut metagenome | biome: human gut; feature: human-associated habitat; material: faeces | place: China | collected 2012 ...
TAACGGCAGGTATTATTGATGATTTTAGAAAAAATTTAGAGCTACAAGAGAAAAGCACGGCAACGATTGAAAAATATATTCGTGATGTGAAAGCGTTTTCGGTTTATGCAAAGTCCAAAGTAATAACTAAAGAGACCGTAATCGCTTACAAAAATTATTTGCAGGAAAAATATGCTGTTGCCTTTGATTTTTAACATGTTTGAAACCACAGCATTCTGATTTTTGTATGCTGTGGTTTTTACTATAAATTGTTTTTTGCTTAATTTAGGTTCAAAATAAATTTATTGTAATTATCCATATCTCGAATTGTTTGAGCTTGCACTTTGCTGGTCAGGATATGAAGGATGTAATATAAATTTTAATTTGTTTAATACATTCATCAAGTCATATTTTGATAATACAAATCTTGATACAAATGTTGACTGGGAGGCTTTGTATTACAGCAACAATGGCAGACTCGGTTGGCTTGAATACAACATCAAAAGAGCTTTGATGCTTGAATGTGATAACGAGGAAGAACAACAACTGAGTATCAGTGAAGTCAAAGAAACTGTTGAGCATATCATATACTACGATAAAGTTAAAGATGAAATTTTGAATTATATTGCTATAACATTGTAATTTAACGATTTATATTAGTAAATAATATCAAAACTTGTAATTGTTTTATATATGTGATATAATTTTGTAAATAAATATCTGGAGAAAATAATTTATGGATAATTTTACTGTACTATCGATACCTGAGATTTCTAATGAAAGACAAATTTGGCTTATTAGAACTAATGGTGGTTTATATTATAATGATTTTACAACTAATAAATATGTTGCACTTGGTTGGGATGCCGTGTCAGTTGACTTGTTGTTAAACAGTAGTATTAGTAATGATGCAAAAAAAGAAAAGATTAATGAATTATATCCAGATGAAAAAAGGCCTGGCTTAATTTTTAGTCAACTATATAATTTCCATTGTGTAATGAATAATGGTGATCTAGTATTAATTCCTTCAGAGGGTACTAAGTTTATTCGTGTAGGAATTTTGGGTGAAACAGTGGAAGAAGTGTCCCATATAAATAATTCTAATGAAGAATATGCTGTTTGTTCTTATACACATAAAAGAAAAGTTAAGTGGTTCAGTGAAATAGATGTTAGTCGAGATATTTATTTAAGCAAAATAATGAAAGTTCAACAAACTATTTCTAACATAACCAAATATGCTGACTATATTTATAGAAATATTTACTCATGTTATATTGTAGATGATTTTATACATTTATCATTACAAAAAACAAGTTCATCAGATTTGGAAATGAAAAGTAATGTTGAATTGCAAGCTTCAATATTGGAGATTGTTGATATTTTTTATGAGTTATACGGAGAGGATGAATCTTATAAAAAAATCACAATTAAAACAGCAGTTGGTTCTCCTGGATTTATTGAAGTTTTACTTAATTGTGCGGTACCAACTACAGTTTCAGTTTTATTTATTGTGAATACTATTTTAGGAAAATTAAAAGATTCAGATGGTAGCACAAAAAATGGAATTATTGGACTAATTGATGAAATAAATAAATTGTGTAATGATCATATTGACAGAAAAAAGAAAATAGCCGAAACTAAAGTTATAGAGGAAAATATTCAATTAGATAAAAAGTTGAAGCAAGCACAAATTGATAAAATTAATGCGGAAACTAGAAAAATCAATGCGGAAGCTGACGCATTAGAACAAAGTTTGATACCTTCAAGCCAAAAAATAGAAAAAGCAGTTGAAGATTTGGAAAAGACAAGTAAAAAATTAAAAGATATTACAGACAAAAATAGTATCGAATGTCATAAAAATATAGACTTGGCAAGTTAATTGTTAAAGCAGTCCTGATTTCAGGACTGCTTTTTTATGACTTGACACCTTTGTTGCAAAGAGTTATAACACACAGCAAAGGAGGTTGATAAAATGACAGGAATTATATATGCACGATATTCAAGTGATAATCAGCGTGAAGAAAGTATTGATGGACAAATTCGTGAATGCAAGGAGTTTGCCGAGAAGAATGATATTCGTATAATTGATACATATATTGACAGAGCGTTATCTGCAAAAACGGACAATCGTCCGTCATTTCAGCAGATGATTAAGGACAGTTCCAAAGGTCTGTTTGATGTTATAATCGTTTGGAAACTTGACCGCTTTGCCCGTAATCGTTATGACTCGGCGCATTATAAAAACATTTTGAAAAAGAACGGCGTTAAGGTTATTTCTGCAACCGAAGCGATTTCAAGCGGTGCAGAAGGCATTTTGCTTGAGTCTATGCTTGAAGGCTATGCCGAGTATTATTCTGCTGAGCTTGCAGAAAAAATCAACCGTGGCTTAACCGAAAATGCTTTGAAATGCAAATATAACGGCGGCTCTGTCGCTTTTGGTTATATGATTGATGATGAACAACATTTTCAAATCAATCCGACTCTTGCTCCTGTTGTTTTGAATATTTTTAATGATTATCTTTCCGGTAAAACGCAGAAAGAAATCCGTGATGAACTGAACAACAAGGGCTTGAAAAATGCTAACGGTCGAGAATTTACAATAAATAATATTTCTAAAATATTGACAAACCGTCGATATGTTGGCAATTATATTTACAAGGATGTTGTTATTGAAAACGGAATTCCTGCCATTGTTCCGAATGATGTTTTTGATAAGGTGCAGGAAATGATAGCCGTTAACAAGCGTGCGCCGTCAAGATATAAGGCTGTTGATGATTACTTGTTGACAACTAAATTATACTGCGGCAAATGCAAATCGTTTATGGTTGGTGAAAGCGGAAATGCCCGTGGCAGAAGATACAGTTATTATAAATGTGTTAACACCAAGCGTAATAAAACATGCGATAAAAAGGCAGTTAAAAAAGATTGGATAGAAGATATCGTTATTTATCAAGTTATGAAATTCATCAATGATGATTCGCTCATTGAAATGTTAGTAAACAAGATTTTGTCTATTCAAGGTAAAGAAAGCCCAATGTTGAAATCGCTTAAAAAGCAACTTGCACAGACCAACACAGCCATTGAAAATATGCTTAATGCTATTGAGCAAGGCATAATAACAAAATCAACAAAAAAGCGACTTGATGAACTTGAAAGCACAAAAGAAAATTTAGAAACGGAAATTGCAAAAGAAAACATATCACATCCGTTATTGACAAAAGAGTTTTTATATTCGTGGTTTGACGGGTTCAAAAATTTTGATGTGAATAAACTTGAAAATCGAAAAATGCTTATAGACACATTTGTTAATTCCGTTGTGCTTTATGATGATAGAATAGACTTTTATTTCAATTTCAAAGATAACGCTAAAAGCCTGACATTATCAGAGCTTAATACGGTTTCGGATTTATCATCTTCATCTCCACCATAAAAGCAGCCCACCGGGCTGCTTTTTATATTTTTTGTGTACCACAATCCACATCGCCCAAAAAGGCCAAATATGGACAATCCCAGGTGCTTATGGTATAGTAAAGCCAAGTACAGACAAAAGGGGCACAAAAAGATGATCGTAAAAGTAACGAAAGCAGAGCAACTGCCGATTTGTTTAGATATCATTCACAAGAGCTTTCAGACTGTGGCGGAGGATCTGCATTTGACCCGGGAGAACTGCCCGGGGCACACGGCATTTATGCCGCCGGAAAAGCTGCGCGCTGCCTTTGATGGCGGGTGTTCTCTGTTTTTGTGCCGATACCAAAACACGTTTGCAGGTTGTTTTTCTTTGCACCCCACAGCGGACGGCGCAACGTTGGATCATTTGGCGGTTTTACCGCCTTACAGACACCTGGGGCTCGGCAAAGAACTGGTGGCTTATGCCGCCGATTATGCAAAGGACCACTTGGGAGCACAAAAAATCCAAATCGGCATTGTAGAAGAAAACACGGTGCTGAAAGCCTGGTATCAGTCCCAGGGGTTCATCCACACAGGCACAAAAACATTTGACCATCTCCCCTTTACCGTGGGATTTATGGAGCTTAAATTTTGACTTTTGCGAAAATTCGATATTGAAAAACAGACAATAAAGCAGGCGCACCCGGCGGGTGCGCCTGCTTTGTATTTATTCTTTCGTAGCGCGTACATCCATTTCTCCGGCAGTGGCTGCCTTTACAACATACAACAGCAAGCGGTGTTACCAGCTGCCGCCACCTCCGCCGCCAACACCACCGCCGGCAAAGCCACCGCCTCCGCTCACAAAGGAACCGGCTTTGCCGCCGGGCTGAGAAACCATACTGTCGTTGGCTGCCCGCAGGGTATCCCGCAACATACGATCAAAAAGCACATAGCTCCACACATCGGTCCCGTTATACCACCGAGGCGGCTGCATGGCGATGGACTCGAACTTCTTGATCCACTTGTCGCTGACGCCAAGGGCGTAAGTATAGGGCAAAATGTTATAGAAATACTCCGGATCCTGCTCCACCAGCGCCTCTAACTTCTCTTTCTCCGCCGTTACCAAAAAGCTGCGAAAGCCCTCGATCTGCGCCAGGGTTTTGGCGCCCTCATCCGTGCGCCGCAGCATACAGCAAGCGGGGATCAGCCCCAGTGCCAAACACAGGGTGCCTGCCAGCATAGCATAGAGAATGCTCGGCGCCAAAGTCAGAGAATCGCCCAGCGCCCGGTGGCTGAAATAGGCGCCGCCGGCTGCGCTCAGCGCCAGCAGTACAAAGGACAACAACTTCAAATAAATACTGGTTTTGTCAAAAAAGCGACTGCGGCTCTCCGTACTGTTCAGGTCTGCCCGTATGGTACCCACCGTTTCATAAAAATGGTTTTTCAGCTGTTTATTATCCGTGCGGGTGCGACCGTCGGGGAACAGACCGTCCATAAATACTGCCAAATTGGTATCCTGCCCCACATAGCCATGACATTTGGTGAGCACAAAGTCTCGCTTGCGCTTGCCGGGGTGAATCGCAATATGATTGCGCTGCGCCAGGTACACCAGCAGGGACAGCACCATCTCATTGGTGGCCTTGCCCTTGTACCACAGACCCACCTCTGCGCTGTTCAGCCCTTCCGGCGGATAAAACTCCACCGTGGGCGCATAGCGCTTATCCCGGCCGAACTTCAAAAACAGTACCAGCACGATCAGCGCTGCCAGCGCCGGCAAAACGGCGATCATAGCAATGGTCAGGTTATACTTGGTATTATCGAACTTAAAATACCCATCCGGCAGGATCAGGCGCAAGGTCAGCCCCTCACCCGGTGCCAGCGCCTGCGTAACCGTGCCACTGATGGTACGGTCCTGCACGGTGTAGGTTACATTTTGGGTTCCAGCGGTGCCGTAGCTGCCGGTGCTCAGACCCAGCTTGGCCGGGTCAAAATCCTTCGGCATAGTCACAGAGAACTGCACCCGGCGGATATAGGTGTCCCACCCGGTGCCCACCAGGTTATAATACAGCTCGTCAGCGTTCTTTACCGTGTCCAGCCCCAAGTCGTAGTTGTAGCGAATGGTATAGGTGTGGGGGCCGGTGATGGTCTCATCCTCGCTGCCCAGGCGCAGCACATACTTGTCGTTGCTGACCTCATGGCTGCATTCGTCCGCACCGGTGTCCACATGACTGACCCGGGCAGTGACCACGGCGGTAGAGCCGTCTGTACGGGTCAACTGGTTGCGCAGGGGCAGGTAGCGATAAATGCCGTGGCGTGCTTCATTAAAATACACCTGATAGGTCTCCGTTACCGCCAGCACATTGTATTCACTGACCACCACTTGCATTTGGCAGTCGGTGACCACATAGGGCTCCTGGGCGTACCGGGACAAAAAATCGGACTCGTCCGGCGTGGCTGCCAGGGCGCAAACCGGGGCGCACAGGGTCAGCACCAGCGCCAGCAGCAGGGTGATGATCTTCTTCATTAAAATTCTACCTTCACATTCTCCCGCTGAGCAGTATCGTCCACAAGATACATACTGCGCTTTTCAAAATGGAACAGACCGGCCACAATATTGGACGGGAACATTTCAATCTTGTTGTTCAGCTGTTTCACCGTGGCGTTATAATACTTGCGGGCGTTGGCGATATCTGCCTCCACCTGGCGCAGCTGGTTTTGCAGATCCAAAAAATTTTGGTTGGCCTTTAAGTCCGGGTACTGCTCCACCACGGCAGAGAATCCGGCAATGGCGCCGGAAAGCTCTGCATTGGCTTTCAATTTCTCCTCCGTGGACAGGGCAGCATAGCTGCCTGCGCGAGCGGTGACCACATTTTGCAGCGTTTGGGCCTCATGAGCGGCGTAGCCCTTTACAGTATTCACCAAATTCGGGATCAGATCCCACCGCTTTTTCAGGTACACATCCATGGTGGAGAACGCCTCCTCCACAGCGTTTTTCTTCTTCACTAAGCCGTTATAAGTGCCTGCCAGCCACAGCACCAGCAGTACCACCACAACAAGAATCACGATGGCAAGTTTCATAAAAATTCCTCCTTGTATGCCAAACTGCAATAACAGTATATGCCTGCAAGCTCATAGTAGCATAGAACCGCCCGTTTTGCAACAAAAAAACCGCCTGCGGCTCGAGGTCGCAAGCGGTATTTTTGGACTTGATTTTATTTGACAAAGTCGGCAGCCACCTGGGCAATATGGTCGGCACACAAGCCAAACTGCACCAGCAGATCTGCACCGGGGCCGCTGTGGCCAAACTCGTCGTTGACGCCGATACGGCGCACAGGCGTGGGCAGCTGCTCGCTGAGCACGGAGCAAACGGCCTCGCCCAAACCGCCGATAATGCTGTGCTCCTCTACGGTGATGACCTTGCCGGTCTTCTTGGCAGTTGCCAAAACGGCAGCCTCGTCCAAGGGCTTAATGGTAGCCATATTGATCACCTCGGCAGAAATGCCCTTGGCGGCCAGCTGCTCTGCGGCAGCCATAGCCTCCGGCACCATCAGACCGCAGGCAATGATGGACACATCGCTGCCCGCACGGATCACCTCGGCCTTGCCGATCTCAAACTGATAATCCTCGTTGTGGAACACCTCAGTAGCCAGGCGGGCAAAGCGCATATACACCGGGCCCTCCATCTCATAGGCGGCCTTTACCACCTGCCGAGCCTCCACATCGTCTGCCGGACAAATCACGGTCATGCCGGGGATCACCCGCATCAGGGCAAAGTCCTCACAGCACTGGTGGGACGCGCCGTCCTCGCCAACGCTGATCCCGGCGTGGGTAGCACCGATCTTTACATTCAAATGGGGATAGCCGATGCTGTTGCGCACCTGCTCAAAGGCACGACCGGCAGCGAACATGGCAAAGCTGGACGCAAAGGGTACCAGCCCCATGGTAGACAAACCGGCGGCCACGCTCATCATATCCGCCTCAGCAATGCCGCAGTTAAAGTGGCGATCCGGATAGGCTTTCTTAAAAATGCCGGTCTTGGTTGCGCCGGCCAGGTCTGCGTCCAACACCACCAGGTTATCGGCGCCGCCTGCAGCCAGTTCCTTTAAGGCGTTGCCGTAGCTCTCGCGAGTTGCGATCTTCTTTACTTCTGCCATGGTTACGCCTCCAATTCCTGCAGTTTGGCAGTCAGCTCTGCCATTGCCGTTTTGTATTCCTCCGGGTTGGTGGCCTTGCCGTGCCAACCGCACTCGTTCTCCATAAAGGACACGCCCTTGCCCTTCACCGTTTTCATCAAAATGCAGAAGGGCTTGGTGCTCTTATGGAAGGCATCAAAAGCGCTCTCCAGCTGGTCAAAATCATTGCCGTCAACGGTGACCACATCAAAGCCAAAGGCCTTTACTTTCTCATCAATCGGCTCGGCGCACATCACATCTTTGCACAGACCGTCGATCTGCAAGCCGTTCCAGTCAATGATCACGCACAGGTTATCCAGGTGGTACTGATTGGCAAACATCATGGCCTCCCAAACCTGGCCCTCCTCGATCTCACCGTCGCCCAAAAGGGTGTACACCCGAATATCATCCTTGCCCAGGAACTTGGCGCCCTTGGCCATACCGCAGGCGGCGCTGATGCCCTGGCCCAAAGAGCCGGTGCTCATATCCACGCCGGGCACCGTGTTCATATTGGGGTGACCCTGTAAATAAGAGCCAATATGGCGCAGGGTGGTCAGGTCCTCCGGCGGGAAAAAGCCCTTGTATGCCAGGGCGCTGTACAGACCGGGGGCGCAATGACCCTTAGACAAAACAAAGCGGTCACGATCCGCCCACTTGGGGTTCTTGGGATCCACACGCATTTCTTTGCCATACAAATATGCGAACACATCCGCGGAGGACAAACTGCCGCCGGGGTGCCCGGATTTGGCGCTGTTGGTGCTGTCTACAATGCCCAGACGGATCTTGGCGGCGTAGATCTGGAGCGCCTTTTTGGTTGCTTGGTCCATAATGATAACTCCTTCAAAAAGATTTCATCTGTATTTTAACACTTAAACGGCGGCTGTTCAATAGTTTTTCCAAATTTATAAGTGGCAAAAAGGGACCCTGTTCCACAGAGCCCCCACTTTTTCGACCTTAACGGATCCGAGTGTAAAACACATCCAGCACCGTCTGCATTAAACTGTCTTTATCCGGGTAAAAACCGGCGTACACATAATCCTTGAATTCCTTATTGTCCACCGCTTTCATCTCCCCCTCCAGGGTATAGGACTGGAAGCCGGTAACGCCCTTTTGCAGCAGCAAAGAGCCAAGGTAAGTCACATTGGACACAGTCAGATCCGTGGTGCAATAATCGGAAGCGGTATTGTACAAATTGGTAATGACGCTAAAATCTGAGGTGACGCTGCCTCGCACTTTGTCCGCAAAGGCGTTTAGGTACTGCACCTGGCGCTGGGTACGATTTAAGGAAGCGTTCAGGTTATCCATATCACGGGTACGCACATAGGCCTCGGTGAGGTCACCGGTCAGGTGCACGGTATCGCCCTTCTTGACCCCGTAGTCCGGTAGATCGTAGAGAGACTGCACCTTCACCCCGCCAATAGAGTCGTTAATGGGCTGGATCCCGTTCAGATCCAAGGCAAAATACTTATCAATGGGCACATTGTAGAGAATACGGCTGATAGACTTGGTCACATTCTTGCAGGAGGTGCCGAAACCGTCGCCGTAAGCATAGGCAATACAAAGCTCCATTTCCTTGGTCTTTTTGAAATTGCCGTCCTTGTCAAACACATCCACATCCACCATGGTGTCGCGGGGCACGGCGATCATAGAGGTTTTGCCGCTGACCTTGTCAATGGCAACCACAATATCCGTATCCGCCATACCGTTTGTGGAAGTATGGTTCTCCGCCTTGCCCAGCTCTCGCTTGTCTACACCCAGGAACGCCATGGTCACCACATTCTCGTTATACACATAGGTGTGGCCCTTATACTCAATGGTCTCCTGGTAGTCGGTGGCGGCAGTCGTATCGGTCATCTTCTTTTCGCCGTTGTAGTTCAGGATCAGGAACGCACCCACCACAAGGGCAACGATAATCAACAGTGCCACCAAAATACCAATCACCACCCGGGCGCCCTTGGGCAACCGATGGTGCCGGTGATGATGGTGATGGTGGTGCCGACGGTGCTTGCCGTGACGGCTGTGGCTATGGCTGTCGCTATGGTGGTGATGGTGATGATGATGGTGGTGTTCCTCACCGCCGGGCGCCGGTTCCACCGGCGCGCCTGTGGCCTCCGCCCGCTGGCGATGGTTCTCCGAGGCGTGGTACTCGCCGGGGGTTGCGGCAGCCGAAGTCTCTTTCATTTCAAATTGAGGCGCGCGGTAACTTACGCCGGAGGTATCATCGCCACCGGTTAGGGAGAACACGCTGTCTTCAAAGCGCTCCAAATTGGGATCAATCGGTTTTTTCATTCTTCAGTAACACTCCGCTTACAAGGTATCTGCTGCTCCGTTGGCTGGTGCCGGTAAAGCAGGTGGACAGGATCACCACATGGCTGTCCTTATCCACAGTGGTCTTTAGGTCCGTGCGCACATTCTTCAAGGCAGAATCCGGATTTTGCAGCATGGCAAAGAATTCGCTGCGCACCGTCACATCCTGGAAAGAAAAGCTGTTCATAATATGCCGATCATCGTACTTAAAGGCAGAGATGATCTGGTAGGTTAATTTGTGGCCGGGCATATAAATGTAAAAATACGGGTGGCTGTCAAAGAAAGACTTGTCCTCAAACTTATGCAGTGAGGTAAACATACTCTCGCTAAAGCCGTTATGACCGTACACCAGGGTCACCGAGTCGTTAAAGGTGGTTGTGTTCTGCGACTGGGTAAACACGGCGCCGCTGGCCAGCCAGCTTTTATCGTAGGCACTGTGGGTCAGGTAAAACTCATCGTCCACCGTGCTTTGCACAATGGGATAGTTCACCTCGGTACCGTCCACCTGGATCCAAGCGTAAATTTCGTCATTTTGGCTTTGCAGCTTTTTGAAATTTACCGGATTGGTGGGCTTTTTGCTCTTGCCGGTGGTACTGGGCGCTTCCGTTACCATACTCTGGCTGCGCCGATCCTCCTGGCGGGCGGTGTACTGCTGGTACAGATCCACACCGATATACGCCAGCCCGGCAATCAGGCACACCAAGGCAATGATCAGCAGTATGACCCGCCCGGTGTTCCGCTTCTCCTCTTTTTTCGGTTCTTTTTGATTATCCATTGCTTGGGTGTCGCTCCTTGGCATTGTCGCCGTATTTCATTAAAAAAAGCCTGTTTACCGTATGGCAAACAGGCTTTTGCAGTTCGTCTTATTCAGCGTCCTGTTTTTTCTTCATGGCAGCCAGAACCGCTGCACCTGCGCCGGCAAGTGCAAGGCCGGTA
>ERZ773150.3324-NODE-3324-length-10767-cov-6.759242_pt1 | contig 10767 bp, 6 predicted proteins | sample MGYA00580845_ERZ773150 | MGnify/ENA primary metagenome ERZ773150 (study PRJEB29015, sample SAMEA2737848) | human gut metagenome | biome: human gut; feature: human-associated habitat; material: faeces | place: China | collected 2012 ...
TTTAAAATATTATTGTTGCACAATAATTATATATTTGTTTTGTATATAATTAATAAAGAAATGTCAAAATCGACAAAACATCAAAAAAATATTGAAATAAAAACCTAAAAATGTTATAATATAAAAGAATAAAATTATGGGTTAGTATACGGTCTGACTGCCGAATACAGCAAATTCACCGAAGGTCAGTCGGTAAAAGCGGTCGCCGTCAAAGCAAAACTTCCCTCTCGGACGGTACAGACTTATTCGGCTCATATGTTTCAATTTTTTAATGGAGGTAATAAAAATGAAAACGAATTTCAAGCGTATTGGCAAACAGTCGATTTCTATTGTGCTTGCTGTTATGATGATGCTTTCGACTATGCTTGTCGGTATGGTTACTTCGAATGCGGCTAATGAAGCAACCGCTACTGTTTATACAACTCTTGATTCTATAAGCGAATTTAGCAGTTACATAAACTCCGATGGTTCGCTGAAATCTGGCTATACCTTAAAAGCTAATACGCAGTATGGCGGAAGCGGAGATGGTGCTAATATTTGGAAGCAAGTTGATGCTACTAAGTACACCAAAAAAATTAACGGAAAAACAGTATATACAGCTGATGTTGGATATTATAGTGATTGGGGCGGACTTAATACTCTTCAATTTCAAATTTATAGCGGTTCAACGCAAGAAAAATCTGTAGCAATTATTAATAAAACATGGACTCTTATTGATACTATTAAAGATAAGTATTGGAATGGTTCGTCTTGGTCAAAGCCTACTTGGGATTCAGAAACTTCACATACTGTTACCGTAAATTTCAGCAATGCAACTGTAAATCTTGGTGACACTACTCTCAAAAGCGGCACTGCTGTAACTGTTGATAATGATAAATCTTATACACTTACAGTTGAACCTAACAGTGGCTATTCACTTTCAAAAGTAATGCAGGGTAGCACTGATCTTGGTACAAACGGTACTTATACTTTAGCTGCCGGTACTGATGATGTTACTATTGATATTACTACTGAAAAAGATCATGAATTCTATGTAACAGGTTGGATGAATGGTAATTTAACTACAGATGATACCCGTAAATTTATCAAAGAATCTGATGGTATTTATACATGTACGATGACACCTACAGATAATTTATATGTTACTGTTACTGATACATCTACAAACAAAGTATATTGTCCTAAAGGATATGAAATACTTGAAGCAAATACCTATTCTACTAAAACTATTGTAACAAGTGGAACAAGCGATGCTGATAAGTGGGGTATTCTTGATCAGGCAAATAAAGAAATTAAAATTACATTTGACATTACTGCCGGAATTAGTAACGGTAAAATTAAGTGGGAATATGCTGTTGCCGATCCTGTATCTGTTGAATTAAATGCAGACCTTGTAGATGGCAGTGCAGCTTACATTTCTTCATACACAGATAACGACACAGGCAATATTGTAACAAATACTGACGAAACTGTTCAGTCTGTAAATGCAAAACCCGGCACTTCTGTAACATTCAAAGCTAAGTCAGTTGACGGTTACTTCCCTAAGTGGAAGTTTGAAGGTAAGTTCGCTACTGGTGATACTTATACTCTTGATGCTTCTTCTGTAACCGGCACAACAGTAACTGTTTATCTTACATATGAAAAGATTGAAAATCATAACATTATTGTTGCAAGCAATAAGGGTGGTAATGTAAGTTATACTTACAACGGTACAGCAGGCACAGTTGCCGAAGGCAAAACTTCTTCTGCTATTCCTGTTGCGTCTAACTCAACTATCACACTTAAAGCTAATGCAGTCAAAGACTATGTATTCAGCGGTTGGGAATTTGACAATGAAAGCAATGTAGTATTTGCAACTGGTCAGGACTCACTCTCAACTTCAATTACAATTAATGTCGTTGGCGATGTAAAGGTAACTGCAACTTTTGAAGAGCACTCGGGCACTCTTTCAGATTGGAAGTTTATGTTATCGGATTCTGATCAGAATCTTTCTCAGGATAGCGCTGGTAAATATAAAACAAACTATCCAGTATATGAGAACAATGGTATATATTCTGTAACATTCCCTGTTTCTGCAATTTCATCAAATAATACTCAGTATTTATCCTTCTCAAAAGACGGTACTAATTCTGGTTTAGTTCCTAACAACAGCACCTTTAAGGTGGAAGTTGATGATAACTTTAAGAATTATGTAAAAGATGTTAAAAATAAAGACTGGGGTGGAAATTATTTCCCACTGGTTCAGTTCCAAAATACTGACGATATTACTAATATCGAGGTAACTTACAATTCTAAAACACAGACATATATCATCAATGGTACATATTTTGTAGCTCCGGCTAATTCTCATAAGGTTTACGCTACAATGGGTAGCCAAGTTGGTCATAAATTTGGTACAACAACTATTTCCTTGTTGAGTGGTGACAAACCTCTTAAAACAAGTGTTAAGGATTTCTATAATCTTTATGTTGTTAATGATAAAGAGCAGATTACTGTATCATGTACTGTAAACAAAGAAGAGGCAGACCTTGGCTATTATGTATATGCTTTTGTTGTAAACGGCGAAAAGGTAGATGTAGTAGATAACGGCAATAATGTTTATCAGACTGCTTCACCTATTACTGTAACAAAGGATCTTGAAATCACTCCAATTTACTATAATAAAGTAATTGAGGCAGACGGTAACTATATTACTATCTACATCAATGCTCCAGAGTCACTCCAGACACCTTGGGGAAATTCAATTTCAATTTATTCTTGGTATAATGATACAGACATTAATATGGACGGTGCTTATCCCGGTCAGCTTATGATGCGTGACTCTCAGGGCAGATTTGCCGCTAAGGTTTCTAAGTATGCTTATACTAATGTTAACGGTAAATTTACTTGTGATAAAACCAAACAGGTATTAGGTATTACTAATAACAACTACTACGAAAACGAAGATGTTCATAAGCTCTTCTTAAACGAAGTTCAGTTACATAATAACCAGACATACGACTATGATGACTTTGAAAAGCTTACCGGTATGGGATACGATACCGTTGAGTTTGATGTAAAGTATTACGCTGATAAAACCGAGTCAAACCAGAAGTTACTTGTTAATAATGCTACAAATAACAAACCTATGGCAGGTACTACAATTATTGATAAAACTGCTACAGATTATGAAGATCTTACCAACATTGATGGTAAGCTTGTAAGTATTCTTGGTTATACAAATGAAACTGCTAAGAATAATAATAATACCGGCCTTAATACTGCTGAACCACTCCAGATTATTTCTGTTGGTAACCAGAGTATGCAAATAGGTACAATTAATAACAAATGGTCAACTATTTGGTATGTTTATGATTCAAAAGATAAGTATGTAACTCAGGGTATGCCATCTGACTTTATTCCAAGAGGTTCTGTTGACGAACACGGCAACTTTACTGAGGCAGCTCCTTCTGAGCAGACAGAAGCATATCAAGCTATTGTAAAAGCCGGTTTAAAGTATAACAGTGCTAAAATTTCTTATGAAAACAGAATGGGTGCTTCAACATCTGTTGAACCTAAAAACACAGGTTATCGTATTGACGGTCGTTGGTACTATGCTCGTTCTACCGATAAGCTGGATGTAAATGTTGGTATCATTTACAGAAATTCTGAAAATGATGTTTGGACAGTTGATAAGCCTTCTGGTGATTCTAAAATTACCGGTAAGGTAACAGGCGGCTCAGCTTCCTTTGACTATACGGATAGCGTTGGTTCTACTCACACTAACTTAGCTTCTGATTCTGTAGAAAGAAATACAATCATTACATTGAACGCTACTAACGGTACTCAGTATAAGTTTATAGGTTGGGCTACCCCAATATATGATGAAGCCGGTAAAGTTACAGGTTACACACCTCTTAACCTTACAGACCTTAACGCAACATATACTGTAAGTACAAATACAGAGCTTTATGCAATGTATGAGCCATACGCTACAGGTTCTGTAACAATAACTCATTCAAAATATACAGGTCCTGATTCACATAACGGTCTTGGTATTTTCTCTGTAACAGCTAAAGTGTTTGACGCTAACGGCAATCCTGTTGCTTCTCAGGCTGTTGCCACACAGAGTGATGCCGGTTCAGTAACACTTGAAAATATTGTAAACAAAAATGATGATTCTTATATTGAGGTAACACTCTATACTCAGTCATATGCTAAGTCACACTTCCTTAACTTCTACTATCCGGAGGTTGCAAGCGGTGTTTCTACATTGAAGAAAGAGGATAAAGGTAAATTTTACGATAAGGAATGTCCTGCTGCTGATCCTGCAACTATAACTTATACGGTTAAGGTTTCAGACCTCTTTGTTAATGACAAGCAGACTGTAATGGCTCTTAACTACTATTCAGATCTTAAGTTGCCTGAGGTTGAGTCAAATATTACATTTAACTACAATCCTTACAATACAGCTCCAAATCCAAATCCTGTTGCCGGTAAGGGTACCGGTAAAACAACATTTACTCTTACTATTACTAAGAATGGTGAAACTGATCCGGTATTTACTACAACCGGTGATTTAAGTAGCTTAACTCTTAAGGCTAACGGCAACATTAAGAGTATTATTGAGGACTATGTAGCAAATGCTGCTAATGGTACTGATTACACAATCTCAATTAAGCTCAATTCTGTAGAAGATAAGCATTGTTATGTTGGTAAGTCATATTATCAGCAAAATGATTCAGGCAGTTATACTTATAAGGAAATAGGCACTACAGTAGAAATTCAGCTTTCTGAGATATATGATATTCCTAATAATAAGTTCTATACTAATACAATAAATCTTTACACTGACTTTACTGCCGATGTATTTAACTACAATGTAACATTTAAGTATCTTGGCTACGAGAGCAGAGAGTATTACAATAATAACGGCTTTAAACAGGAGCAGATTCCTGCAAGTGCTATTAATCAGAATTGGTGGAAAACTTACACAGTAAAAGGCACATTCTATGGTTCTGACATTGACAAGTACTTTGATGAGGTTGACGGTTCTTATAAGTTTAAGGAGTCATTCCTCTTAAAGGTTGCACCATACGAAGACAACTTTGTACAGTCTATCACATGGGATCTTAACAATGTTGTTTATTCTACAACCAACGCTATGCTCTCAGTAACAGCTACTGTTCCTGCTAAGTATGACAACGGTTTTGTAACTGTTACAGCCGACTTAGACGATGGTAAGCCAAAGCAGACATATTCAGTAAACTATGCTTCACTCGTTACACCTAAGAATCTTGTAGGCTCAACAAATCAGAGTACTAATGATGAGAATTACCTCTTTGTTGCTCCTGAAACAAATGCTAATGGTGAAAAGTTCAGTTACTGGACAATCCAGACTGATGACAGCAACGGCATTGAAGTAGCTAAGTGTTATAGCAAAGAATTTAACTTCCTTGCTTACGATAACTATCTCATTACTGCTTGCTACGGTAAGGATGATGTTGACGCTTCTAAGTTAGGTGTATCTGCCACAATGCAGTTCCTTGAGTATTCAAGAAACCAGTATGATTCAGGCAGAGATAAGGTATATGCTGACTTTGCAGTTTCTTATAATTACAACGGCAAAAAGCTTTGTGCTGACATTAATAAAGATGTAGTTTGCGGTGTAGTATTTGTTGTAAACAGCAAATACAGTTCAGCTGCTGACGCTACTGATAAGTTCACAGTAAATGAGTCTGATTTACTTGAAAAAGTTAAGGCTCTTAACAGCGGCAACTCATCAGATAAGACAATGGGTGACGCTAAGGTTTACAACTACAAGCTTAACAAGAAAAATCTTGATAACAAGAACAGACTTGAATATAGCTGGAATGTAAACAACACTGAAAACAACCAGAATCTCACAATACTTGCTTACTCATACATTTACAATGCTACTACTGATGAATATAGCGTTTCTGCTCCTCAGGAATTCAAATTCTTCAATGTTGGCAATAAGACATATGAAGGTTAAGCAATAGAAAAGGAGGCAATTATGAAAAAATCTTATATTTCCCCTGAAATTGAGATTCAAAAATTCTCTTTTGAGGATATTCTTGCTGGTGGCGGAACCGATGACCCTGGTTTAAAATATAGCAATCCTGAGAATCCAGGTTACGAATCCGGCGGTGAAGAGGGCGACCTCTAATAATAACACATAATTTTGGTAAGGCAGTCTTTTGACTGCCTTACTATAAAAGGTGATTTTTATGATTAAAACCATTGCAAAAAAACTTTCTGTTTTTGTTTTAGCTTTATCATTGCTTTTAATGTCTGCCGTTCAGTTTAGTGCAGACTCATACCTTGTAAGTAAAGACGGTTTTTATTATTTGATTGAAAATTCTGAGGCGGTAATTTACGGATATGATTATAATAATCGTACTACCGATATTGTAGTGCCGAACACAATCAGTGATTACCCTGTAACAAAAATTGCTCCTCGTGCATTTTCAAACAATACTAAGCTTACAAGCATTTCATTTACAGATGCAATGTCATTAAAGAGCATTGGCAAATATGCTTTTTACGCTTGCAGTTCTATTGAGGAAATTATAATTCCCGGTTGGCTAAACAGCATTGGCGAGTTTGCTTTTCAGGATTGTACATCTTTAAAGAATGTTTCTATTTACAGCAATGTGTCAGTAATTCCCGAGCAGGCATTTGGCAACTGCATTTCGCTTGAGAAGATTAATATTCCAAGTACAGTTAAATCAATAGGCAGCTATGCTTTTTATAACTGTTCTGCACTTACCGAGCTTACACTTTCAAAGAACATAGCAGACATTGCAAACGGTGCTTTTTACAACTGTCCTAACCTAACTTTATATGGCTATTACGATACAGTTGCAGAAAGCTATGCCGAGCAGAACAACATTCCTTTTGTTCATCTTGATAAAAAGGTGATTTCGGGTGATGTTAATCTTGACGGCAAGATAGATATTAATGATGTAACACTTCTACAGCGTTACATTGCAGGTGAGTCTGTATTAACAGATGACGCTGTTAAGGTTGCCGACTTTAACAAGGACAGAATTATTGATGTAATTGATGTTACAGCAATTCAGACATTTATCGCTCACGGTCAAAACTAAATTATTAAACTTAAGCACAGGTGGCAACATCTGTGCTTTTTCTTGCTTATTTTTAGATTTTGTTATATAATAAAATTTGGTGATGTTATGCCAATTTATAAAATCGCTGATATTATAAGCGATATAAGACCTAAATTTCTGACATTTGAAAAAAATGCAAAGAATTATGAGTATTCGGGCAACGAACCTGCTCAAATTAAACTTGCAGTCAAAGAAGATTTTCTGCGTGAAAAATACAACGAGAATATGCTCTTTTCTATCGGTGAATTGGAATGTATTTTTATGTCAGATGTTTTCAATAAAAAAATTCTGAAATATAATGCAATATTTCTCCATTCGTCTGCAATCCTTTATAAAGGCAAAGCGTATCTTTTTTCTGCCGATTCGGGAGTGGGCAAGTCAACGCACACAAAACTGTGGATAAAAAAATTCGGCGCTGAAAATGTACAGATAATCAATGATGATAAACCGATTATAAGATTTATTGACAATGATTGGTATGTGTACGGTTCGCCTTTTGATGGTGGAACGGGCATAAATAAAAATATCCGTGCAAAACTCGGCGGCATTATTTTTCTTGAAAGGGCAGAGGAGAACAGTATTGAAGTCCTTGACAAAAACAGTATTTTTTCAAGAATATATAAAAATACGATTAAATTTTCTCTTGATGATGAATATGCGGGATATATGTTAAATACGGCTGATAAGTTGATTAAGGAAAATTATTTCTATTTGCTAAAATGCAATATGAATATTGAATCGGCGGAAATTTGCGAAAAATTTTTACTGACAGGAGATAGCTATGGAAAAGCTGAAAAAAATACTTGATTCCGAAACCAATAAGTGGATAGTAAAAAAAGCCAAACCACAGGTTTTCGGTATTATAATTATGTCTGTTATTTTCGGCGGAATGGCATATCTCGGTGTTGCGGTCGCTACTTTGTCGAGAGGTATTGTGGATTCGGCGGTTAACTCTGATGTCGGCGGAATTGTGTATTTCGCAATTATACTTATTTCACTTACGATCGCACAGCTTGTCATAAGAATTATAAGTAAGGTGCTGACTTTCAATGTATCGTCAAAACTTGAAATTTCTATAAAACAAGATATTTTCGATAATATTATCAGAAAAAAATATAATGAGATTTCAAGCATACACACCGGCGAACTACTTAACAGAATAACAAGCGATGTGTCGGTTTTAGTCAGTTCGATTATTTCTATAGTGCCGAATATGGTGTATTTTATCGTAAAATTGGTTGGTGTTTTTGTCGTACTGTTTGCTATTGATAAAACTTTCAGCCTTGTTTTTGTTTTCGGCGGTGCGCTGATGTTTGTTGTTGTGCTGCTTTTTAAGTCAAAAATGAAAACATTGCATAAGGCGGTACAGGAATCTGATGGTAAGACAAGATCGTTTTTTCAGGAGATTTTTTCAAGTCTGCTTGTGGTAAAAGTTTTTGGCGCTGAAAATAAGGTGTCTGAAAATGCTATGAATTTGCAACAGAATAATTTTAAAATAAAACGAAAAAGAAATTATATCTCTATTGTTGCCACAACCGGATTTTCTTTTATATTTGCCCTCGGATATATGTATGCTTTAATTTGGGGTGCTTTTGCAATCAGCGACCATACCATTACATATGGTGTATTGACTTCTATGCTTGCGCTTGTGTCGCAAATTCAAGGCCCTGTTCGTGGTATCAGCAGTATTTTGCCGTCATATTATTCTGCTCTTGCAAGTGCGGAGCGACTTATGGATATTGAAAATCTCGATAATGAAGATGTGGTAAATAATTCTGCAATCGATACCGAAAAGCTGTATGATAAGACAGAAAAAATAGTTTTTGATAATATTACTTTCAGCTACGGCAGGGAAAATGTGCTTGAAAATACAAGTCTTGTGCTAAAAAAAGGTGATTTTGCATTGCTTGCGGGAATTTCGGGAATAGGCAAAAGTACGCTTACAAAGCTTTTGCTTAATGTAATTTCGCCCGATAAAGGCGAGATTTATCTTTCACTTTCAAACGGAGAAAATGTGTTTGTCGATAAAAATATAAGATGTATGTTTTCGTATGTACCGCAAGGTAATTTTCTGCTTTCGGGTACAATCAGAGATAACATTGCATTTGTGTCGAATAATCCCGATGACGAAAGAATTATTGAGTCTGCGAAAATTGCCTGCGCTTATGATTTTATCAGCAGATTGCCAAATGGACTTGATACTGTTGTGGGTGAGAACGGAAAGGGCTTGTCGGAGGGTCAGATACAAAGAATTGCGATTGCGAGAGCGGTTTACTGTAATTCTCCGATTATTATTTTTGATGAGGCAACCTCGGCACTTGACGCCGAAACAGAAGTTCAACTGCTTAAAAATCTTAAAACACTCAAAGATAAAACTTGTATTTTAATTTCTCATAAAATGGCGGCAAAAGAAATTTGCAACAAAGAAATTGTAATTAAGAATAAAAAAATTATTTCTTACGATATTTAGGTGGGTACAAGCAAAATCTCACTCCTGAATGAATACTTATAATTAGGTATAAATCCGATTATAAGCATTGTCAGGGGTGATTTTATGATTGAATTAATTAATTTTCTGGGGAAGTACCTTTGCTTTTTTATTCTTCATATCTGCGGAAACGGCTCTTTTCCAAAACCTCTTTCCGAAAAAGAGGAGCACGAGTATCTTGTGCGGAGTGCAAAAGGGGATATAGAGGCGAGAAATATTCTTGTTGAACATAATTTAAGGCTTGTGGCACACATTATAAAAAAATATTACGGCAATCAGAGTGAACAAGATGATCTTGTGTCAATCGGCACTATCGGACTTATAAAAGCGATAAATACCTATGACATAAGCAAAAAAATTAAGCTTTCAAGTTATGCGTCACGATGTATCGAGAATGAAATATTAATGCATTTCCGTAATGCTAAAAAGACGGCGCAGGATATTTCACTCAACGAAGCGATTGACAGCGATAAGGACGGAAATCCGCTGACTTTGCTTGATATAATGGCGGTTGATGACAATATACTTGAGCAGATTGATTTTCAACTCAACAGTAAAAAGCTCGGTCAGTTTATTAACGAAGAACTTTCACCAAGGGAAAAAATGATAATTGTTATGCGCTACGGACTTGACGGGAGCGAGCCGCTTACGCAGAAAAAGATTGCACAGAAACTGAATATTTCCCGTTCGTATGTAAGCAGAATTGAAACCAAGGCTTTAAAACTTTTACGAAAACGCTTTGATAACAGTTCAAATTTGTAAATTATTTTAAAGAAAAAAGGCGGTCGAAAGACCGTCTTTAGTTATGAGCCTATGCTGTTGATGAGGTTTTGCATTTCCTGTTTGGATGAAACATTGTGCGCTTTTTCAAGCACGATTTCTTTTTCGCCTTTTTCCATTTGAGCAAATTTTTGCATTGCACTTTCATTTTTTGCAAGTGCATTTACAAAGCCTAACGGCATATCTTTATACATTTTTCATCACCGATATTATTATTTTCAGTTTTGAAAATAATATTCATTTAGATAAATTATTGTTTAGCGGAGTGTCGGTCGGGCATTGAAATTTAGCTAACGCTAAATTATCCTCCAAAAAACAAAAAAAGTTTACTCAATTTTTTCAAAAATTGCGGGTTTGGGCAGCGCC
>ERZ773150.3329-NODE-3329-length-10739-cov-4.830026_pt1 | contig 10739 bp, 9 predicted proteins | sample MGYA00580845_ERZ773150 | MGnify/ENA primary metagenome ERZ773150 (study PRJEB29015, sample SAMEA2737848) | human gut metagenome | biome: human gut; feature: human-associated habitat; material: faeces | place: China | collected 2012 ...
CAGATATTCTATGCATATCTACCAAAATATTATATATATAATTTAGTATAATATAAAATTGGATATAAATGGGGTTAATTTAAAAATGCATGTTAAAAAAAGATATGATGAAAACAGTGACATAGCGGAAATTGAAATACATGATATAAACACAAAAGACATTTACAAACCATCACCTAAGATATTAGACATACACCAGCCCAAACACAGAAAACTATTAAAAGCCATACCTTCAGACATCCACATACTTTTGCCGATACGTGAGGGAAATGATTTTATAGTTATGCGTTTAGGCTGGACTACTCTGCAAAAAACAAATCTTGATTCAAACGATGTTGAAGGTAGAATGTATAGTAATGTTCTTCCATTTCATTATAATTTATTGAAAGATTATTGCAAAAAAGCAGTAACTACCAAAAAAACCATAAAGTTAAGACTCTATTATTATAGAAATAATCGCATACAATCAATAGTCCATACAACTATTTTAGAAGACAACGGAAAACTATATATTGTTGAAGATTATTCCTCAGAGAAAGAAAAAAATAAGCCCCGAATAAAAGAGGATAAGGACAGCAGAAAATTGGAGCTAATTGAATATTTCTCCCAAACCGGAAGTTATTACAAATATAAAAACAAGTATACCTGGACCTCCGGAATTTATAACATAATAAATAGAACTCCTGAAATTGACGACCAATATTATAATATTGTTTTTAACTTAGTAGTTGATGAAGACCAGCACAAAGTTGAAAAATTATTAAATAATCTAGGCCCGGAATCACCACATATCGAAGAAATTATAAAAATCAAAACTAAAACTGGCAATATTAAATATCTTGACAGCCATGTTTATGTAAAATTTGATGAAAATAATGAAATTATAAGTAAAACTGGTTTTTTTAAAGATATTAGCCATGAATTAACTGAAAAAAATAGAAGTATGGATTATTTAATAAATGGATTTATAAAAAATTCTAAATTAGCACTGCTTATAGAACCATTTAACAGCAAATATTCATTTAGTGAAGGATTTTATGAAATTTTAGAACTAGATAAACAACATGACTATAAAAATAATTGGAAACATATTATTGAAAATATAGAAGAAAAAGAAATAGTTCAAAAAATTAACGGCATACAGCATGGAAAAATAAATAAACTAAATGAAACTTTTACATATTACCCGAATAAATCAAAAGAGAATAAGAAAATTATTGAATTATCTCTTGAATCATTTTACATAAATAATGAAATACACCATTTAGGATTTTTAATTGATATTACAAAAGATATTGAAAAAAGTAAACAACTTGAATATGCAAAAAGACAAAACATAATTATCAAAGAAGTTCACCATAGAATAAAAAACAATTTCCAAATATTGAATAGTTTTATTAATATAGAAAAAAAAGTTTATCAAGATAAACCAGAATTGGTTATTGAACATATGCAAAGTAGATTACAATCATTAGCTGATTTACACAATCAAACATATAAAAATGGTGATTTTGAAATCTTAAACTTAAAAACAAACATAGAAAACCAAGATACTGCATTAAATAATTTATTAAGTGAAAATAAAGATATAAATTTTATTTCAAATATTGAACCTGATATTTGTTTACCAATTTCAATAACAACTCCAATAATGTTAATTATTAATGAATTAACAACCAATTCAATTAAACATGCATTTAAAAATGATGAAAATCAAGAAAAAATAATAACAAAAAGTGCAAAATTAATTAATAATGAAACTTGTGAACTTATATACACCGATAACGGTAAGGGAATTAAAAAAATTGAGAATAAAGAAGGACATTTAGGATTAAATATTATCCAATCTTTAACAAAACAGATAAATGGAACTCTCGAAATTAATACTCCTGAAAAGGGAAGCAGATTTAAAATAATATTCCCAATTAAAGAAGATACATGTGATATACAAAATAATAAATTTCATAATTAAGGTCTCAAAAAATGAATATTGAAAAAAAATACTTTCCACTAGAAAAAGTCGAAGAAGTAAAAATATATGATTTAAATAAAGAAGTAATATTTTATAATTCCCCAAAAGTTACGGATGTTGAACCCCTTGAATTTGAATCTATTTTAAATCAAATTTCATCTGACATTAATCAATTCATACCTGTTGATAATGGAGAAGACTTAATAATCACACGATTTGGAAAAACATTACTGCAAAGATTAAATATAAACCCTAAAGATATCCTTGGAAGACGTTTTAGTGAATGCCTCCCATTTTACCATAATCTATTCAAGGAACATGTTAAAAAAGTTGTAAATAAAAAGAGCAAAATTGAAAAATTAAGATTACTTTATTTTGAAGAGAATACACTAAGTTTAATTGTAACTACAATAGTAATGGAAAAAAATGGGCACATATACATTATTAACAATTATGAAGCTGAATCAATTACCAAAACTTCCGCAAGTAATAATCAAAATGAAAAATTATATTTGATTGAATATATGTCACAAACAGGCAGCTATTATAAAACAAATAATAAATATACTTGGACAAACGGAATATACAATATTTTAGGCAGACATCCAAAGTCTTCTGACAAATATTATAATATAATCTTTGATCTGGCACTTAAAGAAGATAAAGAAAAAATTAAAAAAGCCATGAATGAAAATCTTCCAAGAAAAATGGAAATAAAAGAAAAAATTAGGATTAAAACTGAAAATGGGAAAATAAAAACTTTAGAATGTAATTTATATCCAAAATACAACAATAATGAATATGTGGGAATTTATGGTTTTTTTAAAGATATAAGCTCAGAATTAGATTCAAGTATCCTTAATCCAATTGATTATATTTTAAATGGATTTACACATTCTCAAAAACTTGCACTATTACTAGATCCATTTAATCCAGTGACTTATTCATTTACTGATGGTTTTTATAATATTATCGGAGTAAAAAAACAAGAATATACTCATAATTATAATATTTATAAACATATTGGAGAAAAAAAAGTAGTTGAAAAACTAAAAAAAATGGAATCCGGAGAAGTAAATAAATTTGATGAAACTTTTACTTTTTATAAAGATAAAACTACAAAAAAACCAATAAACTGCGAATTAATACTTGAAAACTTTTATGTGAACAATGAACTCCATACTATTGGATTTTTAATTGACATTACACAGGATATTGAAAAAAGAGAACATATAAAAATTATAGAAAAACAAAAAATAATAATTAAAGAAGTTCATCATAGAATAAAAAATAACTTACAAATATTAAATAGTTTTATAAATTTGGAAAAAAGAGAATATTCAAAAGAACCCGAATTAATCATTGAACATATGCAAAGTAGACTAAATTCATTATCAATTTTACATGCACAAACTTGTGAAAGTTTAGATTTTGAAAATTTAAATGTAAATGAAGCTATTACACAACAAGAGAAAACATTGAATAATTTATTGAATTCACATAACGACATAAATTTTATAACATACATTGATTCCGAATTATGGATGCCCATTTCTCTTATTACACCACTCTTATTAATAATAAACGAATTAACAACTAATTCAGTTAAACATGCATTTAATGACAATACAAAAAATAAACAAATATATAAACATATGAAATTAATTGATGGCAAAACCTGTGAATTTGTATTTAAAGATAATGGTATCGGGCTGAAAGATACTAAAATGCAAAATTTAGGTTCAGTGATTATTAAATCATTAATTAAACAGATTAATGGAACTTTAGAATTAACTGTAAATAATGGAACTCAATTTAAAATAAAATTTCCAATAAATCAAGAATATGTAGGATATAAATAAAAAGAGGAGCTTAATATGGAAGAAAAAATATTAATTGTAGAAGATGAATCAATTATTGCACTAGATTTACAATACGGATTAAAAGATTTGGGTTATAAAGTAATCGGCACCGCAGATAACGGTCAGGATGCAATTGACATAGCTGCAGAACATTTACCTGATGTTGTTTTAATGGATATTAAATTAAAAGGCAATATGAGTGGTATTGAAGCTAGTGAAATCATATCAGAATTAGGAATTGCAGTTGTATATTTAACTGCAAACAATGATGCTGAAACTTTTAACAAATCAAATATAAAAGGATCTTACGGCTTTGTTTCAAAACCATATGATATTAATAAATTAGATAAAACTTTAAAAATAGCAATAGCTAAATCAAAAGTAGAATCAAAGAAAATAAATGATTCATATGGGTTTACAGAATAAATGGGATTAAAATGAAGTCGCCAACAAAAGAGAATATAAAACAAATTGCAACAACAAAAAATTACACAACCAATGTTTATATTGGAAGTAATGATGATGAATTTATATCCACTATAAATAAATCATTAAACAATGCCAAATATAAAATAATCAAAGAGGACGTGCATTGGGAATAAACATAGCTTCAGTTTATATCGGACTGTCTCTGGCTCCAGTACTGGGAGGAATTTTAACATATAACTTTGGATGGGAAAGTATCTTTGCAATAACACTTCCTGTAAGTTTTATTGTAGTGGTACTTACTTATTTAAAAATTAAAGAGGAATGGAAATTAGATGCAGATGACCCGATTGATATAAAAGGAAGTATTTTTTATGGAATTGGAATTTCAGCATTTATGTATGGATTTACAGAACTGCATACACTAACCGGACAGGCAATTACAGCAGTTGGAGTAATATTTCTAATAATATTCATTTATTATGAATTAAAACAGAAATATCCTATATTTAATGTAAGATTATATAAGAACCACAAATTCTTATCAAGCAACATAGCCAGCGTAATAAGTTATATTTCCATTTTTAGTGTATCTACAATTATCAATTACCATTTTCAATATATTTTAGGCTGGAATGCACAAATGACCGGACTGATTTTAATCAGCATGCCGGTAATGCAGGCAATTGTAACTCCGCAGTCCGGAAAATTGTCTGATTTGATAAATCCTCAAAAGCTCTCAGCACTTGGAATGGGACTTGCAACAATAGCCATATTAATACTGACAACAATGGATGACTCCACCTCAGTATATATCATAATTATTGCATTGATGATTGGAGGTGTCGGATATGGACTGTTCAGCAGCCCAAATACAAATACAATTATGAGCAGTGTTCCACCAAATGAAACAACCATGGCATCAGCTGCAGTAGCTACCATGAGAGTTATCGGTCAGACATTAAGTATAGGTATTTTAACAGTTATTTTTGCATTTGTAATGGGTAATGTGGCCATAACCCCTAGCGTATATCCTCAACTTGGTGAAAGCTGTCATCTAGCTTTAATATGTTCCACAATACTTGGAGTCATAAGTGTTTTAGCATCACTTGTAGGAATGAACTCCAATGATAAACTAAACACCACACAAAGATAACCATCAAATTATCTTTTAAAAATCAGTACATAAAGGCTATAAGAATTAGTTAAAAAACTAATTCTTATTTTTTTGTAAAAATTGTAATGTTCATCTATTTTAAAAATGGCACACTTATAAAAAGACCAAGAATACAATATAATCCATCAAAATGTGACCAATGTGGAGACTGTGTAAACAGCTGCCCATATAATATGCTAAAAACAACAGATAATCCTAAACTTCCAATAGCAGGATTCTGTACATTATGTGGACAATGTATCGAAACATACCTGAAAAAGCTTTAAGTTACAAATAGGTGTTAAAAACCTATTCTTTTTTTATTTTAAACCTATTCAATTTTATTATATTACTCTTATTAACAACATCTCTCCCAATTTATATAAATTTAATAATTTTATTTTACATCTAATGAATTTATGATTATAACAGATAAATCAAATAGAAAATTGCATATTACTTAAAAAATACAAACTACATTATAATAAAGAAAAAAGAGAGTTGTTTTTTATGAATGCAAATAAAAAAAGAGATTTTATTGTTATAACTGTAGCCTCTCTCGCCACATTTTACGGTGCATACATGGGAAATGTTACGCCTGTTGCACTGCCTAAAATGGCTGAAATTTTTGGATTAAGTAATATAATGCAAAATTGGGTTACAAATATATTTTTATTAACAATGGGAGTATTAGCTATTCCTTTAGGAAAGCTCTGCAGTAGATATGGAGTTAAGAAAACATTTATTTACTCTGTAATTTTAATGTTAATTGGAAGTATTGGAACTCCCCTATCACACACAATTCCGGAATTATTAATATTCAGAGTAATTCAGGGAATCGGAGGTGCCGGTCTTTGTGTAGATTCAATGTTAATAATTGCTGAGGCAATAAGTCCTGAAAAAAGAGGTCAGGCACTGGGAATAACTGTAAGCTGCACATATATCGGAATTGCACTGGCACCAGTACTTGGAGGCAGTCTAACCTATAATTTCGGCTGGGAATCCATATTCTGGGTAATGATTCCATTTATATTATTAAACCTAATATTACTTTTTACAATAAAAGAGGAATGGTTCAAATACCAAAATGAAAAATTCGACTTGAAAGGTTCTATAGTCTTTGCAATTGGAATCTTATTATTGATTTACGGATTTTCAATATTTAATACAGCAATAGGATTTATAATAACTGTTGCTGGAGTGCTTTTACTGATTTTATTTGGTAAAATTGAGTTAAACTCAAAATATCCTGCATATGACATAAAATTATATAAAAATAAGAAATTTTTATCAAGCAATATAGCCAGTATATTAAGTTACATAGCTACCTTTGTAGTAACTACAATTGTTAATTACAATTTCCAGTATGTTCGCGGTTTTGATTCACAGCTTTCAGGACTGATTTTAATTACATTCCCATTATTAATGGCTATTGTAGCTCCGGCAGCCGGAAAATTATCTGATAGAATTGATCCTCAAAAAATTGCAACAATCGGAATGATAATTGTAACTGTCGGTTTAATCCTGCTTGTACCTCTTGATAAAGACACATCAATTGTAATTGTACTTGTATCACTTGCATTGCAGGGTATAGGCTACGGATTATTCGCAAGTCCAAACATCAACACTATAATGAGCAGTGTTCCTCCAAAAGATACTCCAATGGCATCAAGTGCAGTAGCTACAATGAGAATACTTGGTCAAACATTAAGTACTGGAATATTAACTGTGATTTTTGCAATAATGATGGGAAATGTAATAATTCAGCCATCTAACTATCCTCAGCTGATTTCCTGTTCCCAAATAACATTACTGATTATAACCGTAATCAGTGCTCTTTGTTTTATTGTCTGCCATATAGGCTACAAATCCAAGGACAAACTGTATTTTTAAATTGGAAAAAAGAGTTTAAAAGATAGCTGTTTATAACAAAACAGCTATTAATTTTATTTTAAATTAATGTGTTATGTTCACACATCGGATCTTTCATGATAATATTTCTTTTTAAACGATATTTCAAAAAATAAAGAACCCACTGATTAGATAATTCTTTTAAGCTATCGTCATCTAATTTTAAATCATTGAAAAAGAAATCCATTTCATTTCCGCCAACAGCAATAGCTAATTCTTCAGTTTCAAGTAAAACAAAGAAATCATTTCTGATATTATGAATATCAAACTCCCCATCTAAAGATAGGACTTTATCTTTGGCATAATTGTAAAAAAAGGTATTCAGATATTCAAAATCCAAAAATTTAATTTTTTCCACTTTTAAAACAAAATCTTCATTAATGAAATGGTTTTTAAAATCAAAATTAGCTAAAAACTCAGCATCCCAGATATTATTATAAAAAAAGACAATAAATGACTTGTCTGAAAATCTGAAGGATAAATTTAAACTATCATTATATTTAGGGTTTCCCAACTCAACATCACTAAATTCCAGATATATTGAATCTTGAGCTATTTCTAAAGAATCCCACATTCCAAAAGAAGTTATAACTTCCTCAATTAAATTTAATGATTTTGAATTCATTTTCAAACACCTAATTATTATTTATATATGCTTCAAAAGCGCCTTCCATTTCATATTCCTTATTTTCATCAAAAATTTTATCCCATTCAATGGAAATTTCAATCTGGTTGTTAACTGTTTCGTCCCAATTAACATCAAAATTAGATTCTTTTAAAATGCTGAAAACAATTTTTCCGATTTCCAAAGCCTTATCAGTATTATTCTCAAAATCTCCAAAAGTGATTTTCAGTTTATTGTTTTCAATAGCTTCCTCAACATCCTCAAATGTGTAAAAACAAAAACCCACAGGGTCATATTTATTGTTTTTCAGATGAACAAATAACTCAAAGGCATCAGTTACTCCCTCTTCAATATCATAACCACAGTTATGGATAGCTATAATGTTTTCACCGGATAATTTGATAAAGGCATTTTCCAATACTTTAAAGTTAGAGTTATCCTTCTGACTAAAAGATATTTCAATATTGGAAAAATCAATGTCCTCTTCAATGAACTGCTCTTCCAATATTTCTATAATATCTTCCCTGTTGAAAAACCCAGAATTAGCTAATAATTCTTTTGTATATTCTATTTCATCAACTAATTCCTGATTCATAAAATCACTCATCTTCTAAAAGCATTTGAATGTGAGTTACATTACCTCTTTCAGTGAAACTTGCAATAATACGACTTTCACCAAGTTTAGCGACAGCAAACTCTTCTTTCTGTTTGAAAGGATAGCCCTTAAGTTTTGTATATGATTCAAAAGCTATTTTTGGGAAAATTTCAAAATTCTTCTGGAAAGTGTAGAATGTATCTCTGAATTTAAGAACTGAATTGTTTTCAACTATCAAATCAGATTTAATAGCTACAAAGATATCCAATCCTTCCATATTAACTCCATAGTATCCGTCCATTTTTAAAATAGAAGTAGCTACCATTGCCCATATATGACAATCATCAAAAGTTGTTTCAAATTCAGGAGTTGTAAATTGGCCGATTTCATATTTTAAACCGATTTCATGAATTTCTTTTGCAGCTTCAATTAGACTTTCATCAAATCCTATATTTTCATTATCCCATGCCCAGGACCATTTTTTAGCTTCTTCATTGAAGAAACCTAAAATCTGAACATTGAATGAAATATCATCACTAAATGTTAAGACACCTTTTTCAATATCCAACTGACCTTCCAAATCTCCGATTAATTCTGATAAGTTTTCCTGTTTATCTAAACCTAAAGCACCGTATTTAGATAAGATAACTTTAAATGAATCACCCTGTTCAATTTCAACTGGTTTTTCAATTTTCCTCACAAAAAACACCTAAAAATTTAATTTGGAAATTCTGTCCATTGCTTCTTTAGTATTTTCTAAAGTATTGAATGCAGTAAGTCTCAAATAACCTTCACCACTTGGTCCGAATCCTGAACCTGGAGTTCCAACTACATTAGCTTCATTTAATAATAAATCAAAGAAAGCCCAGGAATCCATGTTATTTGGAGTTTTAACCCATATATAAGGTGAATTGACTCCACCATAAACTTCAAGACCTAATTTTTCCAAGCTAGATTTGATTACTTTTGCATTTTCCATATAATAATCAATTATTTCTTTAATTTCTTTTTTACCATCATCAGAATAAACTGCAGCTGCTGCAACCTGAACAGGATATGAAACACCATTGAATTTTGTAGTTTGTCTTCTGTTCCATAACTGGTTTAACTGAACTTCATTGCCTTTACTGTCATAACCTGCCACTTCTTTAGGAACAATAGTGTAAGCACAACGGGTACCTGTGAAACCAGCCATTTTAGAAAAGCTTCTGAATTCAATAGCTACATTTTTAGCACCTTCAATTTCATAAATAGTATGAGGCACATCATCTTCACGAATGAAACATTCATATGCTGCATCAAATAAAATAATTGCTTTATGTTCAATTGCATAATCAACAAAGACTTTTAATTGATCATAAGTAAGAGTAGTACCTGTCGGGTTATTTGGATAGCATAAGTAAATAATATCCACATCTTCTTCCGGAAGTTCCGGGACAAAACCGTTTTCTGCATTGCATTTTAAGTATGTAAGTCCTTCATACATACCGTCATCTTTCATTTCACCAGTTCTTCCAGCCATTACATTAGTATCAACATATACAGTATAAACCGGATCAGTAACAGCTATTTTATTACCTAAATCAAAAATTTCTTGAATATTACCGGTATCACATTTAGCTCCGTCACTAATAAATACTTCATCAGTGTCAAGAGAAACTCCGAACGGTTCAAAATCATTTTTAATAATTTCTTCAGCTAAAAAATCATATCCCTGTTCAGGACCATAACCTCTGAATGTATCAGCATTACCCATTTCATCTACAGCACCCTGGAATGCTTTAATAACACTAGGAGCTAACGGTTTGGTAACATCTCCAATACCCATTTTAATAATATCCGCATCAGGATTATTTTTTTGGAATTCAGCTTCTCTTCTTGCTACTTCAACAAAAAGATAACTACTTTTTAATTTAAGATAGTTTTCATTAATTTTAACAACCATGATTGAACCTCATATAATTATTAATATAATTTATATTTTAGCTATCAGAATATATAAACTAACTGTTTTTTAAAAATTTTAAAAAATACGGATTGACGGAAGCCGTAATCGCAGGAGATACGTTGGAAAAAGTGTCGGGAAAATCAGAGGATATAATAATTCCTGATGAAATCAAAGTAATAGGGGAAGGAGCTTTTGAGGGAAATACTGATGTTAAAACAGTAGAAATAAAAAACGGAACCTTGAC
>ERZ773150.3331-NODE-3331-length-10731-cov-3.694830_pt1 | contig 10731 bp, 8 predicted proteins | sample MGYA00580845_ERZ773150 | MGnify/ENA primary metagenome ERZ773150 (study PRJEB29015, sample SAMEA2737848) | human gut metagenome | biome: human gut; feature: human-associated habitat; material: faeces | place: China | collected 2012 ...
TCCCGGATACCGGCGTCTATGCAGCGGCCGTCAGTGAAACCCGTGTGCTCGATGCCTGGCTTTGTTGGCCATGCTACCCGGCGAACTGGTAATGCGTCCGTTGGAATTGCACCGGCAGGATACGAATTTAACCGACCCCGTGGCGGGAGGGTTATCACAATTGCATGTCCTCATCCCTAAAGTCCCCTGCCAGACCCATACGTGCTGTCAGGCTTCGCCTGATTTGAGATCAGTGCAAATACTTCAGCCGATAACTTTTTGTTTTCTTTTTATTTTCTCCCTGTTTCCTCAAAATTCGCGTGCGGCCTGGTCAGGGCACGATTGTCACATAGGGTGTATTGAAGCGGGCAGGATGGTCGGGTGGGCACGGCCTGGGTTTGAGTCGGACACTATGTGGGATGAGGACATGCAAAATATTCGCTTTATCTGTGAAAACTGTTGTCTACGGGCAGTCACCAGTTCAAGTTACACCATCCACGTTAGCTTTTAATAAGAGTGGTTACGATGTTCAGTACTGAGAAAAAATCAGAGCATTTAGGTCAGATCATAGTGATTGATCCCGCGCTTCTTGGGCAGGGTATAGAGGTTGGCCCGGTCGTAGTGTTTGATTTGGGGCACGCCAGCAAAGGGGTTGCGGACTTGATGCGCGATGCTGAAAAGCTTGATGGTTTATCCCCAACGACAATAGCAAACAGACTTTCACGATGACCGAACAAGGTCGATTCGGGCAAGGCGGCGGAGGGGCACATCTCCCAATGATAATGAGGTTATGCAACCTGTTAGTCACCGGCTTGCCTGATGTTATGATTGACATCTCTTTTGACCGGTCTGTAGTTGAGCATTAATTCGTGAGGAATACGGTATCAGCGGATAAAAGTAGCATGTTTGCTATCGCCTCCAGCTGTGAAAACCCTCGGTGGGTGCAAGAAGTTGAGAGCCGTGGGGGGATGACCCGTAAGGAATGGGCTGACTTTGTGGATCGAAATTTTAACCCTCCTAAATAGAGTAAATTCCGATTGGCATTGTTGCAGGAATTATGGTGCCGCAGCTTATTGGGTGTTTGTCAATTGCCGGGAAGTATTCGCTGGCATATCACTTAAACGGGAGTAGTAAGTGAGAGAACCTCGTCCACGCCATACATTACAGGTAGTCTGTGTCCCGTCTCTGAATATACAGGATCTGGGGCTAACCAGTTTTCATAGCTGGCTCTTATCAAAAGGCTATGACACGACCAATGCCAGGAACAACCGTACTTGCTGGGCAAGGGAAGGTGGCTGGCACCTGAAGCGATGCAGACATCTGGCAACGGGCGAAGATCATTTCTGGTTTATCGCATTCAACGGTACCGGCGGCGACATTTTTCCTGTGAAAACCCAGCAGGACTACCGTGCTGCCTACCGCAAGCTTGAAGCGTATGGATATGCACCGGCCGTTATTGAACAATTGAACACAGGCGTTGCCTATAATCTTGCTTATTCACGGACACCTGTGGGATGCAAATAAAGGTTCATCCGTATAAATAAAGTATCATCCGTATAAATAAAGTTTCATTCTGAGCCTGCATCCGCTATGTTGAGGTCATCGACACAGCGGGGGCAGGCTTTCTCATGTCTGGAACATTCAAGGGGCTGACCCAGGCCCAGATCGATAGAAGGCTCAAGGACGGGCGTGGTCAAGGCCAGGGATCAGACTACAAGCCGTTCATCTACACAAGGGACGTGTCCTCGCTGGGTCGCTCCCACCGCCTGCCTGGCAGCAAGACCCGGCGTTTACACCATCTTCTATCCGATCTTGAACTGGCCATCTTCCTGACCTTGGATCGGTCTCCCCATGTCACCGATATCCGTGAACAGTTTCCGATGCGGGTCGAAGATACGGTGCGCATCGCCGAGGAGCTTGGCCTGCCCCACGGTTGTTACAAGGGTACCCCGCAGGTACTGACCAGCGACTTTCTGGTGGATTTCGAAGATCCTCAGCGCCCGAGCATCGCGATTCAGGCCAAGTACAGTACCGACCTGCAGAAGCCTGAAGTTATCGAGAGGCTTGAGCTTGAAAGGCGCTACTGGCAGGAAAAAGGGATTCCCTGGGTCATCGTTACGGAGCGCGAGGTATCCAAGGTGGCATTTGCCAATATCCAATGGCTCTATCCTGCCCATGCTGAAGGCGACATCGCTCAGGACGATCTCGCCCATTACCAGCAGCTGTTTCTGCTCGAGTTTCAGCGTCACCCAGACCGGAAGCTGACCGCTATTGCCCAAGGACTGGATACCTCCGGCCAGCTGGAGGCCGGTCAGGCGCTCTATTGGCTACGCCAGTTGCTGGCCCGGCACTGTTTCCTTTTCGATCTTGACACTCCTTACCGGGAGCTGAAGCCGAAAGACCTGGTTGCCAACTCTCATCAAATGCATCAGGAGCTGAGCAGTGTTGCCCGTTAATCAGGTGTTCCGGATGGGGGAACTGCGAAAGCGCCTGCTTTGGTCCGGTACCGAGCAGGCAATCTGGATCGATATCGATTCGGACACGGCGTTGCCCGAACCGATATCGATTGTAGAGCTGGAGCGTCTGATCATGGAGCGGGAGCTGGAGAGCATTGCCGATCCCTTCGAGGAAACAGTCCTACGGGAGGTTGAGGAAGGTTCCCTTGATCAGCAGAAGCGTGATGAAGCTTGGGGAATGCTGGCGGATTTTGTGCACAACCCCCAGCTTTTCGTGCGGCGCCCCAGAGGGCTCATTGTCAGAGGCATCATGGAGCGCCATGGTGTCACCAATCAGACGGTGTATAGGTTACTGAGGCGCTACTGGCAGCGAGGCATGTGCAGGAATGCCCTCTTGCCGGACTATGTCAACTCGGGCGCCCGTGGCAAGCGCAGAAAGCCGAACCAGGCCAAGCTGGGCAGGCCCAGAGTGGTGATGGAGGGGAAAGGGAGCAATGTCACGCCGGACATCGAGCGCATTTTTCGCCGGGTCATCGAGGAACGTTTGCTCAAGGAAAAACATCCGTCCATTCCTGATGCCTACGCCGCCGGGCTGAATCTGCTCCGTGCTGTTCTGACGGAGCTGCCGACCTCCGAACTGCCTACATTGGGGCAGTTCCGTTACTTCTATGGGCGCGAATATCACTTCACCGACACCTTGCCATGCAGGGTGTCCGCAGTGGATTTTGCCAAGGACTTCCGACCGCTCAGCAGTACATCGACGACCGAGGCACTGGGGCCAGGATACCGCTACCAGATCGATGCCACCATCGCCGATATCTATCTGGTTTCAGAACATGATCGCAGCCTTATCGTCGGCAGGCCTGTCGTTTACATGGTGATCGACGTGTTCAGCCGCATGGTCGTTGGTATGTACGTCGGATTCGAGGGACCTTCCTGGGTCAGTGCCATGGTGGCATTGGCCAACACGGTCGCCGACAAGGTTGAGTATTGCCGCCAGTATAGCGTGGAGATCGATGCCAGCGACTGGCCGGTCAAAGGCTTGCCGGATGTGGTGCTGGCCGATAAGGGCGAACTGAATGGCACCAAGGTGGAAGCATTTTCCCAAGCCTTCGGCGTTCGCATCGAGAATGCACCGGCCAGGCGAGGAGATGCCAAGGGGATCGTCGAGCGTTATTTCCGGACGGTGCAGGAGCGTTTCAAGCCCTATGCCAGCGGTGTGGTCGAGGACACCACCAGCCGGAAGCGGGGTGGCCACGACTACAGACTTGATGCCAGTCTGACCTTGCCCGAGTTCACCCAGATCATCATTGCCGGCATCCTCTACCACAACAACTTTCATACCTTGAGCAAATACGACAGAACCTCTGGTATGCCGGGCGATCTGCCAGCCATCCCGGTCATGCTGTGGAACTGGGGCTTGGCCAACTTGACCGGCCGGTTACGTACTGCGCCCGAGGAGCTGGTGCGGATAAATCTCTTGCCCCATGAGTCGGCCACGGTTTCGGAGCTGGGAATCAGACTGTTCGGCTGCTTCTACACCTGCCAGGAAGCAATCAGGGAGGGTTGGTTTCACCGAGGCCAGGGGCGCCGGCCGACAGGGGTAACGGTCGCATACGATCCGCGTAGCGCCGACCACATCTACCTGCGGCCGTCCAATAGTCTCAAGGACTACTGGGTTTGCGATCTTGCCGACCGCAGTCGACGCTTCAGGGGGATGACCTTCTGGGATGTCTGGCTGCTGTCCAGAGAGGAACGGCGTAGCGATACCAACGCGGCGGCGGAAGCTTTGGTAGAGAGAGGCAATCTTCTGAAGCAGATCGAGTCCATCGTTGCCCAGGCAGAGGATGCCAGTCCGCTCAAAACGGGTATGACCACGAAGGATCTGGGAACCCAGATCCGCGAGAACAAGCAGCAGGAAAAGCGCCAGGAACGCCAGAAAACAGCATTCAAACCGGATAAAGCACAGCAGGAAAAGCCAGCCGAGGTGATCCCACTGCGGGGCGAGAAGCAGGAAGATTATGCCTTCCCAGATCTCAGTGACCTGATATTCAAGGAGGAAGAGGATGACTGAAGAATTCCAGCGCGGAGTCATTCCCCTGGCGCGTTACCAGGAGCAGCAGCTTCCCGAGTATCAGGACAATCCGCTCATCAGCGCATTGCCTCCGATTCCTGATCTGCAGGAGGTGGTCGATCTATTGCAGCAGCTTCCCGGTTTCGAGCCGCAGGAGGCGCTTCTGGATGGTCGGCTCAGGGCACATGCGATTGCCCGCCTGTTGCACGGCTTCTTCCAGCCGCTGAGCCATCACTTGGAGCTGGAGAGCAAGATCAGCCTGATGATCCGTCAAGGGTACATCGGTCGGAATCCGGCCAGCGGTGCCTGGTATGCGCACCTGCAGAATGGCTATCGCCGTGTCGAGGAGGAGGATCTGGATGCGGCGGTGTACCAGAGTGTCTCCTCTACGGCCAACAGCCTGTCGCTGTTCGGCTGCTCCGGTTGCGGCAAGACGCGCACGCTGGAGCGGATTCTGGGCATGTACCCCCAAGCTCTCCATCACCCTGATTACGACATCACCCAACTGGTCTACCTGAAGATCGACTGCCCAATTGACGGTGACTTGGATGAGCTGTGCCTGAGCTTCTTCAACGAAGTAGACAAGATCCTGGGTACCCACTACAGCCGTAGCCACGGACGCAAGAAGCTGGGTACCAAACGTCTGCTGGCATCCATGTGCCAGCTGGCCAATCTGCACACGCTCGGAGTGCTGATCATCGACGAGGTTCAGAACCTCAACGAGGCACGCTCCGGTGGTGCCGAAAAAATGCACAATTTCTTCGTGTCGCTGGTGAACACCATCGGTGTTCCGATCATTCAGGTCGGCACCCACCGGGCCAGCAAGTTCTTCCAGCGCACGTTCCGGGCTGCTCGGCGGGTCTCCGGGTTGGGCAGCATCCGCTGGGATAGGTTGCCTCGGGACGAGCATTGGAAGCGTCTGTTGAAGCGGCTTTGGAAGTATCAGTGGCTGCGAAATGCGGCGCCGCTGGATGATGAACTGGAGGCTACGATGTACGACCTCACCCAAGGGGTCATGGACATCGTCATCAAGCTGTTCGCGCTGGCGCAGATCCGGGCGATAGTGACAGGTGTCGAGTGCATTAAGCCGCTGTTGCTGCGCAGGGTTTTCGAGGACGAGTTCAAACCGGTCCATCCGATGCTAGCGGCCTTGCGGAGCGGTAGGCCCGAGCTGATCGCCAAATATGACGACCTGCTGATGCCAGAGATCGAGGGACGGTTGCTGACCCTGACTCGCTCTCTGGATAGCGTCCCCCAACCTAAACCACCGGCCCCTCCGGCTGATGACAAGGCAAAGCGGTTGGCCGCCCTGCTCGAAGGTATGGAAATCCCGAGGGACATCGCCATTCCCATGGCCGATGAATTGTTGGCGGAGAATCCGGACATCCCGCTGGCGGCCCTGATTCACAAGGCCACGGCCTACCTCGCGCAGGACGCTCCCAAGAGGCCCGGCATTTCCAGAGTTAAGCGGACGGAGTGGGGGTGCCTATCCGAGGAGGATCTGCGCCGACGTTATGCCGATGGGCCTGAAAGCGAGGCCTATGACAGATTCAAGCAGGCTGGCTTGATCCTCGATCTACGGCCTCTGCTGAGAGCGAGCTGACATGTACTTCCCCAGGCTCTACCCGGACGAACTGCTTTACAGCGGTATTGCCCGGTGCCGGGTACATCTGGGGATAGGCAGCCACAAGACCTTGCTGCACATGCTTTTCGGTGACAGCAAGGTTGCCGCGATCACCGATCTGCCCACACACCTGACTGCGTTGGCGAACAACACGGGCTTGGATGCGGAAGGCATGATCCTGAATCACACGCTGTTCCCGCTCTATGCCCCTTTCATTCCGCCGGAGCGCCGTACCGATCTTTTTCAGGCCATGCTTGCTCCCGACCGGCCGACGATTGGTCTGTCTGGGGCCTCGACGGCCTTGGTCAAGTGGCCCGATTGGCTGCGTTACTGCCCGATCTGCTTTGAAGATATGGCTGCGCGCTACGGTGAACCCTACTGGCGGCGTAGCTGGCAGATTCAAGGGATAGATGCCTGTCCCGAGCATGGCTGTCAGCTCCTGAACTCACCTATCCCGTTCCGTCGAGCGCAGCGGCACGAGTTTCATACAGCCTCTCCACTGTTTCTGCCCCGTGATCTTCGCGTGAGTCCCGTGGGCGAAGAGGCTATCAGGCTCGCCAAGGCTGCTATGCAGCTGCTGGCGCTCGAAGAGGTGCAATCGCCTGGCTACGGACGCTGGACCAACCTGTACCGGTACCTGGCTACAGAGTGCGGCGCCAGGCGAGGCCGGCAGGTCAGGGCTGAAGTCATCTGGGAGAAGATCCTGGCATCCCATCAAAGGGATTGGCTTGCTGCGAACGGTCTGCTGACATCCGGAGAGCCTCCACCTTGGCTGTTGGCGATGTTCAGGAAGCATCGCAAGGGATTCAGTGCGCTGCAGCATCTGATCGTCTGGACCAGCCTGCGCCCTGGCCAGCATGCTGGCGAGCTGATCAGCGAGGCGAAGACTCGCCAGGTCGACCTTGCCTCCGAGTGGTCAGTGCAGCTGCTCCCTGCTGAGTTTGAGCAAAAGCAGCAGTACCGAGCCATTTGGCTGCAAGCACTGGCTAATCACGGTGGAGCCAAGGCAGCCAGGCAAGACGGAGCAGGGGCATGTTACGCCTGGCTCTATCGTCATGACCGACACTGGCTGATGGTTGCGAACCAGGTCAGGCAGCGCCGACAGGGCAACAACAGCCACATCGACTGGCGAGCGCGTGACATAAGGTTGGTGCGCCTGCTGATCCGGATTGGTAGAGGTAGCGAAGAAGACCTGGGCCTTCCGCGCAGGAGTCGCAACTGGTTCCTGCAGCAGCTACCCCATCGGGCATCAGTCGAGCACCGTCTCGATCAATTGCCTCTTTGCTGCACCTTCCTGGATCGCTATGCCGAGTCCGTCGGCGAGTATCAGATCCGTCGCCTGACTGCAGCGATGCTGAAGGATGTACAGACAGGCATAACGTCTAGGCGCTGGGAGCTGGAAAAGCGTTGTGGATTGGAAAAAAGCAGGGTGGCACCACTGACCACTGCGTTCATTCGATTGATAGGAAGATGGATTGAATAGGACAGTATTTCGTCAGATCCCGAACGGATCCAGGTTGCTGGCCGTTGGAAATTTTTTCAGGGCCAAGACTCCGGCGGCCCAGTGGCAGTTGGCGGCTCTCTTTGAGCGTAACGGTCAGCTGCAGCTGCAGCGGTTCGCACAGGAGATGTCGTGTGTCTTGGCCGTTGGTCGCGAGTTTCTTGGCGAAGAAGGGGCTCCTTATCGTCCCAGTGGTTTCAAGAAGACGGTGGTGCTTCCTGCAATAGATACCTGGCGGGAAAGGCAGTTGGGTGAGTGCCCACGTCTGGCCAGAAGGCTTGCTGCAAATCCTGAGATATCTGGACAGCGATGCTTTGTGTTCGAGGTCGATGGTCTGACCGTCTGGCTGCCGAAATTCGAGCTGGCACGAAAAATGTTCTTCCACGCAGCCTTCATCGTTCGTGCAGCCTTCGCACCGAATGGCTTGGACATGGCCTTCACGATCTACAGAGAGGGCGATGTTGTTCATATCCATACGCCCCCGAAGACGGGGGCCCCAAGTCAGCTTCTCAAAATCAAGGGATACAGAGACCATTTCAGTTGGCTGCTGCTGAATCAGGATGTGAGGCGATCCTTCGAGTCAATCTGGCAAAGCCTCAATCAAAGGCAAGAGCGGGTACTGCAAGAGTCGGCGTATGCCAGGTGGCAGTTCGACTTTCAGGCACCCACTTCCCTCGCGGGTACCACCATGGATGTGCGAGGCCCCTTTGATCCGGAAAGCAACGAATTGCTGGTCTGGGAGATCGAAAAGCTTCAGGGGCTCCGGTTTAGCCATCGCGGTGATATTTTTTTCCATCACCCTGCTCTCAAGTTACCCGTCAGGGGAGAGAACACAGGCTGTGTATCCGTGCCATCGGGAGCGAAAGAGTTGGAGGTGGATGCTGACGAAGAGCCGACTGCTGCCAAGGAGCAGAGGTTGATTCATCTGCCCGTTGAGGGAGTCACGTTTGATGCTCAGCTGCGCACCAAGATCGCCTACAACGGGGAGCGTGCCAACGGTCATGGCAAGAAGGTCGACGACGAGCAATGCCCGAGCAGAGAAAGCCAACTCTTCGGCGTGGCTGATCCTGTGAGCGAGGGCAGCATAGCGTCAGGAGAATTCCAACAATTGGGTGAGGGAGAGGGTGATGGGGACGAGCATGAACGGCTTGCAGATCGCTTCTCGCTGCTCCGAGAGATTCTTGAACAAATCACCCAAGAGTCTGGAGTTGCGCTGGTAGCACTGGAGGTGAGGCCTCTGCCGCCCGTTCCACGTTGCAGCTACCACATGATTGATCACGAAAAATCACGCTGCTATCTGCTGGTAAGGTTCAAGCTGCAAAACGGCGATCAACGCTACCTTCTAGAAATAGATACCTCAGACAACCGGAAGACCATGTCAACGCGGATCATGGGCTTCAAAGCAGGTGTTGAGGCAGGAAAATGCATAGACAGAATCTTGAGGGAGACAGTGAAAGGCTCGTTGCGCTGGCCAGGCACCATGGCGAAGTACTGTGAGCCTTTGCACTCTGTGCATCACCCGAAAGAAGGTCCGCCTGATGCCTATCAGGCCAGAGTATCTGGCTGGAAGCAGCGGATACGCGCGGCCCTAGGCTGATTGCAGAATACACCGCAGTTCGGCTGAGATACATCTTGTCGCGCACTGCGTGCAGCCTCCCCGAAACTGCCCGGAGCCGTGCCAAGGCGATATAGGCCCCTTGGGAGTCGGCAAGACGCATCTGGCCATCGCACTGCGCTATCGGGCGGCGCAGTGCGGCATCAAGACCCGCTTCATCACTGCGGCCGACCTTGGTGCTGCAACTGGGCGCGGACCAGCGTAACCGTCCGGGCATCCCGGCTGGCTTGACCCCGCCAAGCTAAGAGATGGTGGCAGTTCGTGGATGCCGTTTCCCGGGTGCACGCGATCCGAGACCACGCGATCAAGCAGGAAAACAAGCACCTGGGCTTGCCTGACTGACCGCAGGCCGGCGACGACAAGGTGGAAAAGTTCGGCGTGTGGCTCTGGCGGCAACGATCCCGCGAAGGGCGGACGGTGCTTGAGCTGTTGAACGTAAGCATGCGGGCAAACCATCTTGCGCGACTATGCCGGATGCCACCTATGCGGCAGCAGCTCTGCAATCTCACTCGCCCGCTGCGTCGGCAACCGTGTCAGCACATCCTTGAGATAGGCATACGGATCGTGCCCATTATTACGGGCCGACTGGATCAAACTCATGATCGCAGCAGCGCACTTGAGCATGCGATCCCGCGCCGAGCATTTGAGAAGGCAACGGGATGAACGCTGGCTGGATAGCCGTGGTTTTCTGGGTAAGCAGGCGAATCCATTTGTGGACGAGGTTGGCATTGAGGCTGTAGCCCAAGGCGATGTTTGCGATGGAGGCACCGGGTTCAGAACACTCCTGAATGACCTGGGCCTTGAAAGATTTGCTGTAGGTACGGCGCTGAGGGCGCATGGAAAATCCGCTTGATGGGCCATGGCCTTCGGCGGCGGTGTCGGGAAGGTGTGTTGGCCGGACGGATACTGTTGAACTACGTTGTCTGGGGCAACGGAAGTGTTTCGGCCCGACTCTGGAACGCGATCCGCAGCGACGACTGGGCAATTCCGCACATTGGCCTGAGCAGCCTCGGGGAAATCGTCGTCTGGGCGCGCCCAGACGAGTTTCCGCCAAGGAACATGCAGACAAGCAAGGGGCTGCGGGCACTCGGCTACAACGTGAGGATCGGTGTTTGATCGAGGCGCCTGTGGCACACGCAGGCTGAGGAGCCAGGCGCTGTCCATTGCCTGATCAGGCCGCCCCCCTGTGCCTTGCCTGAGCAGTTGACCTGCATCAATGGGGCGGGAGAACGCTGCACATTGACTCTTGAAGTTATTCATGGTAAGCCTAATATTACAAAGTATTGCAAGGATTTCCTTGGCCGGAACCGCAAAGCGACGCGATTGGAGAGGGTGAGATGAAAGCGCACCTACAGGTGATTTTCACGCTCGATGAATTGGCTGCGTACTTGAAAGTCGGCAAGCGGACGCTTTATCGGCTCGCCGCACACGGGGAAATTCCGGCTTTCAAGGTGGGCGGGACGTGGCGGCTTCGTCAAAGTG
>ERZ773150.3332-NODE-3332-length-10729-cov-14.689620_pt1 | contig 10729 bp, 8 predicted proteins | sample MGYA00580845_ERZ773150 | MGnify/ENA primary metagenome ERZ773150 (study PRJEB29015, sample SAMEA2737848) | human gut metagenome | biome: human gut; feature: human-associated habitat; material: faeces | place: China | collected 2012 ...
TCGACTGCGAAGCCTACGACTGCGGTTTTGCCGTGCCCAATTTTGCACCGGGCTACGCCGAAAGCGTGGAAAACGATACCGCCGAAGCCCATTGCGACACGTTGCGCTGCACCGTGCGCGGCAGGGGAGAGGCAGTGGTCATCGGCTGCGACCCCAACACCAGCCTGTATTTTACCAACGTCCATCTGCCCGCCGTGAAGTACCATATCCCCAAGGGGCACACGGTGTTGGACACCGAGATCCTTGACGAAGCGGACTGATGCCGTTTCTCTCCAGAAAAACAGTCGTTTTGTGCGGCTGTTTTTCTTATATCCTGTGCTATAATAAAAGCAGAAAATGCTGCGAGGTGATATGTATGCCTTTGAATCATCCCATTACCCCGGCGCTTCTGGCCGACCCGGAAATTTTCCAGCAGAACCGTCTGCCCTTCCATGCCCACTTTGCCGACCAGACAAGCCCGGAAATGCCCCTGACCGTCAGCTTGGACGGCAAGTGGAACTTTCGCTATGCGGAAAACCTGACCGCACCCTTTACGGACTGGGATACCCTGACTGTGCCCGGCTTTATCCAGATGCAGAGCCTGCAAAAGCCCGGCCAGCCCTACGGCACGCCCCATTACGTCAACACCCAGTACCCGTGGGACGGCCACGAAAAGCTGCACCCCGGCCAGATTCCGCAGGATTATAACCCCATTGGAGAGTACCAGCGTAGTTTCACCCTGCCGGAAAGCTGGGCAAGCTGCTACCTGCGTCTGAACGGTGCCGACAGTGCCGCCGCCGTCTGGTGCAACGGCGTTTACATCGGCTACACCGAGGATACCTTCACTCCCGCTGAATTTGACATGACCGCCGCCGTCCACCCCGGCGAAAATACCCTGACGGTGCAGGTGTACCGTTTCTCCTCCGGCAGCTGGCTGGAAGATCAGGATTTCTGGCGCATGAGCGGCTTATTCCGCTCAGTAGAACTGTTCACCAAGCCGGAGCTCCATCTGGAAGATGTCTTTGTGAGGCAGAGTTTTGCAGATGATTTTTCCAGTGCTGCCGTCACCTTTGATTGCAAGGTCAGCGGCGCGGGAACGGTGTCGGTGGTGTTCAATGGGCAGCAGCAGTCTGCTGAGGTGGGCGAGCCTGCGGAATACGACAGCGGCGTGGTGTTCGGCAAGGGCGAGGTTGCCCCGGATGTGGAGGAGGACGTGCAGGATGTCTCCTTCACCTTTGCGGTGACTGACCCCGCCCTGTGGAGTGCCGAGCAGCCGAACCTGTACGAGGCAGAAATCGCCCTGCTGCGCGAGGGCGCTCTGGTGGAGCGCACCGGCCTGAAAGTCGGCTTGCGTAAGTTTGAACTGAAAGACCGCCAGATGCTTTTGAACGGCCAGCGTATTGTGTTCAAGGGCGTCAACCGCCATGAGTGGAGCTGCTGCACCGGCCGCACCGTCAGCCGGGAAGAGATGCTGTGGGATGTGAAGAATCTGAAGGCCCACAACGTCAACGCCGTGCGCACCAGCCACTACCCGGATGACCCCTATTTTTTGCAGCTCTGCGATGAATATGGCCTGTACGTCATCGGGGAGACGAATCTGGAGACCCACGGCACATGGCAGAAGCTGGGCACGGACGGCTCGGACGAGTGGACGCTGCCCGGTGCGCGCCCGGAGTGGCGGGAAAATGTGCTTGCTCGCGCCGAAGCGATGCTGGAACGGGACAAAAACCACCCGGCCATCCTGATTTGGTCTTGCGGCAACGAGAGCTACGGCGGCAAGACCCTGTGGGAGATGAGCGAATACTTCCGCCGCACCGACCCCAGCCGCCTTGTGCACTACGAGGGCATTTTCTGGAACCGGGAATACCCCGCCACCTCCGATATGGAAAGCCAGATGTATACCCCGGTGGCAGACATCAAAAAGTTTCTGGCAGAGCACCCGGAAAAGCCCTTTATCATGTGCGAGTACAGCCACGCCATGGGCAACAGCTGCGGCGGCATCACCGACTACACCGAGTATGCCTACGAAGAACCGCTGTATCAGGGCGGGTTCATCTGGGAGTATATGGACCACGGCATCGCGGTCACTGACCCGGACGGCAAGCCCTGCTTTGCCTACGGCGGCGACTTCGGCGACCGCCCCACCGACCGGGAATTCTGCGTGGACGGCCTTGTACTGCCCGACCGCCGTAACACCCCCAAAATGGACGCTGTCAAGGCGGCCTACGCACCGCTGAAGATCACCCTGACCGACACCGAAGCCGTGATTGAAAACCGGAATCTCTTTACCGACCTGAACGCCTACGACCTTGTGTTTGCGTCCTCGGTCAACGGCAAGCCGGAGCGCCGGGCGGTGCTGCGGGCAGACTGTGCACCCGGCGAAACGGTGCATCTGCTGTTCCCCTTTGCCTTGCCGGAGACAGGGCTTGCCTGCATGACCGTTACCGCTATCCAGCGGGCTGCAAAGCCCGGCATCCCGGCGGGCTATGAAGCTGCCTTTGGGCAGGTATGGCACAACTACGCCGCCGCCCGGCTGACCCTGCCCGCCCCGCAGCTGGTGGAGATGGACTGCAACATCGGCGTGAAGGGCAAGGGCTTCGAGTACATCTTTGGCCGCGGCAAGGGCCTTGTGTCCATCCGCTACAACGGTGTGCAGCTGTTGGACGATACCGTGCGCCCCAACTTTTGGCGTGCGCCCACCAACAACGACGAGGGCTGCGCAGAACCTTTTACATTTGCCTTCTGGAAAACCGCCGGTCTCTACGCCCGGTGCGATAATCTGACTGCCGAAGCAAAGGATGAGTTCGTCATCGTCCGCGCAAACTACACCCTGCCAGATGGGCAGACGCTGCCCATTGATTTTGCCATTGACGGCGCAGGCCGCTGTGACATCACCATGACATGGCAGGGCGCGCGCACTGAACTGCCGGAGTTCGGTCTGCTCTTCCCGCTGCGCCGGGAGCTGACCGAGGTATCCTATCTGGGTCTTGGCCCCCGGGAAACCACCGCCGACCGCACCGCAGGCGGCAAAATGGGCGCTTGGAGCTACAATGTCCGGCAGGACTTTGCCCAGAACACCCCCGTCTACCCGCAGGAGTGCGGCAGCCGTACCGGCGTGTACCGCGCAGCGGTCACCGGCAGCGGATTGAACATAGGCATCGGCTTTGCAGGGGACAGCATGACCTTCTCGGCACTGCCCTATACGCCCCATGAGCTGGAAAATGCCCGCCACTTCTACGAGCTGCCCCGGGACGACAACAAGACGGTTGTCCGTTGCGCTGCCTTCCAGCGCGGTGTTGGCGGCGACAATAGCTGGGGCGCAAAGCCCCATGCAGACGACTGCTTTGCGGTGGAAAAGGGAACCTCGTTCCGTTTTACGATTCAAAAGTAAAAATTTACTTGGCTAAAGTGGTGGGGGATCATCGTGATACCCGCCACTTTGGTCTTATTGCGAAACCGTAACGAGATAAAAATCAGTGCAACATATAAATAGTATATTGGCGGCAACATATAAATAGTATATTGGCGATACGCAATCCAACGATGTAGCTGCTACATTAAAAAGTTGAATTGCGGTATCCATGTTGTAGCGGCAGGAAAGCAGTTTCATCATAGTAGTGTCCTCCTAGACCTGGACTTGGTTTTGGTGTGCAGCCACGCAAATCAATGCCGCCAAGTCGGTGGAGATAAAACGGCAAGGCCGCCTGCTGCCGCCAAGAAGAAAAAGGCTGTAATTCTATAAAAAGGACGGAAAAAAGGACGGAAATCAGAGGAACCTATCAGGATTCTGTGCTCTGGTGGTCGATATCAAGAGACAAGCCGCCAACTTCACCGTGGATGGCCTTTATGTGGTAAGCGACATATTCGCGCGGATTGACACCGTAATTCTTTTTGAAGGATCGGTAAAAGGCGTTATAATCAGAAAAACCGCATTTGGCCGGGATGGAAGAGATCGGCTCTTTTTTCATGAGCAGCCGTTTGGCTTCCAGCAGCCGCTGCTGGATGACATACTGGTAAAAGCTGATCTGCATATTCTGCTTGAACATGTGGGAAAAATTGTATTTATCAATGAAAAGCGCCTTTGCCACCGTGTCCAGTGAAAGATCGCCGCTGAGGTTCAGATCGATATAATGCAGGGCGTTGCTCAGGACGCTTGGTTTCTGCGCCTTGGCAAAAACGTGCTCCCGATTATATAAGGAACGGTTGATGCCAATGAGGATGCGGAGGATATCGGCCATGCCCTCGCTGTGGTAACACAGGCTTTCCTCCCGGTAAGCGTGGGTCAGGGCCTCAAACTGCCCGAAGCGGGCGCGGGAACTGTCCACACTATCCCGAATCAAAAATGTTTTTGCATGACCCGGACGGAGAAAGTAATCGATGTCCGGGTCGATCTTTTTCATGGTATCAAAAGCCGGAGGACTGAGCCACAACACATACCGCTCATAGGGGATCTCAAAGTCCCGGAAGATGGGATGGTGCATAATGGCAGGTGGGATGATCAGCAGGTCTCCCGGTTTGAGCTGGAACATTTTGTCGTGGACAACATAATCCGCATTTCCGCTGACAAAGAGAAAAATCTCATAGAATTCATGGTAATGAGAAGCGACCGGGGGATAGCTGGCGTCCTTGTAATGGTCAATCTCAAAATCCGGCTCGGCCATGTAATGTTTATCGGTTTTGATGACTTTCACAGAAAAATACCTCCGGTCAAAAAATTCTTTTGGGCTAGTTCATCATAACACGATGTACCAATATATGCAATGTTTTGACCAATAAATGCCAATAATTTTGCAAAAAAGGTTGGATTATACCAAGAAATGCAAGGTTTTTACCAAAAAAGGCCTGTACATTACAACGTGTTTGCGCTATTTTTATTGACAGAAAGCCTGTTGCACATGGCAGAGCGGAAATGGTAGGGATCGCGCAGCCTGAAGCCCTTTGCGGAAGGGATAAATTTCACTCTGACCGACAGGAGATCAAAACCGGTTTTGTACGCAGTCAATCAAACAAAGAAAACTGGAGATGTCAATCATGATAGGAACAAGACGTATTACTCGCCGCAGCTTTCTGGCTGCTGCAGGTCTTGCTGCCGTAGGCGCAAGCCTGTCGCTCACCGGATGCAGCGGCTCGGTTTCAGACGGCCTGAGCTCCAAGCATCTGCTGGTGGCACACAGCCACAGCGAAGCGCACCCGGTCAACGTTGGACTGCAGAAGATGACGGAAGTTGCTTCTGCTGAATCCGACCTGACCTTCAGCGTTTACCCCAATGGTCAGCTGGGCGACAACGCAGCAATGATCCAGCTGGTCAAGGCCGGCGTTCTGGATATTGCAAAGGTCTCTGCTTCCAGCATGGAGCAGTTCAACAGCGCATACGCCATCTTCTCGATGCCGTATGTGTTCGAGAGCACCGAGCAGTATTTTGCCGTTATGAACCAGAGCGAAGCGGTGCAGGAAATCTTCAAGAGCACCTACGATCAGGGCTTCTTTGCCATCGGCTGGTTCGATTCCGGCTCCCGCAGCATCTACACCACCAAAGACGGCCCCTGTGAAGGCCCCGCAGACCTGAAGGGTCTGAAGATCCGCACCCAGGACAGCCCCACGTCCATTGCCATGATCCGTGCCATGGGCGGCAGTGCAACGCCCATGTCCAGCGGCGAGACCTACACCGGTCTGCAGCAGGGCATTATTGACGGCGCAGAGAACAACGAGACAGTTCTGGTGCAGGACGGCCACGGTGAAGTCTGCAAGAGCTACACCTACACCCAGCACCAGATGGTGCCCGATATCGTGATCATCTCCACCGAGACTTGGGAAAGTCTGGACGAGGCCGAGCAGAGCGCCATCATAAACGGCATGACCCAGGGCAACGAAGCACACGAGGCCGTATGGCAGGATCTGGTGCAGGAGAACATTGACGGTGCCAAGGAGATGGGCGTCCAGTTCTACACCATCGACAAGACGGCCTTTATCGAGGCTACCCAGTCCCTGCGCAACGAGTTCTGTGCCAAGAGCGCCGACAATGCCCGTTATTACGAGGACTTCCTGTCCTATGTACAGGCTTGATGAGGAGGGAAGCATACCATGTTGATCGTTAAATTCCGTGGCCTGATCGATAAGATCATTCAGGTCCTCAGCACCATTATCATGGGTGTCATGGTCATTGCTGTCTGCTGGCAGGTCATCACCCGATACATCCTGAACAACCCCAGCACCGTGACCGAAGAAGCGCTGCGTTATCTGCTGATCTGGGTGACCATGGTGGGCGGTGCTTACGCATACGGCCGCCGCAAGCATCTGGCAATCACCGCGCTGAGCAAGCGTCTGTCCTTCAAGGGCCAGAAGATCTTGGATATCTTTGTGCAGGCTATGGTCATCCTGTTCTGCGTTGTTGTCATGATCGGCGGCGGCACGCGCCTTGTCAACACCGCTGCGGATCAGCTGAGCGCTGCGCTGCAGCTGCCCATGCCCCTGATCTACGCCAGCGTCCCTGTGGGTGCCATCCTGTTCATCTTCTACGCGCTCATCTTCATCGGTGAGGATCTGCGCGATATGAAGCAGGGCCCCAAGGCAGAGTCTGCCAAAGAAGCATAAAAAAGGAGGACGAACCTAAAATGGGTACTTTTCAAGTCGGTCTGCTCCTGATCGGCACGTTTGCGCTGCTGCTGGCGCTGAGCGTCCCGGTCTCGGTCAGTATCATCATTTCGTCGGTCGTGACCATGGCCTCCACCCTGTCTCTGGATCTGGGCACCTTCGTTGCCAGCCAGCGCATGGTGGGCGGCGTTGACAGCTTCTCGCTGCTGGCTGTCCCGTTCTACATCCTCTGCGGTGTTCTGATGAACACCGGCGGCATTGCACAGAAACTGATCGATTTCGCAAAAATTCTGGTCGGCCGCATCCCCGGTGGTCTGGCGCACACCAACATTCTGGGCAACACGCTGTTCGGCTCTCTGTCTGGTTCCTCCGTTGCAGCTTCCGTTGCCATCGGCGGCGTTCTGATCCCCATGGAGGAGAAGGAAGGCTACGATAAAAAGTTTGCTGCTGCCGTCAACATCGCTTCCGCACCTACTGGTCTGATCATTCCTCCTTCCGGCATCCTGATCATCTATCCGGTGCTGGCTGGCTGCTCTGTGGTGGGCATGATCATGTCCGGCTACATTCCCGGCCTGATGTGGGCACTGGCCTGCATGGTGGTGGCGTATGTCATCGCAAAGAAGAACCACTATCCCACTGCTGGTAAGGTTCCGGCTTCCGTTTTCTTCAAGTACTTCGTGGACGCCATCCCCAGCCTGCTGCTGATCGTCATCATCGTCGGCGGCGTTATGTCCGGCATCTTTACTGCAACGGAGTCCGCTGCCGTGGCTGTTGCCTACACCCTGTTCCTGTCCATCGTTGTTTACCGCAGCATCAAGATCAAGGATCTGCCCAAGATCCTGCTGGACGCCTGCGAGACCACCGCTGTCATCATGTTCCTGATTGCCGGCTCCAACGTCATGAGCTTTGTCATGAGCTTCACCGGCCTGCCCAGCGCCATCGGCAACGCACTGATCAGCGTCTCCAGCAACAAGTATGTCATCCTGCTCATCATCAACCTTGTGCTGCTGGTGGTTGGCTGCTTCATGGACATCACCCCGGCTGTCCTGATCTTCACCCCGATCTTCCTGCCCGTTGTCCAGTCCTTTGGCATGGATCCTATCCACTTCGGTATCATGATGGTCATGAACCTGGGCATCGGCAACATCACCCCGCCCGTTGGCAGCGCACTGTTCAGCGGCTGCTCGGTGGCAGATATGGACATGGAGGACATGATCAAACCGATCCTGCCGTTCTATGCGGCGATCTTCGTGGCGCTGATGCTGGTAGCTTATGTGCCTTGGTTCTCCATGGCGCTGCCCACCCTGTTCGGCGCAGTCTGATAATGTGAAAAGGAGCAAGTTTTCATGGTTTATTCAGTCACCAAGTATGGCGCTGTCGGCGATGGCGCAACCAATGATGCCGCTGCAATCCAGTCTGCCATTGATGCCTGCAACGCAGCAGGCGGCGGCCGCGTTGTACTGGAGGGCGGTCATACCTACTATTCCAGTTCTATCGAGCTGAAAAGCAACGTAGAGCTGCATCTGGAACAGGGCGCCCTTCTGAAAGCGCACTCCGATATCTCCACCTATTTCAACCCCAACGGCGATGATGCTTCCGTGGCAGCAGTTTCCGGCGCAAAGGCCGTGGATCGTCCGGTGGCAAAACCGGCTTACACCTTTATTCACGCCAAGGATGCAGACAACTTCTCCATCACGGGTCAGGGCGCAGTGGACGGCAATGTTTATGCCTTTATGAAGCGGGCAAGCCGTTACTACTTCAACGGTGATTTCTACCCCCGTCCCACCATGGTGTATGTGGAGCACTGCAACCACATCTCGTTCCATGACGTGACACTGCAGAACTCTCCGTTCTGGACGCTGCACCCTGCCGGATGCAACGATGTGCTGATCTCCAACATCCGGGTGTTGAACCCGCTGGACTGCACCAACTCCGACGGTATCGATCCGGATCACTCCACCAATGTGCGGATCATCGGCTGCCATGTCCAGTGTGCAGATGACTGCATCTGCCTCAAGACCACAGCAGGCAACAACGAGTACGGCCCCACCAAGAACGTCATCATCTCCAACTGCACGCTGACCTCTACCAGTGCCGCGATCAAGATCGGCACAGAGGGCGTGGCAGATTTCGAGAATATTCTGGTGGATAACTGCATCATCACTGGAAGCAACCGGGGTCTGTCCATCCAGATTCGCGACGGCGGCTGTGTGCGGAACGTGAGCTTCTCCAACATCATGATCGAGACCCGCCGCTTTGCCGAGTGCTGGTGGGGCTGCGCGGAGCCTATCGTGATGACGACCCACGACCGGAACGCCAACACCCACAGCGGCAGCATCGAGAATGTTCGCTTCTTCAATGTCACCTGCAAGGGTGAGAACGGTGTGTTCCTCTCCGGCAACGAGGAGAATCACATCAAGAACGTTCTGTTTGAAAATGTCAACGTCTGTCTGGAAGCTACCAGCAAGTGGGAGCGCGGAATGTACGATCTGCGTCCCATTCCGCCTGAAAAGGAAGGCATGCTGCATCAGAAGAGTGCAGCCATGTTCCTGCGCTGGGTGGATGGCGTCACCGTCCGGAACTCCACGCTGGGCTTTGCAGGCGAGGACCGTTCGGACTTCGCACAGGCGCTTCTTACTCAGAACTGCACCAACGTGCAGACCATGGGTCTGACTGCTGAGGCTGCCGCCCCGGAGTACCAGAGCATCGAACTGGGCTGAGCCGCCTATCAATAATGAGCAAGCCGCCGCATCGGCGCTGGCCCCTTTTGCCGGGTCGGGCCGGGCGGCGGCTTTTTTTGAGGGATAAACCAATGAACAAGAAAAAGAACATCATCACGTTTGCCGCGTTCCTGATCCTGATGGTGGGTCTGGGCGCGAACGATGCCATGCGGGGCATTTTTTCCACGATCTTCTCTGCCCACTTCCAGCTGAGTACCGCCCAGTTGTCCCAGATCGTCACCGTAAGCTACATCGGCAACCTCGTGTTTCTGGCCGTCGGCGGCTTCGGGGTGGATATTCTGGGCCGCCGCAAGGCCATGCTGCTGTATACCTTTTTGTGGAGCGCAGCCATGCTGCTGTTTGCCACTACGGACTCCTATCTGCTGCTGCTTGTGGGAATGTTTTTTGCCATGGGCACATCCACACTGCTGAACACCAACATGAACCTGATCACGACCGGTATGTTTGCCGTTGCGCCCGGCTTTTTTGTGAACTTCCTGTTCTTCATTCAGGGCATCGGCACCAGCGGCAGCCAGAGCATCATTGGCAACTGGGCTACGGATATTTCCAGCTGGCACACCGTGGCATGGGGACTGCTGGCCATTGGCGCAGTGGCCATGGTGCTGTTCGTGCTGTTCCCCATGCCGGAAGTGCAGGAGCACAAAACGGAGGGGAAGGTATCGCCCAAGGAGATCATGAGCTGTCCGGCATTTCTGTCGTTGGTGCTGATCATCGGCCTGTATTTCATTGCAGAACATGGCATTATGAACTGGCTGGTGAGCTATGCTACCAATGCACTGGAAGTGCCCATGGGACAGGCGGCAAACTTTACCGCTGTTTTCTTCGGCTGTGTGATGGTGGGGCGTCTGGTGCTGAGCAGTCTAGTGGATAAGCTGGGCATCTACCGCTGCCTGCGGCTCTTCGCCACAAGCGCTGCGGTTCTGTACACCGCAGGTGTTCTGCTGGGTGCACCGGGTCTGTGGCTCCTGGCAGTCAGCGGTCTGCTGTTTTCCATCCTGTATCCGACCCTTGTCATGCTGATCCCGCGATACTGGCCTAGTCACGCAGCTTCCTCTGCATCGGGTCTGGTGCTGAGTGTGGCTTCGCTGGCGGATATCCTCTTCAATGCCGTGTTTGGCAGCTTGGTGGATGCCATCGGCTACCGGACCTCCTTCCTCATCATGCCTGCCTGCATGGTGGGATGCACGGCACTGCTCTGGCTGTTCTTTGCAAAAGCTAAAAAGCTGGAACGGTGCGATTAACGGGCATATACGGCCACGCAAACCAATGCCCTCAAGTTTTAAGCGAGCATAAAAAATACCGCCCACGCAGCGCTGCGTGGGCGGTAAATTTTTTTCTTACCCAAAGTATAACAGGAGAACCACAGACAGTACGGATGAAAAGTCGTGAAGCAAGATGAATTTTTTGAATTGTCATAA
>ERZ773150.3334-NODE-3334-length-10727-cov-3.610945_pt1 | contig 10727 bp, 10 predicted proteins | sample MGYA00580845_ERZ773150 | MGnify/ENA primary metagenome ERZ773150 (study PRJEB29015, sample SAMEA2737848) | human gut metagenome | biome: human gut; feature: human-associated habitat; material: faeces | place: China | collected 2012 ...
TGCGCGACGCGAATATCTCCGTAGAGGCTTTCGAGCAGCGTATTTCCTCTGAGCGTGTTTACCAGCACTGCGGGATCACCAGAACGGCTAATCCGAGGGGCCGTCCGCCGAAGGCAAAGGCGGGTGAGATCTCATGACCAATGAGGAACTGGTTCGTCGGTATTATGACGGCGACGAGGCCGCGCTGGAAAAGCTGTATCATAAAAATCTCGGTCTGATCCGGAGCATTGCAAAGGAAACCGCGGCGGACTTCAGCTGCCTGACGGTAGATGAGCATCATCCGAACCAGTTTTCCGCATATACGAAAACGATTCTGGACGATCTCTGCGGCGAGGGCGCGTTGGAGTTTCTGGCACGGATTCAGAGCAGAGAATATGACCAGAACTGCGCCGCGCTCACCACCTATCTTTACCCGCATTTGAAGGGGCGCATGACCCGCTGGCTGGAACAGAATATTGGCTGCATGGCGTTGAGCAAGGATGAGATGGCTGCCGTCCGGCAGGCGCAGAGGCTGTATCATGTTGCATGGAAGGATACCGGCGAAATCGCGGAGGAGCTGGGTATCCCTGAGGCTCGCGTCAGCCGGTATGTTCGCTACAACACCCATTTCCTCGGTGTGCATGACCTTGTCCCGGAGGGCTATGACGGCGATCCCTATGAGCGGCTGATGCCTGGGACGCTCACCGCTTCGGCGGAGCAAGCCGTGTACCGCAAAGTCTGCATCGAGCTCCTTCGGGAGCTGTTCGATACCCTGCCGAAGAAGGACAGGGACATCCTTGGCAAAGCCTACGGCGTTTTTGGATACTCGGAAGCAACTTTGAAAGAGATTGGGATGTATCACATGATGAAGGAGTCCGCCGTAGAGAAGGCAAAGAGCCGCGCGATCGAGAAGCTGAGAGAAGCCTATCCCGGCAGCAGGCTTCAGGTATGGAGGGCTGTTCATCGTATGATGCGGAGACCGGTTCCGCCGCCGGGGGAGGGCAGTGAGCTGCGGCGCAATTTTCCGCAGTATGTTCGCGCTTTGACGGAGGTCTATGGCGTGCTGAACGAAGCCACCTCAGATATGGATCAATTTGCTGAGTAAAAAAACTATACAAATATTTGTACAGCCAACTATGTTATTATCCTATACAAGCTCATCCGCAGATGCTATACTCAAGTAAAGTAAGCGAAAGAAGGGATATGTACCATGCTGACGGAAAAAGCCAATGCCATCTGCCTTTTGGAGGTTCTAAAAGAGTATTCCGATGCAGAGCACATTCTGCCCATGCGGGAGATCATTGCAAAAATGCAGTCCCTCTACGGCATCAAAATCGACCGCCGTACCGTTTACGGGGCCGTTGCGCTTTTGATCGAGCTCGGTTACGACATTTCCATTTACGAGGACAATGGTGTCGGCTATTACCTCCGCAGTCGGGAATTGGAACAGTCGGAAGTCCTTTTGCTGACCGACGCGGTATATTCCTTCCCGTTCATTCCCGCAAAGCAGACGGAGCAGCTCGTCCAAAAGCTGCAAAAGCAGCTTAGCGTCCACCAGCGGAAGCGGTACCGTTACCTGACCATATCGCGGCATGGACGCAAGACCGACAACCGCCAGGTATTCTGGAACATTGAGCAGTTGGACGAGGCGATCGCGCAGAAGAAAAAAGTCCGGCTCGGCTATCTCCACTACGGGCTGGATAAAAAACAGCACGAGGCAAAGACCTACACGCTCAGCCCCTACGAAATGATTTACATGAATGAGCGGTATTACCTCATTTGTGTTCCCGACCACGCGCCAAATACACGTCTTTACCGCATTGACCGCATGAAGATTATTCAAATTTTGGATGATCCTCGCAGCGAGGCTGTCGCCCGTCAGGAGGCACAAAATGCTGTCTATGCCTATGTCGGCACTCCGGAGCGCATCATCATGTACTGTGACCGAGCCATCTTAGACGATGTGATCGACCGCTTTGGCACAGAGGTACAGATCCGTGAACACGACGAAAATACCTTTACCGCCAGTTTTACCGCACCGCCGCGCGGCGTCAAATTCTGGGCGCTGCAATACCTGCCGCATGTGGAGGTCGTAGAGCCTGCGTGGCTGCGGGAGGAGATTATTGAGAGCCTTGGAAAGAACAAGTATTTGGCGCTCATTAAGGAGGTCTGACAGATGGATACGTTTGTGGGAAAATCGCAAAAAATTCGAATCGATGTATCGAGTATTGAAATTGAGAGCAAAAAATCTTCGACTTTTGGCAGCAAGCATATTTCTTGTGATAAGATCACCAAGGTTGACCAACGAGGGAACTCCGTTTTTATTAGCGTAGGCAGTGGCTTTTACGCATCGCCTACAGAAATTGAGTTTAATGACCGCTTCGAGGCGGAAAGAGCCTACCGTGCTGTCTATAATGCAACGCCTATGTCTTGGCCGCTTAGCATTGAAGGTAATACCCTATACATAGGCGGACGATATAGCTTTCATGGAAAAAGTATCCGCATATCGGACATTCAGGAAGCTTCTGCTAACGGTGAAGGAAAACTAACCATACGGTGTAAGCGTAGCTATGATTCTTTTTCCATTCAAAGAAGAGATCCGTATGAAGCAAGAAAAGAAGCTGACATGATCAACGCCCGGCTCCAAAAAACGCAAGATCGTTCCAACCAAAGTGATTTTGCTTCATGGGTTATCGCATCGGGAAGATCATCCTCCTCAAGTACGCGGGCATCGCAAACCTCTCAGGAATCAACTCAAACACAAGTGCAGCCCAAGGTCAGGCAAAAGAAAACATCTGTATTTAGGAATGTTGTGGCGATTGTTATTGTCCTCATCCTTTGCAGCCTTCTCAATAGGGTAATAGATAACGACAGATCTGCTTCCGTTTCAGTCTCGGCCCAAGCAGCGATGATCGATTACATTGGCTTGACGGTCGGCGATATTGAAGATATGTTTGGAGCCGATTATACTACCGATTACTGGGAAGGTGGATACAATATGTACTACTCTGATACCAGTGGCTGCCCATATGTTTTCATTTATAATCCGCCGGATATGTCTACTTACGACGGACACCCCAACCGGGATTACACCATCACCGGTATTTCCTGTTCCACTTTGAATAGCGTTGTATTTGGAGATGCAAAGATTGGAATGCCTCACAGCGATTTCGAAAAAGCCATTGGGCAAACGTACAAGGTTGATTTTCCAATCGGCTGGAGTTACACGCTGCCTGGCGATGTTCTGACCGTTAATGCGCAAGGAGCAAACGGGCTTCAAAACGGAGCACACAAATTGATTGTTTTGGAGGACAATAGCACTGTAGTCTTTGCTTTGCTATGGAGAATTTCTGAGGACTCATAAAGAAAAGGTGGGTTTTGTAATGTCAGGAAGCGAGAGTAAGTGGAAGCAAGATTACCTCTACCGTATGTTTTCGCACCATACCAAGGATAAGGAAATGGAAAACTACGTTGTCAACGCGATATGGGCGAGGCTGGACGATCTGAACGTCAAACCCATAACGCAGCAATATGTCCGCCGCCCCAATGGCTATGCGTTGATCGACCTCTATTTCCCGCAGATCAACTACGGCGTGGAGTGCGACGAAGCGTATCACAAGGACAATACGCTCAAGGACGCCGCACGCGAAATCGACCTGCAAACAGCACTGTCCGCCTGCAGCGAAGACGGATTGACGATCCGCCGTGTGGATGCAACGCTGGACGCAGATGCGCTTCACGCCCGCATCCGCGAGATCGTCTGCGAGATCCGGCAAAAGGTCGCAGAAAAAGGAGAACAGCTCTCTCCATGGCTTGAGCAAGAAGAGGAATGGCGCAGTATCAAAGAGCGCGGTATTCTGCGGACAGAGGATGCCTATTCCTTTAAAACGATTGCCGACATTTGCCAAAAATGCTTCGGCAAGGATGCGAACTATCGCATCCAGCGCAGCTTTTTCCATGTGGCCGATGATCGGATGCTTTGGTGTCCTAAGTTGGCGATTGAACTGCCTGACGGCTCAAAGGTGGCGCAGTCTCGCGGCTGGATCAATGAGCTGTCCGCTGACTGGAATGTGATCATCGAACATAATGACAGCGGCGCTACCCCAGTAAAGCACCCGGATAAGCCACGCTATACCTTCGCAAAGAGCAAGGACGAACGCGGTGAGGACGCTTACCGGTTTATCGGTATATTTGAATGGAGCGAGACCACGCCGAGCGGTGAACACATCTATAAGCGCATGGCAAGCGATATGAAACTGAAATAGTACCATGCACAGCGTCCCTGTACAGACATTTGCACAGGGTGCCGTGCTATTCTATCAACAGAACAGAGAGCATACGGATAGTGCCGTAGTACGGTGCCAAGAAAGGATGGACAAAATGAAATATACTTCTGCCCAGGCCAATAAGCTGCTGAAAAAGCTGAATGACGAATATTCCGCCCTGCTGGATAAAGAGCAGCGCAGCCGCGACTTCCGCGCTGCGATGGGCGAGGACGTGGAGTCCGTACGCCCCGCCTACGATTACGCGGAAACACAGGCGCGCCTCGCAGAACTCGAAGGGAAAATCCGCGCCCTCAAGCACGCGATCAACTGCTTCAATATGACGCATTTTGTCGACGGCTTTGAAATGACCATCGACGAGATGCTGGTCTATATCCCGCAACTCACAAGGCGCAAAAATAAGCTTCTTGAGATGAAGAGCCGCCTTCCCAAGGAGCGCGTTGAGGAGCAGTACGGCCGGCAGTCAAACATCATCGACTACCGCTATGCAAACTACGATATTGCCGCAGTGGAGGCCGATTACGACAAAACTGTCGACGAGCTTTCCCGCGCGCAGCTTGCGCTTGACGCGATCAACGGGCGTGAAACCTTCGATCTTGGCGAATGATCTTTTTCCGTCATTTCCATACGAATGTCTGACTATTTTATAACAGAGTTACGATCTCCGTTCGGGTTTACAGTTCGGTGAGAGCATCGGTTATTTTGATGGTTATTTGTTATGCTGCCCCATGTTCAAGGTTCGGGGGACCAACCATTACGGCATCGATGGAGCGAGAAAACTTTTTTGGGAGGCGGAAGTACGGTTATATGCCTCCTTCTAAAATTGTGGAAAAAGCGCCCCTGTACAGACAAACGTACAGGGGTGCGGGCTATACTTCTTAATGACAAACTCCTATGTTACCAAGGATATCCATTAAAATGGTCTATTTGAAAAATTTCACAATACTAAGCCGCGAACAGGAAGAAAGAATTCTTGATTCGATCAGAGAAACCTGTTATACCACGCGATATCCGTTCAACATCTTCCGTTATCGCGATGTGCCGCAGCTCGAATTTGAGCCTCTAACCATATTCTATGGCGGTAACGGGAGCGGTAAAACAACGCTGTTGAACATCATTGCAGAACGATTGCATCTTTCGAGAGAGACCGTTTTTAATCGGAGCAGCTTTTTTGAAGATTATGTTCGAGAATGCAGCTACAAGATGACATTCGGGAAAATTGCTCCTCCGGGTAGCCGCATCATAACCAGCGACGACGTATTTGACTATTTGCTTGACATCAGATACGTCAATCAAGGAATCGACACAGAAAGAGTCAAACTCTTTGATCAATATGTAAGCGACAAATATGAGCCGTTCCAGTTAAAAGGGCTTGATGACTACAAGGAATTCAAGCGTAACTGTGACGCCAAATCAAAATCGCGATCCAGATTTATCAAAGAACGTTTAATGGAGAATGTCCAAGAGCAATCCAACGGGGAAAGTGGTTTATATTACTTTACCAACTCAATTAAAGAGAACGCCCTCTACCTGCTGGATGAACCGGAAAACAGTTTATCTGCCTCACTGCAATTGAAACTGAAAAGTTTTCTTGAGGATTCTGCGCGATTCTATCACTGCCAATTCATCATCTCAACACATTCACCGTTTCTGCTTTCCATGCAAGGTGCAAAAATATATGATCTCGACTCAGATCCAATCGATGTAAAGCCATGGACTCAGCTGGAAAATGTCAAAACGTATTATAGCTTCTTCAAAAGTCATGAAAAAGAGTTTTTCTGATAACAAGCCCAAGTGCTTTTTCAATTGATTATATTAGCGGCTGCGCGTCATCATAATTAAACCCTAACAACAAAAGACATCCAAGAGATTCTGTCTTGGATGTCTTCTATGTCAGCAACTCTTTTCATTCTGTTTCATCTTGTACGCTTCGTTTCACCGAAGCGCTGGAAGTGCACGATCTCGCGCGCACGCAGGAATTTGATGACATCACTCACGTCCGGATCGTCGGAAAGGCGCAGAATGTTGTCATACGTCACGCGCGCCTTCTGTTCCGCAGCCAGGTCCTCTGTGAGGTCCGCGATGGTGTCGCCCGTGACCTGCATGGTGCTCGCCGACCAAGGATAGCCCGAAGCAAACTGCGGGAAAACGCCCGTCGTGTGGTCAACAAAGTAGGTATCAAAGCCGCCCTCTTTGAGCTGCTCCGGCGTCAGCTCTCTCGTAAGCTGATGAACGATGGTGCCAACCATCTCGAGATGCCCCAGCTCCTCTGTGCCGATATCGGTCAGCAGGCCCTTGAGCTCGGGGTAGGGCATGGAGTAGCGCTGGGAGAGATAGCGCAGCGACGCGCCGAGCTCTCCGTCCGGGCCGCCGTATTGCGAAATGATGGCCATGGCGAGCTTGGGATTCGGATTTTTGATCTTGACCGGATACTGTAGCTTTTTTTCATAAACAAACATTACTGAGCCTCCTCCATATCCCACGGCCATGGATCATCGAGCCATTTGAAGCTTCCGGGCGTCAGGTCGGTCTGCAGCAGGGGACCATACTGCTTTTCATAAGCCTCGCGCCCCTCGCGGCCGAGCTTGATATACGACCAGTAGAGGTTCAGCGCCTCGGTGTCCTCGGGGTGCGTGGTGAGATAGAGGCCAAGCTCGTCGATGGCAAAGTCCAGCGCCATCAGCTCGGAGAGCGCTGTGTTGACGGCGGGAAATTTTGTCTCGAGCTGTGCATGGAAGGGAAGATTTAAGCCCGGAAAAAGGGTCCCCGCACGCAGCGCATCCTGCTGGGAATAGCGCTCGGGGTCATTGCTCTGAACGGGTACATAAGGAAAAGCCAGCGGTGCGCAGCAGCCATTTGGCAGCGTGCCTGCGCCGGGCGTGACTTTGTTGGTAGGCAAAGAGAATTCCTCCTCATTAAGAGACTTTGAGCCAACGCTCATTCCATCGTATGCAGCGGGAGAAAAAAGGGAAGCAGGGCTTTCCTTTTTGTTCAATGTCCTGTATAATGAAAGGCACATAAGGCCGCGCCGCGGGGCATAGGCTGTTCCGGGGTGAAGAGATTTGTTTCTTGTTCTCGGGAAAAAGGCATTCTGCGCCATGTCTGCGCTGCTGCTTGTTCTGACGGCGGCAATTATCAGTCTGTTTCTGCCGTCAAAGGCAGTTGAAACAGGTGCACCGGCATCTGCGGGGAAGACCGTATGGATCATCGACGCAGGGCACGGTGGGGAGGACGGCGGCGCTGTCGCCGCCGACGGCAGCAAGGAAAGCGACGTAAACCTTGCCATCGCACAGCGGCTCGACGCGCTTTTGCTGCTGCTCGGCGAAGAGACGCGCATGACGCGAGCAAGCGATATTTCCATTCATGATAACAGCGCATCGACGCTGCGGGAAAAGAAGCGTTCCGACCTCGAAAACCGCGCGGCGCTGGTCAACGACACGCAAGGTGCGCTCCTTGTCAGCATCCATCAAAACAGCCTTCCGTCGTCCAAACGCACACACGGTGCGCAGGTGTTCTACGGCAAAAAAGAGGGGAGTGCCGAGCTTGCGAATGCCGTGCAGACGGCGCTCAACCAAACAGTCAATGCAGGCAACGAAAAAACAGAAAAGGCCATCGACGCGTCGATCTTCCTGATGAAAAACGTCACCGCGCCTGCAATCCTGATCGAGTGCGGATTTTTGAGCAATGAAAACGAAACGGCGCTTTTGAAAAGTGGCGAATATCAGCAAAGGCTGGCCGTTGTGATCGCATCCGGTCTCTTGCAGTCGAATCAGTAAAGCAAAAGAGGTTTACCAATATGGCTAAAACAAAAAGCGTGTTTTTCTGCACCGAATGCGGCAATGAGACGCCCAAATGGGCCGGGCGCTGCCCAAGCTGCGGCGCGTGGAACACACTCGTGGAGCAAAGCATCAGCGATACCGCCAAAGCGAAATCAGGCGGCCACAGCCGCGCGCTGCGCGCCAAGGCACGTCCCATCGGCGAGCTGGATACCGCGCAGGAGATCCGTTTTCCCACCGGCATGGGGGAGCTGGACCGCGTGCTGGGTGGGGGCGCCGTGCAGGGCTCGCTCGTGCTTGTCGGCGGCGCGCCGGGCATCGGCAAATCGACGCTGATGCTCCAAATATGCGGAAAGCTGAGCGAAAACGCCAAAATTCTGTATGTTTCCGGCGAAGAATCGCCGCGTCAGCTCAAGCTGCGCGCCGACCGCCTCGGCGTAGCGTCGGACAGGATTTATGTGCTGTCTGAGACGTGCCTTGGCGATGTTTTGCAGTCTGTCGAGGAGGAAAAGCCTGACGTGCTGATCGTTGACTCCATCCAGACGCTCTATCAGGATTTGCTGGAATCGCCCGCGGGCAGCGTAGCGCAGGTGCGCGCCTGCACGCTGGAGCTGATGCAGCTCGCCAAAGGGGAGGGCATCACCGTCTTCGTCATCGGGCACGTCAATAAGGAGGGCTCTATCGCGGGACCGAAGGTATTGGAACACATGGTCGACTGCGTGCTGTATTTTGAGGGCGAGGCGCACATGAGCTACCGCATTCTGCGCGCGGCGAAAAACCGCTTCGGTGCGACGAATGAGATCGGCGTGTTTGAGATGCGCAGCGAGGGCCTGGTCGAGGTGCCAAATCCCTCGGAAATGCTGCTGTCCGGACGGCCAGACGATGCGCCCGGCACCTGTGTGACCTGCGTGATGGAGGGCCAGCGTCCGGTATTAGCCGAGGTGCAGGCGCTGCTCGCGCCCGCAGTGCAGTCGGTCTCGCGGCGGACAAGCAACGGCTTTGACTATAACCGCGCCGCCATGCTGATGGCGGTGCTCGAAAAGCGCGGCGCGCTCAAAGTATCCGGCTGTGACGCGTTTCTAAACGTCATCGGCGGACTGAGCGTGGACGATCCGGCGGCCGACCTTGCCGCCGTGCTGTCGCTCGCGTCGAGCTATCTCGACAAGCCCATCGGCAATCATGTCGCCGCCATCGGCGAAGTCGGCCTGACCGGAGAGCTGCGCAGCGTGAATCATCTCAGCGAGCGGCTGAGCGAGGTGCACCGTCTGGGCTTTGAGACCTGCATCATCCCAAAGCAGCGCAAGGATCAGATCCGCACGCCGCAGGGACTTGCGCTGATCGAAGCGCGCAATATCGCCGAAGCAATGCGCGCCATCGTGCAGGCGTAAGTGCGCCTGCATATAGTATGTAGTTATATCATTACGATAATGGGCTGGCAGCGAAAATCGCTGCCGGTCACAAGAGATCTGCAATATCCTGACAAAGGAGGTTTTGCCGAACAGACATCGGAACGCTTGCTTTATTGAATCCGGATCAATGAGATCACATGGCCGAGCGGCGGATGACAATGCTCATTTCTGGTTTTTTTCGCATTCGCCCCTCCCCTAAATTGAACAAAATTTTTATTTTGTTCAATTTTGTAAGGACCTCAAAATCCACTTCTCTTTTGATTATTGATCTCATTCATCGCCGGCTTGTATGGGCCTCATGGCGCGTACCATTGCTGCGCCGATCATGCCAGGTCCGCTGCCAACAACAGCGACGGCAATTTGTAAAAAGCGATCTGAGCAAAATCAAGCAACGCGTTCCATAAAGTATTTGAAATATTTGACCTGTTCGGCGCTGCTATTATGAACGACTACCGTTTGGAATCGCCGCCGATTTTGCGCGATTTTTTATCCTATCATGAGACCATCAAGGCGCACTCGCAGAAAACCGTCGACGAATATTTTCTTGACCTGCGCAACTTTTTCCGCTATCTGAAGCAGTCACGCGATCCGTCGCTGCGTGATCGTCCCCTGAGCGAAATATCCATCATGGATGTCGACCTCGACTTTGTGAAAAAAGTAACATTAACCGACATCTACGCCTACATGACCTATCTGAGCCGCGACCGCGTGCAGCATCAGAACAGCGATGTGTCCGACTACGGCCTGAATGCCGCGTCCAGAGCGAGAAAAATTGCGACAATACGCTCTTTTTACAATTATTTGACCAATAAAGCGCATCTTTTGGACACAAATCCCTGCAAGGACCTCGACTCCCCCAAGATCAAAAAGTCGCTGCCCAAATACCTGACGCTTGACGAAAGTATGCAGCTTTTGCAGTCGGTCGACGGACAGAATCGCGAGCGCGACTACTGCATTCTGACGATTTTTCTGAACTGCGGGCTGCGAATCTCCGAGCTCTGCGGCCTGGATTTGCAGGATATTCAGGATGACGCGCTGCGTGTGCTTGGCAAGGGCGACAAGGTGCGCATCGTCTACTTAAACGACGCCTGCAAGGATGCGCTCAAAAGCTATCTTGCCGTGCGCCGCCCCATCACAGGGCGCGACAGCAGCGCCCTCTTTCTCTCCTCGCGCAACGAGCGCATCAGCCGCTCGAGCGTCCACGCGCTCGTCAAAAAGCACTTGAGCGCCGCAGGACTCGACGCCTCGGAATACTCCTCGCACAAGCTGCGCCACACGGC
>ERZ773150.3337-NODE-3337-length-10717-cov-21.105421_pt1 | contig 10717 bp, 6 predicted proteins | sample MGYA00580845_ERZ773150 | MGnify/ENA primary metagenome ERZ773150 (study PRJEB29015, sample SAMEA2737848) | human gut metagenome | biome: human gut; feature: human-associated habitat; material: faeces | place: China | collected 2012 ...
TCGGTGGCCGTGGCGGCCCACAACAACGGCGAGGCCCTGACCCAGCTCACCAAGGCCAGCACCCAGCGGGTGGACCTTGTCAAGCTGATGATCACCGGCGGCGTGCTGGACGCCACCGAAAAAGGCACCCCCGGCGAGCTGAAAATGCCGCCGGAAATGGTCAAGGCCGTCTGCGACGAGGCCCACAAGCTGGGCTATACCGTGGCGGCGCACACCGAATCGCCCGAAGGCGTGAAGGTGGCGCTGGAAAACGGCGTGGATTCCATTGAGCACGGCGCAAAAATGGACGAAGAAACGGTGAAATTGTACAAGGAGCGCGGCGCATTTGTGTGCACCACCATCTCTCCGGCACTGCCCTATGCACTGTTCGATACGGTCGTCTCCGGCGCATCGGAAAAAGACCAGTACAACGGCAAGATCGTTTTTGACGGCGTGGTGGAGAGCGCCAAGACCGCCCTTGCCAACGGCATTCCGGTGGGCCTGGGCAACGATGTGGGCTGCCCGTACATCACCCAGTACGACTTCTGGCGGGAGTTGTGCTACTTCCACAAGTACTGCGGCGTGAGCAACCAGTTTGCCCTCTACACCGCCACCCTGCGCAACGCCCAGCTGGCCGGGGTGGGGGACATCACCGGTTCCATTGAGCCGGGCAAGAGCGCCGACTTCATCGTGACGAAGCGCAATCCGCTGGATGACCTGCGTGCCCTGCAGCATCTGGAGCTGGTGGTCTGCCGCGGCCATGTAGTCAAAAAGCCGAACCCCAAGCGCAACAAGACGGTGGACGCCCTGCTGGACCCGTATCTGGAATAAAAACACAGAAAAAGCCGCCTGCAAGCGTTTGGTTTGCAGGCGGCTTTTGTTCCCGAATATAGAAAGCTCGCCCTTCGGGAGGGCTGATGAGCGCAGCGAAGCGGAGAGAACTTCTCACATGCTTGCCATCACGGCCATGATGCTCTGCCAGCTCTTGTTCCGGGCGGCAGGCACGGCAGAACGGCTGCGGCGGGCAGGCGCACTGGTACTGGCCGAAGCGGCCGCGTTCATGGCGGTCAGGGGCACTGTCGGGTGAAAGAACACCGCGGTGTCACCGGCCAGCCACTGGGCCGCAAGGCGTGCCGCCTGCGGGTCTGCCTGCAGGGTGCGGCGCTCGGCACCGGCCAGAAAATCGGCCAGCCAGTAGAGGATGGCTGCCAGCGGCAGGCTGGGTGCGGCGTCCTGGCTCCAATAGGTCCAGCGGGCACCGGTGCCCACAAAGCTTTCCACGGTGATCTGGGCCCCGGTGCGGGCGTCCTGCGGGATGCGGCCCCGATAATCCACGCCGGCACACTGCTGCAGCTCAGAAAGGATGCGCTGGGTGCGGGCCAGGTCCAGCCGGTCCTCGCGGCAGTAGGCGCGGAAATCCGTCTCGTCGATGAGACCGTTGGCGCTGGCGGGGAAGCGGCCCACCAGCTGGCCGTCGGCGTTGTGGCACAGCTGCCAGCCTTTGCGGAACAGCTGGAAGCTCAGGCAGCGGCGGCCCATGGTGGAGTAGCACAGGATGGAAGTGCTCTCGCCGGGCAGCTGCTTGAGCTCCAGGCAGGCATCGTTGCCGCAGGTGTCCTGCAGCTTTACCGTTAAAAGCAGCTGTGCACCGGGGTGCTGGGCTGACATGGCGTTGTGCATGGCATCAAAATAACGGTTGGCATCCATGAGCGGTTCCTCCCTGAAAATGAGATACAGCGGTTCGTTGTATAACGGACGGGCGCTGCGTGAAACGACCCGGTGCACGACAGGCGGCTTACGCAGGAATGTTTTATTGACTGAACATAGTATAGCACATCTCACAACAAAAAACAACTATAAGTTTGCCAAAATTCGAAAAAATTCTGCAAACCGGGGCGGAACGGCTCGAAATATGGTTGTTGAAACATGCGCGCGGTTGTATTTGAACGCAAAACGCCCGCAGACGGGACGGCAAAACCGCTCGCCTGCGGGCGCTATTCTAATAAGGTATCATCAGTCACCCAGTTCACGGATCTCGTTCTGGATCAGCCGTCCGGCGGCGCGGGCCAGCTGGTCCATGCCGCGAATGCGGGCCATGTTCTTGCCGTAAATTTGCGCGGCGGCACCGGCAGAGCTGTCCTCCCCCATGAACACGGCCGAGACCCGGATGCCCATGCGCTGCAGCGCGCGCACCTGCGCGGCGGTGTCGGCCACACCGGCGGCGTCCTCATAGCCGCAGCCGAGGGGATTTTCTGCACTGGGCGGGATGCGGCGGCTGTCGTTGGGGGAAGCATCCGTCAGCACGATGAGCAGATGCCGCGGCGCCGGCCCGGGCGCAAACTGCAAAAGGTCGCCTGCCGCGCGCAGGGCAAGGCCGTCGCGGTTCCAGCCGGAGGCAAAGTAACGGTTGATGTTCTGCAGGTTTTTGTCCGCAAAGCCCTTGAGCACCCGCAGCACGGTGTAGCCCCGCAGGCTGCTGAAGCTGGACACCCGCACCGGGATGCCGCAGGCCGCAAGGCTTTGGGCCAAGATGCTGCCCTGCGCCGCAATGACCTCCTGACAGTGCAGGCGGGAGGCCGATGCATCCAGCAGAAGGTCCACGGTGAAGGCGGGCTGGTTTTCTTCTTCCGCGCACAAAAACACCCGGTCATCGTTCAAAAGCGGGGCACGCCACACCCGCCCGGCGTCCACGCTGCCGCTGCGGGCGATGCGGGCGTTGGGCTGCTGGTGCACGAGGATGCAGTTGCGAATTTGCTCCGTCAGCCGCAGCACCACGCTGCGGTGCAGCTCCCGGTTTTTGGCGTAATAGGCGCGGTTGCGGTCGGCCTGCAATTCGGCCTGTTCGGCCAGATGCTTTGCCTCCGGCGTGGGGGCCTGCTCCGGGCTGGGCACACCGGCGCTGAACCACAAATGGCAGCCCAGATGGTCGCCCACGCACAGCTCCTGCTCGGCCTTGCGCAGCCGTTCCGGCGGGTAAATGGAGCGGCCGAAGCAGCTCTCGATGTAGGCGCGGTCCTGCGCGGCGTTTTGCTTTAAGGTGATGTGGGCTTTGCGCTTGTCCACGGCCAGCCCGCCGCCGGCGGCGTCCACAGAATTGGAGTGCTCCACGGTCACCCGGTCGGTCTTGATCATCTGGGTGGGCATGGCCTTGGTGGCAAGCTTTGCCAGCAGGCCGTCCAGGTGCAGGTGCAGGGCCGCTTTCTGGTGCACGGTGCCGTCGAATAAGTTGAATTTTGCGTAGACGGCCAAAATCTCGGCCTTCAGCTGGGCCGGTTCGGGTGCGCTTTCGGGGGCAAGGGCCGCCGAAAGGCCGGACTCGTAGGGGGTCATCACCGGGTCGGCACGGCCCAGCACACGCCGCCAGCGCGCCGCCTGCATGGTGTAGACCAGCTGGTTTTTCGCCATCCATTCCTGCCGCGAAAGCTTGTACTGAATGGCAAAAAAGTAGTCGGCGTGAGCATGGCGCAGTGCTTGGAGCACCGGGCGGCGGGGCAGTTCCAGCCGGTAGGCCGCGTTTTCAAGGTACAGCCAGGTCATGTCGTCCAGCATGGCCTGCCGCATGTCGCCGTCCCATGCATCAAAGATGCTGCGGATGAGCGCATCTCCGTAATATTTGTGGATAAGCCCCACGACGGTGTTCATGTAAAAATCGGTGGTGCCGTCGGTGTAGCGGGCGAGGAACAGCGGCTCAAAGCCATAGGCTCCTGCAGCAGCCCAGACCTGATTGGCCGCGCGCCGCTCCTGGGCGGTGTAGCTCTGGGCTTCCATCAGTCGAACAGCTTTCCGGCATCCAGCTTTGCCGGGATGCGCGCTGCGATGACGTCCCGGATCAGGCCCTGCTCGTAGGAATCAAAGGCCTTGTTGGTGATGCCCATATCCAGCGCCGCGCCCGCCGGGATGCCGCGCCGGATCAGCCGCAGGGCGTCCAGCATACCGCGCAGGTCCAGCGCTTTTGTGGAAATTTCCGCGCTGTCGCACTTTTTCTGCAGGTCGAGGAACAGCAGCGCGAACTGGTGCACATATTTCGCCGTCAGGTCCGGGAACTGGGCCCGCAGCAGCTTTTCCAGATTATCCTGGGTGATGGTGGGCATCTGGATGACCACAAAGCGGGAGGTGAGGGCCTCGTTCAGCTCCCGGGTGCCGGCGTAGCCGTAGTTCATGGTGGCGATGAAGCGGGTCTCCTCCGCCAGCGGGATGCGGTCGTAGCCGGGCACGTCGATGGCGCGGCGGAAGTCCAGCACCGCGTGCAGCACGGCCAGCGCTTCGTTTTTGGCCATGTTGATCTCGTCCAGCACGCCGAAGCCGCCGCACTGGGCGCAGCGGTACACCGGGCCGGGGCGGAACACCACCTGCCCGCCTGCAAACGTGTCCATGCCAATGAGGGACGCCGCGTCCATGTTCACATGGAACGAGATGTCCCACGCGGGGCGGCCGAAAGCGGCGGAAAGGTTCTCCGCCAGCACATTTTTGCCGGTGGCCTTGCCGCCCGCCAGCAGCAGGTTTTCGCCGCAGAGCAGGGCCGCCAGCGCCTGCTCCCACACCTCTTTGCCGTAGTAGGTGAAGGCAGGGGAAGGGATGCGCGGGCGCAGTTCGGCGGCCAGCGGGTGGGCGGCGCGGTACTGCTGCACCGCTTCCAGCAGGGCAGGGTCCACGCCCTCCTGCCGCAGAGTCTCAAGGAGATCAGACATTTGTACAAACACCTCGATTTTGCCGGTCGGTTTCACATCACTGACCGGCTGTTCAAGCTTATCATAGCACAATCCGGGGCGTTTGTGTAGGGCAGCAGGGGAAAGAAGCGGCAAAAAAGCGGCCCCGCCGGGTGGCGGAGCCGCAGAAAGATGCAGGGAAACGATCAGGCGTTCTTCAGGTCGCTGATCATGCAGTCAGCAGCCACGATGCCGCTGGTGTAGGCAGTGCCCAGAGCGGCACCTTCGTTCTCGTAGTAGGGAGAAGCGTAGATGGAGCCGTTGTCCACACCGGCCACATACAGGCCCTGGATGGGCTGCTGCTCGGCGTTGACGGCACGGGCGTAGGAGTCGGTCTTGACGCCGCCGAAGGTGCCCCAGATGGAGGGCTCGTACTCGATGACGTAGAAGGTGTCGCCGGTCAGCTCACGCAGCAGGTAGCTGTTCTTGTAGAACTGCTCGTCCTTACCGGCGGCGCAGGCGGCGTTGTAGTCGGCCACGGTCTGCTCCAGGTCGGTCAGGCCGAAAGCCTTGGCGCAGTCGGCCAGGCTGCCCTTGACGGCCCAGCCGCGCTGGATGGCAATGTCCATGTGTTCGTCCAGGTTGGGCAGCAGCTCCTCGGTGTAGCCGGTGGAGCCGACGTACCAGTCGGCCGGGTTGCCGAAGTAGGCCAGAACGCCCTTGTCGCGGCACTCCTCGTACATGGTCTGGTCCACCACGGCGTAGTACTTGCCCACGCGCAGGGACATCTCACCGCCCAGAGCCAGCGGACGGTCGGACAGGTACTGCTCGTTCATGAAACGGTCGCCGTTGGGGTCCACCATCAGGCCGCCGTAGATGGCAAAGCGCAGGGTGTCGTTGGAGCGCACCATGGAGCGGCCGCGTTCTTCCATCTTGCCGTTCACGCCGCCAAACTCGTTGCAGCACAGGGCCCAGTTGCGGTCGGCGATGCCGCCGGCCTCGATGACGATGTCGTAGCCCTTGCCGTCCGACAGCTCGTTGCACAGGGGCCAGACGTTGATGTTGCCAAAGTGCTCGTGCAGGCGGTCCTGGTTGCCGGCATAGCCGCCGGTGGCGATCAGCACAGCCTTGGCGTTGTACTGGATGTAGGTCTTGTTCTCGGTGTCCTTTGCGATGACGCCCACCACCTTGTCGCCGTCCATCACGGGCTTGACGGCCTCGCGGCAGACCTCGAACACGCCGCCGTCGGCGGTGAACTTGTCCACCAGCGGCTGGAAGCGGTCGGTGCCCTTGACCTGAGTGCCCTGCAGGTCGGCAAAGTTGTGGCGTGCGCGGAAGCCCATGCCGTAAGCGTCGCGGCGCAGGGCCATGTTGACGCCGTTGTCCATGAAGTTGGACACCACGCGCTCACCGGCGCTGACGCACTTGTGCAGCAGAGCGCCGTTCACAGTGCCCTTGGAGAAGCCGTACTCGCAGTTGAACAGGGTCTCCACGGAGACGGTGGCGTTCTCGGCAGCCTGCACGCGGGTCTCGGCCAGAGCGGGACCACCGGCCACAGAGCCGTTGGACACGCCGCAGGAGCTGCCCTTTTCCAGCAGGATGGTCTTGACACCGGCAGCCTGCAGCTCCAGAGCGGCCATGATGCCGGCAGCGCCGCAGCCCACGACCACAGCGTCGGCATCTTCCTGAGAGGTGACGGTGATCACGTCGGGCTCCTCGTTGGCCTCCACGTCCACAGACACGGTCACGGTGGTGCCGGAAGCCTGGGACATGCAGTCGGCCACAGCGGTCTTGACGGCATTGGAGGTGATGGTGGCACCGGACACGCCGTCCACGCTGCAGGTCTGGGCGCTCAGGATGTTCTCCTTCATCTTGTCGCCGATGTCGGCACCGATGCCCTTGGTCTCGCCGGACACGTCGATGACGATGTCCTCGATCTTGTCCTTGCTGAAGGTCACGCTGACCTTGACGTCGGACTCGATGCCCTTGGCGGTAGCCTCGTAGGTGCCGGGGGTGTAGGTGAGGGCAGCAGCGGTGCTGGCAGCCTCGCTGGAGGCGGTGGAGCCGGAAGCAGCGTTGCAGGCGGACAGGGCACCGGCGGTGACACCGCTCATGGCGGCGGCAGCGGCGATCTTCAGAAAGCCTTTACGGGAGATCTTGTTCATAGGTACGCTCTCTTTCTTTTTGTTCTTCTTCGTGTTCCTTCTTATCGTGCAGCAAAGTAAAAGATACTTTGCCGAATCCTTAACAATTGTAGCGTAGAAGGGTGCTGTTTACAATTCATATTTTTTATATTATAATTTAGGATGTCCTAATGTATTGCGGAAGGGAGAATAGCATGAACGAGAGCGCATTGGAAGGCTTTGTAAAGATCGTGGAACTGAACAGCTTTTCTGCGGCGGCAGAGGCGCTGTACCTTTCACAGTCGGCGCTTTCGCAGCAGATTCGCACGCTGGAAGGGCAGGTGCAGTTCGAGCTGTTCCAGCATATACCGCGCCGGGTGGTGCTGACCCCGGCGGGGCAGGATTTTTACCCTAAGGCAAAGCAGCTGGTAGCCCTGTATCAGCAGGCGGTGCGCCATGCCCGCGCGGTGCAGCAACAGGAAAACCCGCCGGAACGGCATCTGCTCATTGCGTGGAGTCATGAAGCCATGCGGATGTTCGGGTACGACCTGTTTTCTCTGACCGATGCGCTGTGCCTGCAATATTCTTCGATCATGACGCAGTGCGCCAACCGCAGCGAGGTCTGGCGCAGCCTGAAAAAAGGGGATGCAGACCTCTCCTTCCAGCTGGAAAGTGCAGAGTTCTATGCACAGGGGCTTACCTTTGTGCCGCTGCTTTATGTGCCGGAGCTTTGCATCCCCATCCACCAGCCCGCCGATATGCCAGTGGGCAGGCTGACTTTAGAGCAGGCATTGCAGTACCGCTGGCTGCCCATCAAGGAGATGTACCAGACCGTTTACGAGACAAGTCTGGTGCAGGAGGGGCTGGAACGCGGGGGGAGTTTTACGCCGGTGGGCGGCATCCGCAGCGCGGCTTACGGCGAACCGGCGCTCAAAATGGTCCCGGCGGTCTACTACCGCAGACCGGACCTCAGTTTTGTGCGGGTGTTGGACTGGGGCAGGGGACACCGGTTCGGCATCGTGCTGGGGCAAAAGCGCGAGGACCCGGTAGTAATGGCCTATGTCCGCGCCTTGCAGCAACAGCTGCCGCACCTCTCGGAAAAGCTGTTCGGCCTGCAACTGGAAGCGGTGGAGGAATAAAAAAGCAAGAGCACCTGTTCCCCTCGGAAAGGAGGGGGACAGATGCTCTTTGTGCAATTATATTGCGATGACAGGTGCTTTAATCCACCACGTCCTCAAACTGGCTGTTGTACAGGTCGGCGTAGAAGCCGCCTGCTTCAATGAGCTGGTCATGGGTGCCCTGTTCCACGATGTCGCCGTCCCGCATCACGAGGATGAGGTCGGCGTCCTTGATGGTGGAAAGGCGGTGGGCGATGACAAAGCTGGTGCGGCCTTCCATCAGGCGGTCCATGGCGGTCTGGATGCGCTGCTCGGTGCGGGTATCCACACTGCTGGTGGCCTCGTCCAAAATCAGGATGCGGTTATCGGCCAGAATGGTGCGGGCGATGGTGAGCAGCTGTTTCTGGCCCTGGCTGACGTTGGAAGCGTCCTCGTTCAGCTCCATCTGGTAGCCGCCGGGCAGGGTGCGGATGAAGTGGTCGGCGTTGGCAGCCCTGGCGGCGGCAATGACCTCCTCGTCGGTGGCGTCCAGACGGCCGTAACGGATGTTCTCCATGATGGTGCCCTTGAACAGCCAGGTGTCCTGCAGCACCATGCCAAAGCCTTCGCGCAGAGCGCTGCGGTCAAAGTCGCGCACATCGTGGCCGTTCAGGGTGATGGAGCCGGAGTCCACATCGTAGAAACGCATGAGCAGCTTGACCATGGTGGTCTTGCCCGCGCCGGTGGGGCCCACGATGGCCACCTTCTGGCCGGGCTGCACCTCGCAGCTGAAGTCGTGGATGATGGTCTTTTCGGGGGTGTAGCCGAACTTGACGTGGTTAAAGGTCACCTGACCGTCGATGCAGCTGGGGTCTGCGCGGCGGGCGGGGTCGGCGGTCTGGTCTTCTTCCGGCTCGTTCAGGAATTCGAACACGCGCTCGGCGGCGGCGGCCATGCTCTGCAGCATATTGGACACCTGCGAGAGCTGCTGGATGGGCTGGGTGAAGTTCTTGACGTACTGAATGAAGGCCTGAATGTCACCGATGGTAATGGTGCCGTTTGCCGCAAAAATGCTGCCGACGATGGCCACAGCCACATAGCCCAGGTTGCCCACGAAGTTCATGATGGGCATCATCAGGCCGGAGAGAAACTGGCTTTTCCACGCGGATTCGTAGAGTTTATCGTTGGCGGCGTTGAAATCTGCCAGCACCACGGCCTCGCGGTTGAAGGCCTTGACCACGTTGTGACCGGCGTAGACCTCCTCGACCTGACCATTGACCACGCCCAGTGTGGCCTGCTGTGCCTTGAAGTATTTCTGGCTGAACCGGACCACGATGAGCACCAGCACCAGCGAGACGGGCAGGATCAGCAGGGCGATCAGGGTCATACGGGGACTGATGGAAAGCATCATCACCAGCACGCCGATCATGGTGGTGACGCTGGTGATGAGCTGGGTGATGCTCTGGTTCAGGCTCTGGCCCAGCGTGTCCACATCGTTGGTGATGCGGGAGAGCACCTCACCCACGGTGCGCTTTTCAAAGTAAGCGAGGGGCAGGCGGTTGATCTTTTCGCTGATCTGCTTGCGGAAGTCGTAGCAGACTTTCTGCGAAAGGCCGGTCATCAGCCAGCCCTGAATAAAGCTGAACGCGCTGCTCAGCAGGTACATGCCCAGCAAAAACAGCAGGATGCGGCCGATATACACAAAGTCGATGCTGCCGGTGCCGCGCAGCTTGGCGATCCAGCCGGTGGCAAGGGCCGTGGTGGCCTTGGCCAGCACCTTGGGGCCTGCGATGTTGAAGATGGTGGACAGAATGGCAAACACGATGGCCGTGATCAGCGAGAGCTTATAGCGGCCCATGGTGCGGATGAGCTGCAGCAGCGTGCCTTTGAAGTCCTTGGCGCGCTCGGTCGTGGGGCGTCCGGGTCTTGGCATATCACTCACCCTCCTTTTCCGTATTCAGAGATTCGAGGTCAAGTTCCTTCTGGCTCAGCTGGCTGCGCGCGATCTCCTGGTACTCCGGGCAGGTGGCCATGAGCTGGGCATGGGTGCCCTTGCCCACCAGCCGCCCTTCGTCCAGCACCAAAATCTGGTTTGCGTGCAGCACGGTGGAGATGCGCTGTGCCACGATGATGACGGTGGCGTTGTCGGTCTCGGCTTTCAGCGCGCGGCGCAGGGCCACGTCGGTCTTGAAGTCGAGGGCCGAGAAACTATCGTCGAACAGATAGATCTTCGGCTTTTTGGCAATGGCACGGGCGATGGAAAGGCGCTGCTTCTGGCCGCCGGACACGTTGGAACCGCCCTGTGCGATGGGGCTTTCGTAGCCCTCGGGCTTCGCGTCGATGAACTCGGTGGCCTGCGCGATGGAAGCCGCCTTTTTCACGTCGGCGTCGGTGATGTGGTCGCCGCCGAACTTCAGGTTCGAGTCGATGGTACCGCTGAACAGCACACCCTTCTGCGGCACATAGCCCAGCAGGTCGTGCAGCTTGGCCTGCGGCATCTCGCGCACGTCGATGCCGTCCACGGTCACGCTGCCGCCGGTCACGTCGTAGAAGCGGGGGATGAGGTTCAGCAGGGTGGATTTGCCGCAGCCGGTGGAGCCGATGATGGCAGTGGTCTCGCCGGGCTTTGCGGTAAAGCTGATGTGCTCCAGTGCGTCGCTGTCGGCACCGGGGAAGCGGAAGCTCACGTCGTTGAACTGCACGGTGCCCTGCCAGTTTTTGCGTTCCTGTGCGGGCTTTGCCGTGGCTTCGTCCGGGTCGTGGATGGTGGCCTTGGTGCGGATGACCTCGTCGATGCGGTCTGCGGCCACACCGGCACGGGGCAGCATGACGGCCACCATGGCCAGCATCAGGAAGGACATGACGATCTGCA
>ERZ773150.3340-NODE-3340-length-10714-cov-2.527442_pt1 | contig 10714 bp, 10 predicted proteins | sample MGYA00580845_ERZ773150 | MGnify/ENA primary metagenome ERZ773150 (study PRJEB29015, sample SAMEA2737848) | human gut metagenome | biome: human gut; feature: human-associated habitat; material: faeces | place: China | collected 2012 ...
ACACGCTGGATTCCTGCAGGAATCCAGCGTGTTTTTTATCCAGGCAGGCACTCTTTCCTGAACTTAAGTATCATTTCCCTTGTAAGGCTTATTCCATCATCTTCAAGCGAAAGTTCCTCTGCCTTCACCCACTTACCAAGTGAAAGCTCTTCCTCCTGAAGTGTTATCGTATCATCACCATCAAGCTCACAGTAAAAGCCTGAAAGTATCGAACCTGACAAGCCCCATGGCTGGCTCTTATAGTATCTTATGTTCTTAACCTTAAGCCCCGTTTCTTCCATAACTTCTCTTTCGACTGTCTGCTCAAGTGTCTCACCAGCTTCGTTAAAGCCAGCTATAAGTGCATAATTCCTATATGTCCTTCCCGCGTATTTCGTAAGAAGAATCCTGTCATGGTCCGTTACTGCTACTATAACCGCCGGACATATCTTAGGATATATCATATTGCCACATGACGGACATTTTAACATACGTTCCCTGTCATCGTGAATAGTTGGCTTACCACATCTTCCACAGAAGTGATTATCCCTGTACCATCCGTATATATGAAATGCTGTTATAGCTGCAAATGCCTGCGCCTTTGGCTCAGCCTTTCTAAAAGAATTAACTCCGACAAAATCAAAGCCATCAATAACTGTATCATATTCTTTATGTATGTCTGAGTCAGCCATTTCACCAATATACTGGCCTTTAAGCAGCTCACCGCTCTTTCTTGCAAGAAAATATCTTGTATCATCCACTGACAGAAGATAAACAAATGTATAGTTATCCACTGTATCCTTGTTATCCGCCTTGTTTATCCCCAGAACGAACTCCTTGTACTGTGGATATACAAGTACATCTTCTCCTTCATACCTTGCAAGAAGTGATGAACCCTTAAAGAAAAATATAATATCGTTATCACATGGACTGCACTCTACATACTGGTTATTTAAAACTTTTGGAAATATATCCTGTATCATATTAGAAATACACCATCTCTTCCACTGGTGGTTCTGCTGGCTCTACCTTTTCTACATAAAGAACAGGACCCTTTTTCTTATATGCCATCTGGAATTCAACCTTAACAGTTGCTGTAACAGTTATCCACTGCCTGTTTTCCAATGAAGCAATGTCATTATAGAAGCTGATATAACCAATAAACTGAGTATCCTCTGCGCAGCATGTCATAACTTTACGTCCTGGAACGAAATTCTTATCTTTAAAGTATTTATTCTTAAGTACCTGTCCCTTAAATCTTACTTTCTTGCCAACATACACATCTGGTCTTTCTGATACATCCATATACCATATGCCATAATCAGCATCATCTATTTCTATAACATCAGCATTCACATCATAAGGAAGCTGTTCTGCTATAGACATCATTTCACCCTTATCATCCTCAAATACTATCTGAAGTGTGTTGTTAAGTGCTCTCATACTTCTTCTGTAGCTTCCAAGATCCATACCAGACTTGCATCTGTTAAATATAACCATATCGGCATACTTAACTGTTTCTGCTACGATAGACCTCATATTATTCCACTGAAGATTAAACGAAGCTGCATCTACAAGCGTAATAGACTGATATATATCCCATCCTCTTGGCTTGGCTGTTGCCATAATAAGAGCTGGATCCCACATACCATTATATTCAACTATAACTATCCATGGATCATATTCCTTATCAAGCTCATTCAGCTTTTCTTCTGTAAGCTCTTCCTTTTCAAGGACAACCATATCTACACCATTGTCCTTTAAAAGCTTCTCACTATATTCTTCTTCACCCTCTTCGCATACAATAAGAAGCTTATTCTTGGCTTCTGCAAACTGTCCCATTGCTATTGTATCCTGGATAAATCTTGTTTTACCACTGTCAAGCTGTCCATTTATTAAGAATATTGGAATCTGATATTCTTCTTCCTGTGCCATATTTTACCTCTTTTCTTATATTTATGATGTTTCTGCCATATATTTTTATAAATCCTAAAAATGCAGCCCATGTCATTATGTGCAAAACATGGACTGCACTATTTAAAAACTTAATTTATACATTGAATAACTCTTTAAGAGCATCTTCCTTGAGCTTAGCTCCTATAACGCATATTCTGCCTGTGATTTCTGGTTCACCATCACGGATTTCATATTCTTCTGGTACAAGATCAAAGAACATCCACTTACCTTCTGGTGTAGGAAGCATACCCTTTGCTCTTAATATATCACCATAATCATCTGTTTCAGAAAGCTTTCTTAGTATCTCTGAAAGTGTTTCCTTATCATACTTATCAGGAGTCTCTACACCCCAGCTTGTAAACACCTCATCAGCATGATGATGTCCATGATGATGATCATGTCCACAGCTACACTCTCCGTCATGGTCATGGTGATGCTCATGCTCGTGATCGTGGTCATGTCCGCAGCCACACTCTCCGTCATGGTCGTGATGATGCTCATGCTCGTGATCGTGGTCATGTCCGCAGCCACACTCTCCATCATGGTCGTGATGATGCTCATGCTCGTGATCGTGGTCATGTCCGCAGCCACACTCTCCATCATGGTGGTGCTCATGTTCATGTTCCTCTGCAGCCTTAGCTGCTGCTTCTGCAAGCATCTCCAGCTCAAGATTAGTAACATTTTCCATTGCATCAAGAATCTGCTTACCATTAATATCATCCCAAGGAGTTGTAATAATATGTGCATCCTTGTTAAGTGATCTGATAAGTTCTATATCTGTCTTTAACTTAGCCTCTGAAACATTCTGTGTTCTGCTAAGAATAATAGTTCCTGCATGCTCAATCTGGTTGTTAAAGAACTCACCAAAGTTCTTCATATATACCTTTACCTTAGATGCATCTGCTACAGTCGATGCACTGTTCAGCCTGATTTCGTTCTCAATATGAAGATCCTTAACTGCCTTTATAACATCTGAAAGCTTACCAACACCAGATGGCTCAATGATAATTCTGTCTGGATGATACTTTTCAACTACTTCCTTAAGTGATGTACCAAAATCACCTACTAGAGAGCAGCATATACATCCTGAATTCATCTCTCTTATCTCAACACCCGATTCCTTTAAGAATCCACCATCTATTCCGATTTCGCCAAACTCATTCTCTATAAGAACTACCTGTTCTCCTGGAAATGCTTCCTTTAAAAGCTTAGCTATAAGAGTTGTCTTTCCAGCTCCTAAGAATCCTGAAATAATATCTACTTTTGTCATCTCATTATCCTCCATTATATCCTTACTGTATATAATCTCCTGCATTTCTGCCTTATATGCAGAAACCTTTCTTACATCCGACTGCAGCATTATAATAGTTCTGTCAACATCTTTATATCTATCATAAATATGCCCCGCCTAAGTTTTATTATACGCTTGTTGTCAATACCCCTGCCTGGCAGCCCTTATCTCATCTGCCATTTCACTTATCTTTCTTAGTCTGTGATTAACCCCGGACTTTCCCACAGGCGGATCAAGAAGCTCTCCTATATCCTTAAGATTCATATCCTGATGTTCAAGACGTATCTTTGCTACCTGGTATAGTCCTTCCTTAAGGCTTGAAAGTCCTACTGTATCTCTTATATACTCAATATCTCTTGTCTGCTTGACTGCCGCTGATATTGTCTTATTAAGATTCGCCGTTTCACAGTTAACCTTCCTGTTAACATCATTTCTCATCTCTTTAAGAATCATGACATTATACAGCTCCATCTGGGAAACATATGCTCCCATAAGATTAAGGGCATCTGTTATATTGCTGCCCTCCTTCATGTATACTATATAATTATTCTTACGCTGCGTAACCTTTGCATCAAGATTAAAAAAGCAAAGCATATCTTTAACACACTCTGCATCTTCTTCATAATCACATACTATTTCGTAATGATAAAACTTATTAGGGTCACTTATTGAGCCTGCGGCTATAAAAGCTCCTCTTATAAATGCTTTTTTGCAGCAATCCTTCTGTACTATTCTTGGGTCCACGAATACTGGTTCTATATGTTCAAATGTATCATCTGCCCACTTAAGTGTCTGTAATATCTTTGCGACCTGCTTCTGGTCACATATTCTTATGCTTGTATCCCTGCTGCTCTCGGATATATATAATATATCTGAGGAATCTATATCAAATATAGTCTCTAAAAGTACAATAAACTTGTATCTGGCAACCTCATTTTCAGTGAGCAGTTCAACCTGCATCTCACCACCCGATGAACGTCTTATACGTCCCGACATTCCCATAATAGCTGCAAACTCAGCTATCTGGCAGTGTCTTGCCGAATCAAGCCTTGCACTCAGCTCTTCCTTAACATCTGAAGAAAACGACATTAATTATCTCCATTTCTTATATTGCTATACAAGGGTACACCCTGCATTTGTTGTATCAAAGCCGGGGCTTTTGACCATGGCTTCATTAAATATTAAACTCTTATGAATTCTTAACCCTTACGCTTTGAATCCTTCTCTATATCCCTGTGTTCCACCTTGCAGCCATAAGGTGTCTTTGAAAGTCTGTCTGCGATTGCATTGGCAAGTGTCACCGAACGATGCTTTCCACCTGTACATCCAACTGCTATGACAAGGCTTGACTTTCCCTCCTTGACATAATTAGGAAGCAGAAACTGTATAAGTCCATCAACACGCACAAGGAACTCTTCTGCCTCTGGCGCTTTCATGACATAATCCTGTATCTTTTTATCATTACCCGTAAGCGGTCTTAGTTCTTCAACATAATATGGATTAGGGAGAAATCTTACATCAAACACCATATCAGCATCAGCTGGTATACCATACTTAAACCCAAAAGATAACACTGTAACGATAAGGTTGTTAAACTCTTTTCTTTCAAGCACTATCTTTTCAAGTTCTTCCTTAAACTCTCTTGTCAGAAGCTGGCTTGTATCTATGATAACATCTGCTCTTTGTTTAAGAAACCCCAGCTGCTCTCTTTCAAGCAGTATAGCTTTATCCACTCTTCCGTCCTTAGCAAGTGGATGTGTCCTTCTCGTTTCCTTGTATCTTTTTATAAGTACATCATCACTTGACTCAAGAAACAGAATTGTATAATCATATTTCCTGCTTTTCATATAATCAAGTACGGAATCGAACTCGGCAAGTGAATTGCCACTCCTTATGTCTACACCAAGTGCTATGTTGTTATATCCATTATTCTGCTTCTGGCAGTCTGCAAGCTCTGCAAACTTTGATATAAGAGATATAGGCATATTATCCACACAATAATATCCCTCATCCTCTAAAACATTCAACGCTGTCGATTTGCCTGCTCCCGACATACCTGTGACTATAATAATCTTCATATACTGCCTCGCTCCTGACTAAAACCTGTATCTAGAACTCTCCTATTTTAACAACCTCAAGCTCAAGCTTAACGCCAGACTTCTTTAAGACCTCTTCTTTTATCTTATCTGTAAGCTCACATACATCCTTTGCTGTTGCCCTGCCTTTATTAACAACAAAGCCTGCATGTTTTTCTGACACCTGTGCATCACCTGCTGACAGACCTTTAAGTCCTGCATCCTCTATAAGCTTTGCTGCAAAATATCCCTCTGGTCTTTTAAATGTACTTCCTGCGCTTGGATATTCTAACGGCTGTTTCATTCTTCTCTTTTGTGAAAGTTCTTTTATATTCTCTTTTATCTCATCAGTATCGCCTTTACTTAACTTAAGTGTTGCACTTACTACTATATATCCATATTTCATTATGCAACTTGTTCTATATCCAAGTTCAAGCTCATCTTTACCCAGCGTATGGATATCACCATTCTGATCTAAGACCTCAGCACTGACAATAATATCCTTTATCTCTCCACCATAAGCTCCAGCATTCATTCTGACCGCCCCGCCTATCGTTCCTGGAATACCTGTTGCGAACTCAAAGCCTGCAAGTCCTTTATCTGAAAGCCTGTTTCCAAGCCTTGACAGCTTCATGCCTGACATAGCCTTTACTGTTACATCATCAATATACTCCACTTCATCAAAAGCATCTGAAAGCTGTATAATAACTCCTCTGAAACCTTTATCTCCTACAAGCAGGTTGCTTCCATTTCCTATAACATAGTAATTTATGTCTGATTTTTTCAATAATCGTATTATAGTCTGTAACTCTTCAACAGAAGAAGGCATTACGAAATAATCCGCAGTGCCTCCTATTCTGAATGTAGTATGACTGCTCATAGGCTCATCTGTTCTGACCTGTGATTCACCTGCTATATCCTTAAGCTTTTCCAACAAATCATTCTGACTCATGTATTATCATACTCCCTGTCTATATTCATTATTTACATCATTCTGCTTACTCATTTAATACAAGTCTGGCTGCGCCATACATACCAGCATCGTTGCCAAGTGTTGCCTTTAATATCTTAGTGTTTCTTGAAGCATGGAACACATACTCCTTATAGTACTTTTCTATTCTGCTTAACAAAAATTCGCCTGCTGCTGAAACACCACCACCTATACATATAACCTCTGTATCGACCATACCAGAAGCACATGCAAGACCTTTACCAAGATAACGGCACATATAATCAACAACCTTTAAAGCAACGGAATCTCCCTTCTTTGCCTCATCAAACACGGCTTTAGCTGATATGTAAGGGATATCCCTTAACGCTGACGGCTCATCTGATTCGCTAAGCATTCTGACAGCTGTCCTGACTATGCCAGTTGCAGAAGCCACCTGTTCAAGACAGCCCCTCTTACCACAGTTACAATACTCCTTCTCCTCATCAGCTACAGGAAGGTGGCCTATCTCAGCCGCTGCACCATTGAAGCCGCACAAAGGCTTTCCATCAATGATAACACCACCGCCGACACCTGTACCAAGTGTAACTAAAAGACTGCTTGAGTACTCTTTTGCGCTTCCCATCCAGTACTCACCAAGCGCTGCCATATTCGCATCATTTCCAACCTTAACCTTGTATCCTGTCATCTTACTGAATGTCTGTGCCACATTAAACACACCCCATCCAAGATTGACACATTTGTTAACTGTGCCATCATCCCTGACAGCACCTGGAACTCCTATTCCTACTCCGGCTATATCATCACTTGCTTTTTCTACTGCTTCCAACATATCTGGTATATGTTTTTTTATATCTTCCAGTATAAGGCTTCCACCCTCATCCTTTCTTGTTGGAATCTCATCCTTATAAAGAAGCTCTCCTGACACACTAAAAACTCCACACTTACATGTTGTTCCACCAATATCTATTCCAAGTACTATGCTTTTATCATTATTAATATCTGCATTACTTATATTATCCTTACCACACATACAAGCTTACCCCCAGTCATAATCTGTTATCTGATTATTGTAATTAAAGGTCGTCCTCTTCGTCACCCTTCATAAGGTTTTCCTGAACCCTTCTGTATAACTCCTTAGCTGCATTGTAACCCATCTTCTTCTGTCTGTGGTTTACCGCTGCTGCCTCTACAATAACAGCAAGATTACGTCCTGGACGTATTGGAAGCGAATGACATACGACTTTATTGCCAAGATACTCTGTATATTCCTCTTCAAGACCCAATCTGTCATATTCCTTATCCTTATTCCAGTCCTCAAGCTTGATAACCATATCGATTTCCTGTGTTTCCTTAACACTTTCTACACCAAAAAGTGTCTTAACATCTATGATTCCGATACCTCTTAGCTCTATGAAATACTTTGTTACACCTGGAGCTGAACCCACTAATGTTTCATTACTTACCTTTCTTATCTCAACTGCATCATCTGTTACAAGACGATGTCCTCTCTTAATAAGCTCAAGTGCAGCCTCACTCTTACCTATACCACTCTCACCTGTTATAAGCACGCCCTCACCATAAACATCAACAAGCACACCATGGATTACAATACAAGGAGCCAGCTGTACCTTGAGCCATCTTATAACTTCTGCTGAAAATGAAGAAGTTGACTCCTCTGACTTAAGAATAGGTATCTGATACTTCTTTGCAAGCTCTATAATCTCTGGTTCAGGTTCAAGATTCCTGCAGAATATAAGACATGGAATATTGCTTGATAAAAGCTGCATATAACGTTCAAAACGCTCTGTATCTGAAAGACTCTTGAGATATGAATATTCCACATTGCCTATAATCTGTATACGGTCATTATCAAACTGGTCATAAAACCCTGTAAGCTGGAGTGCTGGTCTGTTAAACTCAGGCACATGAATCCATATTCCCTTGACATCTATATCTGGTGTAAGATTCACAAGATTCATCTTCTCAATTACTTTTGATAAATTAACTCTTTCTTTACCATTCATATACTACTCCTATCCTGCATATTAAAGTCATTACTGACAATGCCGCAATTATTATATATTTGATTAATGTTTTCCTGTTTTATATTTAATATATATTTTTACCATATGTATCCACATGCGTACATATTGAATGCAATATTCACAACATTTTATTCCGCTTTCGATATTTACCGTATCTTAAGTAAAAAGGATTTTTCTAAGGACAGAAATGACTTTTATACTTTCGACACTTACACCATCTTATACATTAGTGTAACACAGCGGCTCTGATATTAAAAGATTTTCTTCAAATATATTGTTGTTGAATTGAATATTAGTTGGTGGCAAACGGACAACAAATATAAGTTACAGACAGTCCAGCATATTGCCTGTTCACATTCTACATACATACTCAATGGAAATACTTATATATATTCTGTGCCACATTCTCTGTTATGCCATCAACCTCCATAAGTTCACTCACACCTGCTGCCCTTATCTTTTCTATATCGAGAAAATGCTTCATAAGTGCTTTTCTCCTTACCGGTCCAATTCCTTCTATATCATCAAGCACCGAATTAACCTGCAGCTTACTTCTTAGTGATCTGTGATACTCTATGGCAAATCTATGTGCTTCATCCTGAACACGTGTTATAAGCTTAAAGCCCTCGCTATGTCTGTCTATAGGTATCTCTACGTTGTTATAATACAAGCCTCTTGTATTATGATTATCATCCTTAACCATGCCGCATACCGGGATGTGAATATCCAGCTCTGACAGCACCTTTAGTGCTATATTTACCTGTCCACGTCCACCATCCATCATAATCAGATCAGGATACACCGAAAAGCCTCTTGACTCCTCTTCACCCGCACGTTCCCTCATGCCTCTCTGGAAACGTCTTGTAAGCACCTCACTCATGCTCTTATAATCGTCAGGTCCTTTGACTGTCTTTATCTTAAACTTACGGTAATCATTCTTCTTTGGTCTTCCATCTTCAAAAACAACCATGGAACCTACAGATTCAACACCACTTGTATTGGATATATCATAAGCTTCTGCTCTTCTTAGGTTCTTAAGTGCAAGCCATCCAGCTATCTCTTTCATGGCACCTGTTGTTCTCTTTTCTTCAAGCTTAATCTTCTCAGCATCCTTGGTAAGAACCATAAGTGCATTCTTATGTGCCAGTTCAACCATACGCTCCTTGTCACCCTTTTTAGGTGTTATGACAGATACCTTTCTTTTCTTTCTGCTTCCAAGCCACTCGGCGATAACATCTGCATCATCTATCTCTTCCTGTGTCATGATAACATTAGGAATATATGGAGTTCCACCATAGTACTGTTTCATAAACTGTGATAATATGGCACTTCTGCTATCATTCGCAGCAACCTTCATATGAAAATGCTCTCTTCCAAGCAGCTTTCCCTGTCTTATAAAAAATACCTGCACGACCGCATCCTCTGCATCCATAGCACATGCTATTACATCCCTGTCAGTAGCATCATCCGCTGTAATCTTCTGCTTCTGTGCTATCTGCTTTACGCTGTTAAGAAGATCTCTATATCTTGCTGCTTCCTCATACTCAAGCTTTCTGGAGCAATCCATCATCTTATCCGTAAGCTCATTTATTATCTCTGAATAGTTACCATTAAGGAAACTGATAACCGACTCTATATTTTTCCTGTACTCTGATTCACTAACCATCCCCTGGCATGGTGCATTGCACTGTCCTATATGGTAGTTAAGGCATGGTCTTTCTTTGCCTATATCCTTAGGCAGTCTTCTGTTACAGGTTCTTACCTTATAAAGCTTGCATAAAAGTTCTATAGTTTCTTTTACGGCACCTGCTGATGTATATGGACCAAAGAACTTTCCTGTGCCATGCTTCATTGTTCTTGAAAATAACACTCTTGGATATGCTTCATTTACAGTAACCTTGATAAATGGATAACTCTTATCATCCTTAAGCATCGTGTTATACTTAGGTCTGTGTTCTTTAATAAGATTACACTCTAGCACAAGTGCTTCAAGCTCGGAATCAGTTACTATATATTCAAAATATGCTATATGCGAAACCATCTGTACAACCTTTGCAGAATGATTCTTACTGCTCTGGAAATACTGCCTTACACGGTTTTTTAACACCTTTGCCTTGCCTACATATATGATTGTGTCATGCTTATCATGCATAATATATACTCCCGGCTTATCTGGAAGTTTTTTTAACTCTTCTTCAAGATTGAACATACACATCCTCATTTCTTATTTCTATGCTATTCTTTATTTGACCTGCGCTCATTATAGCATCCCCACCTTATTCACTCAATTTCATTTTTATAATTTTCTGATTTTTTTCATCATTTATTTTTTCTTTTATTTCATATTTTAAATTATCAGTTGGTGAAATTAACTCCTCAACAGGAAAAAGATTTGCAAATTTTTCTGCACATACAA
>ERZ773150.3341-NODE-3341-length-10710-cov-3.688315_pt1 | contig 10710 bp, 7 predicted proteins | sample MGYA00580845_ERZ773150 | MGnify/ENA primary metagenome ERZ773150 (study PRJEB29015, sample SAMEA2737848) | human gut metagenome | biome: human gut; feature: human-associated habitat; material: faeces | place: China | collected 2012 ...
CCTAAGAGTGTTTGATGGCTTACTCCTATTTAACCGAAGAAATTTGGTGGTGTCTTTTTTTGTTAACCTCCCTCTTTGTTCTATGGGTAATTGTAACTGTGAAGACAAGTTTTTACCTTCAGGAACTCCATGAATTCGCTCCCTATCCCTTTTTGGTGTGACATCATAATGGCTGTTGTCTGGAATGGTACTTGTGTCTGTTTTTTGCAAAGGTTCTTCCAAATCGTTAATCACGTCTCCTACTGTAACGTATGGCAACAAAGCGAACAACCCACTGCATCTCTCCGGAGAAGCATGCGTAGGGCTAGGAAATACAAAACCATTTGGTTTCCTCGTTGCAACCAATATGACACGTTCTCTTAGCTGTGGAACACCATATTCAGCGGCCAACATGACTTTCCACTTTGGCACATAGCCAAGTGCTTCTAATTTTTCTATAAATGAGTTGAATACTCCTCCCGGATTTCCATTTAAGTCTTTAGCGGTAAGCAGACCTTTTACTTGTTCCATCATTATGGCATGAGGCTTCAAGGCTTTTGCATATCTGAGAACTTGATACAACAACATTCCGCGATCGTCTTGCAGGGAAAGCTGCTTTCCTATTTGAGAAAAAGCTTGGCAGGGCGGACCACCAAACAGCAGGTCTATGTGGCCTTCTTTTATGCTCAAATCATTCATAATGGATTTAGGGGAAAAAGTTCGGATATCTCCTTCATATACTTTTGTTTCCCGATTCTCTCTTTTGATGTTTTCACGAAGAGTATCGCAGCAGTTATGATCCAATTCAATGCAAGCCAATATTTCAAAGCCTGCTTGCATAACACCAATATCCATTCCCCCTGCACCCGAGAATATAGAAAATGCTGTTAATTTACCAATATCTTGACTGCATTCCTTGATCATAATAATTACTTTCTATCGCTTATTACCTGGGTTATCATTAATTAAAAGTTCTTTCACATCCACTTCCAAAAGTTCATGGGACGCTTCTTATTACCGATTGCAAATATACACAATTAAGTTGCGAAACTAGCACAAATGCCGGATTATTTCTGTGTTAACCGTACATTCCTGGCATTTGAATAAAACTCTTGTGTCTTGTAGGCACTATTTCGTTTATCCCTTGCGCTCCGAGCTGCCATGGGTAGGTTCAAACAATCCTCTTATTGTGACATCAGATTGACATTTTTAGAAATTATCCCATTTTACAAGTGATTGGAAAATGTATTTTTATATTCAGGCATATGCAATAAATATATAAAAGGTAAAGCGGCAGAAGCCTAAACCCCTATTTCGCCGCTCCCGATGCAAATCTCCGCCGCCGCATCATACACTACACCGAACTGTCCGGGAGCTATCCCCTGTATCCTTTCGGGACTTTCCAACCGGTAGCCGTGCCCTGCGCGATACAGGCGGCCTTTCATGAAATGGGGCTGGTGGCGCGTCTTGAAGGTGACATCCACTTCCGGCGCGTCGCCCCACGGGTTTCCCGTAATGAAATGGAAGTCCTTCAGATTAAAACTATGTCCATACTGCAAAAGCGTGTCATAACCATGAGACACGTAAAGAATGTTTTGCTCCACATCCTTCTTCACCACAAACCAAGGTCCGCCCCCTAACCCCAAGCCCTTGCGTTGGCCAATGGTATGGAACCAATACCCTTTGTGAGTACCAATGCGACGTCCGGTTTCGATTTCCACTACCGCCCCTTCCCGTTCGCCCAAGAAACGGCGTACGAAATCATTATAATCTATCTGTCCCAAGAAACAAATGCCCTGACTGTCCCTGCGTTTGGCCGATGGCAGACGCTGCGTTTCCGCAATGCGCCTCACCTCTTCTTTCATCAGGTCGCCCACAGGGAACATCAGCTTTGCCACTTGCAAGCTGTCAATCTGCGCCAGAAAGTCCGTCTGGTCTTTCACGGGGTCGCGTGCCGTACCCAACCATATTTTACCGTCCCGCTCGCGTACCGTGGCGTAATGTCCCGTGGCGATTTTGTCGTACCGGTGTCCCACCTCCTGTTCAAAGCATCCGAATTTGATAAGCTTGTTGCACATCACGTCCGGATTCGGGGTCAGTCCCCGCCGGGCACGCTCCATGGCGTAGCCCACCACAAGTTCCCAATATTGCTTTTGCAAGTCCACCACCTCAAGGTGCAGGCCGTAACGGCGTGCCGTAGCCGTAGAAAGCTCTATGTCCTCCTCGGCCGTACAGCTCAGCCCTTCGCCCTCCATTCCTATCTTGATATAAAACAAATCCGGCTTATATCCCATTTCGCAAATCCGATGGACGGCCACTGCGCTGTCCACTCCGCCTGAAATCAATACTGCTATCCTCATATCCGCAACCTTTGGTCTTTATTACGGCAAAGATAGCGTTTTTCTGGCAAAATGCCATATCCTGGCAATTTGACATTCTGCCCCCTCCTCCTTCGTCCATACACACCCAGAGTGGGATTTGACTGCAAATAAATGATTCTCCCACATCGGGATTTTATCATTCTGGCATCCGAACGGGGCAAAACGGGAAATAAAGACAGAGACTGTCCGCTGACTTCCGCCATAACGGATTTATCCGTTTTGCCTTTACAGCAATTCACTGACATTTTGCACCCGGACTCTTGTACGAAAAAAGGGTCTAATAATTCATAAAAGACGAAAAAAGGAGGCAAATCTGCCCGTGAAAGCCTCGTCTTTTCACGATTGAAGCCCGCTTTTTCCCTTGTCGGCTGACATCCTCAAACTTTTCTCAGCCGAACGATTTTCCAATCTCAGCCGAACGATTTTTCATTCGGCTGAGAAAAATCCCCTTTTTTTAAGAAACACCCTTCCGGAATGCTTCATACAAGCATTCCGGATAAATTGTTTTTCACATTCTCTTTCTGGATTCCTTTTTCAGACAGGCCGAAAACCGGGTCGGAAATGACATTTTGCACGCCTTACTCCCGCTTTTTTAGGATTTCGTGTCAACTTCCACCCCAAAGTAAGCATATAGTAGCCTTTCACGATATTATAATAAGTCTCTGTCTTCCCCTGCACGTTCACGTCCATATAAACGGAACGCATCTGGCGCAACAAATCCACGCCTTCCACCTTCACCATCAGGCGGTCTTTCAGGAAAGAACGCGAAAGGGAGGCGTTCCATATCAGATAGTCCGTATTCATGGCGGCTTCGTCATAGCCCCTGCGGCTGTACATGTTCAAACGGGTGGACAAGTGGATTTTCCACGGCATCGTGTATTCTCCCAAAAGGCCGTAACGGAAATCGAAAGCATCCACGGTGTTGAAGTCCGCCCGGCTGCCGTCGGCATGGCGGTAAGTGGCATCGCATCCCACATTCAGGGTCAGACTTCCGCGCTGGTAACCGGTGGAAAGGTAGGCCTTCGTCTCGTGGTTGTGCACCTTGCTCAACACGCTCTCCGTCATCCCCTCCACGGACGAGAGGTCTACGCTACGGTGAAAGTCATAGTTCAAATTCGCTCCCACATTCCAATATTCGGCCATACCTTCTTTCTGAAATGCCAGACTTCCATTGACGCCCCGGTTGCCGTCCACGTTCTGCGGACGGTAGGTGTACACTCCGGTTTCGGAATTGTAGCTGAACCCCTGTGCCACGTCGTTCACCCCAAGCCAGGCATTCACGTTCACTTGTGTAAACCACTTTTTCTCCGGGCTGCGGTGCAAGAATCCCGTGCGGAAGTTATACCGCCAACTGTTTTGCAGGTGCGGATTCCCCACACGTACATGCAAGGGATCGGAAGCATCGCGGACAGACAAACGGTTCACAAGGTCGGGCGTGCCCAAAGCCATGTCGGCATTGACCATGAACGTCCTGAAATATCTTGTACCTCCAAACCAATAGACCAAATAAGTGAAATCGGGCTGGACACGGAACACGCGACGTTGCAGGCCGGCATCTATCTCCTCCCGGCGGTAGCGCATGTCTTCCTTCGACTGTGTGAAAGGCAAATGGAAATTGAACCAGATGTATTTGTCCTCCGTCCGCCGGGAATAGAAAGTGCGCAGCCCTAAAGTATGCACCCGAGAAAGGTCATGCCGGTAGTAACTGTTCAGCACGTCCAATGCTGCGGACAATTCGCGTGCGGAAGGCAATTCGCCCAAATGCCGAACCGCTCCCACCTCCCAACCGGCCAGACTGTCCAGACGATAGCGTGGAGAGGAATCGGAACGATAATCCTGCTTATATATATAATAGGTAAGGAAATGCCAGTCGTTCGGAAAGTAGAAGGTGTATTCCGCCGAGGGGCGATAATAATAATTACGCCGACGTCTGCGGTCATAACGGTTACGACGGTCGGCTTCGGACCCGGACGAAGCATAATCCAGCAGGTAATGCTCGAAACGGTCGTTCTCCGTCCGGCTGAAAGAGCCGGTGAATCGCAACTGGAGATTGTCACCCCACGGCAACTTGGCGTCCCACATCATGTCATGCCCCACATTGTACTTCCATTCCTCGAAAAGCGACCGGGTGGAAGAGCGGTTCAGCCAACGCATCCGTGCGCTTCCGGACGAAGGAAGGAGAAAAACGGAATCGAGCACCTCGTCGATGCCCCCCACGGCCGAAGGGTCGGCGTCGAAAGCCGCATCACGGGCATGACCGCGCATGTCCGTACGATCGTAACCTACGTAGGAATGCACGGTGAGCAAATGGTCCTTTGTTTTCCACGTCAACCAGTTATTGGCATTCACCCCCATATAATCCACGTCTTGAAGGGAAGAAGAACGGGTGTAACGGTTGCCTTACGGCAGATAAGCCTCTGTCGCCGACTTTTGGTTGACGAACTGGTCGCTCCATTCGGCATTGGCCGTGAGTTTGTCCTCAATGCCCCTCGCCTTGTTCTGCCAAAAAAACTCCCCACCGGCCTGCCGGGTGACAAACTCACCGTTGGTCAGGCTTTCCTCCGGCCATTCTCCGTTTTCGCCCGGCCGGTCGTAACGGGCATTGGTGTTGTTCATCCCACCGAAGAGTGTCACACGTGAGCGGTCGGAATAACGCAGGCCGAAAGCCCGTCCGGCATAGCGGCTGTCCGTACCGCCTCCCGCCGCCACATTGGCCATGCAGCCAGTGTTATATTCGCGTTTGAGGCTCACATCCATCACGTAGGCTTTTTTCTCCGTGTCGTAACCGAGGAACTCACTGCGGTCGGTCGTCTTGTCATACACTTTCACTTGCTGCACCGTGAAGGCAGGCAGGTTGTCGATCATCTTACGGTTGTCGCCCTTGAAAAAGTCCGTACCGTTCAGCGTCAGGTAATCCACCTTGCGGCCATTGACGTAAATCTCGCCGTTCGGCTTCAATTCCGCTCCGGGCAACTGGCGGACCAGTTCATTGAGCATCGCCCCTTCGGACAAGTTGAAGGCATCTGCATTGTAGACCACCGTATCGCCCCGGTAAGCCACCCGGATTTTGGTAGCCTTTACCACCACTTCTCCCAAACTGCGGTCTGCAAACGACGAACGCTGACGACGGCGCATCTCATGATGCCGGGCATCAACGTAGGAATTGCGTGCCACGTAACGCACCGTGCAGTCCACGTATTCCGGATAGTAATCGGGATGCTCGGCTTTGATGATGTAACGCGCCCGCCAGGCGGGTACATCGAACCTGTAATAGGTGTCCTCCTGCGGTGTGCCGGGATCTAAACACTGCACGTGCATGGTATCCACCACAGTGCTGTCTTCGCGCATCAATGTGACGAACGTGCCGTGAAGGGCGGCATAGGTGAAACCGTCCTTCACATGCCCCCAAAGGGCAATGGTGCGTGATTTAACCGTGTCCTCCTTCGCTACCTCCTGCCGAGCCTGAGCCACAGCCCCGGACGATAAACCCAACAACAGCCCCCACACCCATATCGCTTTTAAAAGTCCTTCCATTCGGCTTCCTTGTTTTTCCATTTATCAAAATAAGGCTTTCCGCAAGCCTCCCATCTTGCCTTCTCAAAAGTAACGATTTAAATGATGAACGAAGATAATTCTTTTAACTTTCTCTTTTTACCCCCCCCCATTTTTAAAGTCTATTAACCAATCTTTTCCCAAAAACATTCTCCTCTTGTATGATAGGGAAACGCCTACCGCAAAATAGGAAAAATCCTTTTCACGTTCCATGAAAAAGCCGGATATTTGCAATGTAGAAAAGATGAAGTACGAACCGTTAAACAAAAAAGACATGAAAAAGTTATTAGGACTGATTACTGCTCTATGCTTCGGACTGGCCAGCCTTAATGCCATGTCTTACGAAGAAGCCCGCGACCGGGCTAGGTTCCTGACGGACAAGATGGCGTATGAACTGAACCTTAACGACCAACAATACAACGACGCCTACGAAATCAATCTGGATTACCTGATGAACATCAGGACGGCAAGCGACGCTTCGAGCGTGTATCTGGAATACAGAAACGCCGATTTGCGCTTTATCCTCTACGATTGGCAGTATGCTTTGTTTCAGGCTGCCACTTACTTTTTTCGTCCTGTGATATGGAGAGCTACGGGGTGGTTCTTACCGGTGTATACCATTTACAGCCCGAGCCGCTTCTATTACAGTCCACCAAGGGTATACCGGGTGTACAGGGGCGGACACTACCGTTACCGGCACGAGCATCGGCAGAGCTTCTACGCTCACCGGCGCCCGGTATGGAACGGAGGATTGAGAGGGGAACACAGAGGCCCGTTACCGGGGCGTCCTGCCCTGCCACCTCACCGTCCCGGGCCACACAAAGGCAACGGTGGTTCTGGTTTTCATTTCGAATCGCCCGGCAGACCGCCACGACCAGGACAACGCCCGAACGGGCACCATGGTAATGGTTTCCGTTTTACCCCCGTACAAAGGCTTGGAAATCAAGTTACAAGAAAGGACAACGACAATAAACGACCGCCCGTCGTACGGCCACATTCGGACAACAGAAAACGGGAAGAACCGGTGACGAACCTGAGGACGAAGAGCCACTACAATAGACGGAGTTCCACCCGGACAACAGTAAACCGTCCATCGGTGCACCCGGAAATCCCAACGGCAAAATCGCCAATGTCTCCGCGAGTGCAAAGTACACAACGGATACAAAGGAGTCCTACACGTTCGTCTTTCTCTAAACCGACACCCTCGGTCAAAAGAAGTCCGGCAGCCCCACACAGCAAACGCGACCCTAAGAGATAGCGACCTGTGTTTCATTCTGGACAAAGAAACATAAATCAAGGAAAAAACTATGAATTGAATCTAAATAAGGAAACCTCAACTATGAAAAGTCAGTGTTTTCACTGACTAAAAGAACGGCCTCTCCGTGAAGGAGAGACCGTTTCTGCTTTTATATAACCCGACAAGCCAACACCTTGTCCGACTAATCAAATAAGAATAATTTGCAATATTTTGGGGATTTTACAGTAATTCTCCTGTGATTAATCGCTATCTTTGGATAAGATAGGATGCGGCTCAGAGCTGCCCGATAAGTTTAACGATTAATTAATAATGAATGATGAAAAGAGCCTGTCTCATGGCAGCCCTAATGGCTGCAACCGCTTTCATAACCATCGGTTGCCAGAATGATACCGAAAGCAGAATAGCAGGAATATACGAACATCCGGCCCTGCCCGGACAAACCTTTGAATTTCATGCCGACCACACATTTATGAATACGACTGGAGCCGGCACCATGGACTGTATCATAAAACATCCCGGAACTTGGAAAGTAGACGGCGACAGCCTGATTATCGCCAACGACATTCAAAACACGACTTACGAATTCGGCGACAGCATAACGGAGGAAAACAAGACCTTAGTAAAAGAATTGTTCGAACGCATGGCCCAAAAACGACCAGAGAGAACGGCGTTTAAGATTATAGACGTGGACGAAAAAATGCTGAGCTTAGAAAAGAACGGGCAAATCACGACTTATGTCCGTACGGATAGCCTGAACCGATAAATGTTTACCAGAACAAGAACCGGAACACATTATATCTTCTTCAACTTCCAACGGCCCCCACGCAAGTAGGCATAACAAAGCAACAGGATGCAAAAACCGTATATGTGCTCGGATGTCCAACACCAAGCCACATCGAAACGCAAATGCTGGATGGTAACGTATATATATAAGGTATAAAACGACAATGTCACCATCTCCAGGATAAAAGCCTTGCGGGTATTACCCGTACCGGAAACGGCCTGGAAATAAATATTTCCCGGAGCAATCAGCAAAGGAGTCGTACAATAGACCCATAGCGAAGGAATAGCGGCAGCAATCAAATCCGGTATATTGGTGTAAACACCCAATATCACTTTCGGAAAAAGAGCAAAACATCCTACCATCGGCAACACTATCATAAAAGTCAGACGGACGTGCTGACGAATGGTGGACATCACCATGTCTTCTCTTCCCGAGCCTATCAGATTGCTGACCAGGGCACTGCACGTAGAAGCAAAAGCAGCCACAACCATAAAGGGTATTCCGGAGATATTGCGTACGACATTGGTTACGGCCAAAGCACGCTCTCCGAGGTGTTCCACGAAAAGAAAGAACAAGAACCAAGTGGAAAGAGAGATAAAATTCTGTATCATCGTCCAAAAAGACACGTCAAGCATCCTGCGAAGTTTACACCAACTGTAACGCACAGGATGAACCAAACCGTATTTGACCAAATCCACACGACGATAGGTATAAAGAATGAAAAATACGACTGAAACCAACTCCGCCAACGACGAACCGATGGCGGCCCCGGCAATCCCCAATGCCGGAAAGCCGAACTTTCCGAACACCAATATATAATTGAACACCACATTGGACAAGACCATTATCACAGAGTTCAGTGTCAGCGTCTTAGTCTGAGTCGTACCAACAAAAAACGCCCGGAACATTACAGCTATGAAGGAAAAGAAAAAACCGAAAATACGCCAGTCTATATAACTGAGAGCAGCCTCACAGATATGAGGCGACGACACAATAACCGGCAACAAAAACGGAGAAATGATTTTGGTGAGCAGGAAAGCGAACAAAGCCAACCCCAACATGAAATAAATACCCTGATAAAAGATTTCGCCGATTTCGTCGTAATGCTTCTCCCCATTACGACGGGCAATCAGAATCTGGGCCCCGACGCCGAAACCAAACCCCATCATGAAAACAGCCAGATAGTAGATGCCGGCAATGGCAGCTGCTCCCAGTTCCACTTCTCCCACCCGGCCGAGAAAAGCTGTATCCGTCATTCCTATCATCTGTTCCATCAACAGGCTGATCAGAATAGGATAAGCAATACGCATGATATCTTTCCCGGAATAGACTTTTTCTGTTAAAGCGTTCTTGGTTCCCATTTCTTATAAGTGTTCGATTTAGACGGGCAAAATTATAAAAAACACCGGATATGCCCAACGTCTACAGCATGTTTTAAATTGGTTTGGACATTTGAACTTATTTCACGGCAAGCCCTTTTTTAAGACTTGCCCATAAATCCATAACTAAAAAACATACAAATGGCATCAGTTAAAGTAAAATTCAGACCCTCGATTATCGAAGGAAAAACAGGAACTCTTTATTTGCAAGTTATCCACCGTCGTATCGTACGCTCACAAAAGACTAAGTATAAAGTCTATCCCGACGAATGGAACGCACGTACCGCACGCATCACACCATCTCCTTCCAGACCGGACAGGCATTCCATATTATCCCGCTACCGACATGAAATCAAACAGGATTTGTTCCGTCTGAATGAGTGCATTGCCAACCTGACGCGCAAAGGGCAGCCATACAGTACTGACGAGCTTCTCCGATTCTATCGTAAGCGATGTGAAAACGACACTTTGACCGGTTTCATGACCTCGCTCATCCGTCATCTGAAAGAACAAGGAAGAATACGCACGGGAGAAACTTATCAATGCACACTGAACAGCTTCATGCGTTTCAAAAACGGAGAAGAAATCATACTGGACGAGATGAACCAGGAAACAATAGAAGCCTATGAGGCATACTTAAAAAAAGGACGATTAAGTCTGAATACCATATCTTTTTATATGCGTATCTTAAGAGCTGTTTACAACCGGGCAGTGGAGAAAGAACTGACCACACAACGCTTTCCCTTTCGCCACGTATACACCGGAATAGAGAAAACCATAAAACGAGCTATTCCCCAACCTATCATCCGGCAGATAAAAGAAAAGGAACTCCTGACCGGAAGTTCGGTAGACTACGCCCGCGACATGTTCCTTTTCAGTTTCTACACGCGAGGCATGTCTTTTGTAGACATGGCATATTTGAAAAAAAAGGATTTGCACAACGGCATACTGACCTATCGCAGAAAAAAGACCGGACAGCAACTTTCCATCAAATGGGAACAATGCATGCAGGAGATTATAGAAAAATACCCTCCTAACCCGACAGAATACCTACTCCCTATCATTACATCAACCAATGAAAACGAACGCCTACAATACCGTAACTCTCTCACACTGGTAAACAGGAAACTCAAGATTCTGTCCGTATTCGTACACAGCCCCCACCCCTTGTCCATGTACGTTGCAAGGCATTCGTGGGCGAGCATCGCTAAAAGTAAAAACATACCTTTATCCATCATCAGCGAAGGAATGGGACATGATTCCGAAACCACCACACAGATTTATCTGGCTTCTTTGGACACGACTGTCATAGACAAAGCCAATTATTTAACGTGAGTTCGAAATAAAATTAGAAAATAGTCAGTTGTCCGTCATTGA
>ERZ773150.3344-NODE-3344-length-10692-cov-5.845445_pt1 | contig 10692 bp, 8 predicted proteins | sample MGYA00580845_ERZ773150 | MGnify/ENA primary metagenome ERZ773150 (study PRJEB29015, sample SAMEA2737848) | human gut metagenome | biome: human gut; feature: human-associated habitat; material: faeces | place: China | collected 2012 ...
TGATTATGAATAAATCACTTTATATCGTAGCTTTCTCGTTGGCGTTTGCCACTACAGGGATAGCTCAAAATAATGAAGGACAAGATAAGACAGTCGATCTGGGAACTCAGACGACAACCGAGTTACGGAAGACACAGGCGGTATCTACCATTTATTCGGACGAATTGGATAAAAATGCAACTACGAGTCCTTACAATGCAATATATGGCCTGTTGCCGGGACTGACTGTGATGCAAAATACGAGTTGGGGAACCGACAAATCACGTTTAAATGTACGTGGTCGTGGCTCCTTGAATGGAGATACGCCATTATTTGTGGTAGACGGTTTTGCCCGCCCGATCGAATATATCAATCTTTCGGAAATAGAATCAATATCCGTATTGAAAGACGGTGCTGCTACTGCTCTTTGGGGAGGTAGAGGCGCCAACGGCGTGGTGCTGATAACTACCAAACGCGGTATGTACAGTAAAAAAGAGATCAAGGTAGATTACAAGTTTGGTTTAGGTCTGCCCGTAAACCAACCGGAATTTGCCGATGCTTATACATATGCAAAAGCCCGGAATGAAGCATTGAGATATGATGGCCTGCAACCGGATATGGATGAAGCTTCTTTTTTGGCCGGAGGTAATAGCGATCTTTATCCGAATGTTGATTGGCAGAAGGAAGCGTTGCGTAATCATACGACCAGTCATCAACTGGATATTACTTTCCGCGGGGGAGGTAAGAGGCTGCGCTATTTCAGTGTCTTGAATTATAAGAATGATATGGGACTGTTGAATTCCAAGTACACTGACTACACTGATCGTTATAATTCCCAGATGAAAAAGTATTTTCTCAATCTTCGCATGAATCTGGATGTAGATATCACAGATGCAACGAAATTGAAACTGAATATGCTCGGTATGCTGCGTGAAACGAAACGCCCTACCACATCGGAGGCTACTTTGTTTGAACAGATATTCAATACTCCATCTGCCGCATTCCCTGTACAGACTCAGAATGGACTCTGGGGTAGTAATAATGTGCTGAAAACAAACCCGATAGCCAATCTGGCGGACGTAGGCTATTATAAGCTGAATCAGCGAATGCTGCAAGCAGATCTGCGATTGATACAAGACCTGTCTGTATTGACTCGCGGACTGAGCGCTGAACTTGCTATTGCCTATGATAATAATGCAACTTATCAGGAAACAGCCAAGAAAAGCTTTATGTATCAGACCATTGAGAAAGGTACTGACGGAGAACCGGTTTATACGAATTACGGAAATCCTAACGATGAATTGGAAATCAGCAACAAAGGATTGGCTAATCAATATATACATGCCAACTTTGAAGCGAAAGTCAATTATCACCGGACATGGGATAAACATGATTTTACTGCCAGTGCCATGTTCCGCCAGGAATCAATGACTCTGACGGGAGCTAATAATAGCCGTTACCGTCAGTACATCATCGGAACCGTAGGTTATAATTTTGATAATCGTTATATGGTGGATGTTGTTGCTAACTGTTTCGGCAGTAGCGTATTGGGAAAGAACGATAAGTATCGTGCATATCCTGCCATATCCGCAGCCTGGATACTCTCGAACGAGAATTTCATGAAAGGAATCTCCGCTTTTGATTATTTGAAACTCCGCGCTTCTTACGGGCGTTCCGGATATGATATCTATGATTATGACATGGATAAGCAATATTGGATAGGAAGCGGTTCCTATTATTTTCAGGCTGGGAATACCTCTGCCGGAAGCAGTTTGAAGGAGGGAGTGCTGGCAATGGAGCAACTCGACTTGGAAGTGGCAGATAAATATAATATCGGTTTGGATATGAGTTTGCTCAAAGGGTTGACTTTTTCTATTGATGGTTTCTATGACAAGCGCTCTAATATTTTAATTGACGGAAGCGGGTTGATATCTTCTGCAATCGGAGTTACCATTCCCCAGATGAATGCGGGAAAAGTGGAAACAAAAGGAACAGAACTCTCTACTATGTGGAAAAAAGAGTATAAAAACTTCAGCTACTACATCGGTGCTAATTTCTCTTATGCTAAAAGTAAAGTCATAGAGAATGGTGAGGGGTATCAACCGTATGGCTATCTGTCTAAGAAAGGTTATCCTATCGGACAATGTTTCGGTTGGGAAGCGATCGGTTATTTTAGAGATGAGGAGGACATTAAGAACAGCCCTGTACAGAAATTCTCGGAGGTACGTCCGGGGGATGTCAAATATAGGGATTTAAATGGTGATAAAGTAATTGACAGTAATGATCAGAAAGCGATAGGATATTCTACTGCCATACCGGAGATTTACTATGGTATCAACCTAGGATTTGAGTATAAAGGTTTTGGGGTAGACGCTCTCTTCCAAGGGGTAGGGCATTATAGCGTGATGTTGAATACTGCAAGCGTGTACTGGCCGTTGAGAAACAACACAAATATTTCAAACTGGTATCTGAACGACAAAATCCGTTGGACGGAAGATACGAAAGATATTGCCAATGTTCCTCGTTTGACCACGCTGGATAATGCCAATAATTTCAGAAATAGTACACAATGGTTGGAGAACGGAAGTTACTTTAAACTTCGTAACCTGAATGTTTATTATAATTTTCCTTCTTCTTGGGCGAAGAAGGTGAAGATGGAGAAGATTCAGGTATATGCGAGAGCTAATAATCTTTTTTCGCTGGATCATGTGAAATATATGAACTGTGAGGATCTGAAAATCAATTATCCGGATATGACTTCCGTTTATTTCGGATTGAATATTAACTTCTAAAATGTGAGATAACCATGAGAAAATATATCATATTATATACAGGTTTGCTACTATCCGTTTCTGGGTGTAGCTTGCTCGAACTGGACGAATCGACTGGTTTGAACAGAGAAGAGGCTTATTCCTACTTTAGCAATGTCAAGGGCTTGGCTACTTATGTTTATAGCCAGTTGCCCGGAGATCTCGGAGTGCTCGACGGGGCTTTGAGAGAGTCTGCAACGGATAATTCTGTTTATATTTGGAGTGATAACAGTGTTCACGACTTTTATAATAATGCCTGGAGTCCCAATAATGCAGTCGACAATATGTGGTCAAAGTGTTATGGAGCTATCCGTTCCGTTAATTCATTTCTCGAAAACTATTCCCAAGAGAGGCTGGAGCGTTTCCGTTGGAATGATACGTATGAAGAAGATATTGCCAAAGCTACTATGTATCGTGAAGAATTGCGGGTGTTGCGGGCTTTCTACTTGTTCGAACTGGCCAAACGATACGGAGATATTCCATTATTGACACGTACGTATGCGTTGGATGAGATCAATAGCGTGGAAAAGAGTTCTTTCAGCGAAGTGATAAAATATATATGCGATGAATGTAGTGATGCAGCTAAAACACTTCCCGTCAGTCATCAAGATTTTTGGGCGGAGACGGGACGCGTGACTAAAGGTACTGCGTTGGCATTGAAATCTCGTGCCCTTCTTTATGCGGCGAGTATGTTACATAATCCCAGTCAGGATGCTGATAAGTGGAAAGCTGCTGCCGATGCGGCTTATGCTATCATAAAAGAGAACTGGTACAGTCTGCCGAAAACGAATGCCGATCCTCTGTATGATAAGAACGGTGGAAACGATGTTTTGAAATCTCCGCAATTAATCTTTGAGCGTAGAAATGGAGAAAGTTTTGACTTTGAAGCAAACAATCTGCCTATCAGTTATGAAAAGGGAGAAACCGGCAATGTACCTACCCAAAATCTGGTGGATGCTTTTCAGCTGACTAATGGAAAAGACTTTGACTGGGAACAGCTTGCGCCGGGGCAGAACCCGTATGAGGGCAGAGACCCACGGTTTTACAAAACAGTACTTTGCAACGGAGATACATGGATGAATTCAACTATTCAGTCTTATGAAGGCGGTAAAGATGGTGCCGGAACAGCCGGAGCGACTACCACTGGCTATTATTTGAAGAAGTATATGAACGAGACCGTTTCTCTTACTCCTTCTAACGAGAAAAAGAAACCTCATCATTTCATTATATTCCGTTATGCAGAGATTCTTCTGAACTATGCAGAAGCGATGGATGCCTGGAAGGGTGCCGATTATACGGATAATGATCATCCATTGTCTGCACGTGCAGCACTGAATCAAGTACGTAGTGCAGCTGATATGCCTGCTGTTACAACGGATGGCGATGCATTTACTGAAAGTATCCGTCGTGAAAGACGCGTGGAACTGGCGTTTGAAGACCATCGGTTCTGGGACATCCGTCGTTGGAAGATAGGTGATAAAACCAAAGCCATTTATTGCATCAAGATTACTCTGGAAAATGGTTCACCTGTTTATAAGAAAGAGTTGCTTGAAACACGTAACTGGGATGATAAGATGTATCTGTATCCTATACCACAGACAGAATATTATAAGAATCCTAATTTAGGCCAAAATACAGGCTGGTAAATAAAATACGTGAGATACTGTTTGCAGGAAAAGCAGAAACAGTATCTCACGTTAAATTATTCAGTTTATTATCCAACTTCTGTTTTCTGCATATCAACTACCGGTTTACCTGCTCTTTACTCCTTCTTCTTGATATCATCTCGTAAAAATCAGAGAAAAAGACTAGCTAACAAAGCTAGTCGCTTTAGGTAAGAAAACTAATTATATCAGCGATAAAAAGAAATAAAAAACGCGTTGGAATTGTTTATTACCTTAAGCTACCCTTTCGTTTTTTAATAAATTAGCTAGAAAGTGTGGTGTTTATTGGATAAGAACACTTATTTTTGCAACATGTTACAATTTGAGAATCAAAAGATAAAGCAAATCGTTCGCAAGGCATTTCCGGTAGTAACGCTGGTTGTCATGCTATATTCTTGCGCCAGTATCGGACGTCCGGACGGTGGCCCTTATGATGAAACGCCACCTCGTTTCATCGGTAGTACACCTGCTGCCGGCGCTTTAAATAATCAGAGGACAAAAGTTTCTCTCTTGTTCGACGAATTTATAAAGTTGGAAAAAGCAACAGAAAAAGTTGTTGTTTCTCCACCGCAGGTACAACAGCCCGAAATTAAAGCTTCAGGAAAGCGGATACAGGTGAACCTGCTTGATTCATTGAAAGCGAATACCACTTATACAATTGACTTTTCGGATGCGATAGTCGATAATAACGAAGGTAACCCGTTGGGTAACTTTACCTTCACCTTTTCTACCGGTACGCAAATAGATACAATGGAGGTATCCGGAACGGTGCTTGACGCTTCCAATCTGGAACCGATTAAAGGAATCCTGGTAGGATTACATTCCAACCAGAACGATTCGGCTTTTACAAAATAGCCATTTGACCGTGTGGCACGTACCGATAGCCGGGGACGCCTCTGTAATGGGACAGGACTACTCCTGCATAGAGCTGTTCTCTAATACATCTGAAGAGTTCATTATGATACATCGGGGTTGTGTTATCATGAAGCATTGCCACTTTTACTCCTAATCCACTCGGTGAAAGCCAGAGTGTATAGATATGGAGACGGTCTGCATCAGCGATCAGGTTTCTTTTGAATTCCTTGGCATCAAAGTGGCTTTGGAAATGGTCAAAATCCAGAACCAACACATTGGAATACTCCCTGAGATTTTCCGGATCATCATTCCGGTAATCAAAGATCCCCGAGGGAGCAATCATTGGTAACAACTTCTTCGCCTGCTTGTATTCTTTTTCTGTCGGCATAGATCTGAGTCTTACCGTTTGCTGGAATAATTCTTGATTATCCTTAATCATACCCAGGACATAATCAAGGTTATAACGGATTTTACTTTTTGAATCATCCGCATTATTGTAGTAACTGACTGTTCTGTTAATCATCATATTTTGGATTTTTATTATTGTTATTCTCTCTACACATAACCACTCTTTTTTATTGTAGGTGCTATGTTCAGTATTTATGGTAATAGACTAGAAATAAAAGTAATGTAGATACATAGCAAGATAAACAAGAGAGAGACCACTTCGTGCTCTTTCCTTAGTGATAAGAGAAGGAGAGATAAAATGTTTAAAGTTTTTTCTGTATCACTTTGAGAGACAGCGTAGCGGTCTTTCTTATTTAATCTATAAAACTTGTATATCTATGATTTATCATATTTATTGCTTCTATCTATCAATTCTATTATTATTTATCTACCCCCTTTTTTTTACTTCTTATATAATTTAACTAGTTTATCGAAAAATAGGGGGTAAAGTTTCAGGTATTATTTCAAAAGAACAAAGGGGATGTAGTATCTATTTTATATACAGGGTTATCTTTATTTTCCTAAGAATATCAGATAATGCTTTGTATCTCGCTCTTTCCCGCTTGCCTCTCTTTATCCCCAAATTCTCCAGATAATCAAAACTGACCTCTTTAGTGTATTCCCTGTCCATACCGATAGCATTTCTCATATCCTCATCATCCATAGCTAGTAGTACAATCTCATTCTTTAGGTTACTTCGGATATTCATGCTATCCAGCCTGTTTTTCCAGTCACATGATTCTCGGCTATGTGATGAACTGATAACTCTGTTCTCATTGAAGTACGCATACATTCTACCTATGAAGTCATACTTGAAGTCATCCGTATAATATACCGTATAAGTACCACCGTCGTGTTTTCTTATACCTATTCTTGTGATTAACTGACTGAAGAACCACTCTTTCTGATTCTGTGTATCGGTAGTGGTTCCATAAGCTCGACGTATTCTGGCTGATTCTATATTGGGCAAGGTCCAGTCACCGCACATCACAATCTGGTCTATATCCCGGTAGTTATTGGTACTCTTGTTATCCGAAGAACCATAATAGGTAACAGTGAACAGTTCCTTGGGGACACCCTTTAGTAGTAAAGCCTCACTGATCTGTTCTGCATATTCTGATTTACCCGGACCGTCATCACCCCCGTTGATATCCTTCCAGCATACGATCAGGGTAGGTTTGTTTATAAGCATGGCTATACGGCTGGTAAACTCGTCAAAACGTCGGGGATTGAGATTTCTTCTGAACAGTCCGAAGTCTATTTTCCGGAATTCAGTCACGCAGTTATATTTCCGGTCCACATCAAGAAGCCTGAAGTTCCTGGAGTCCTTGAACAAAAGATCGCCTGCACCTTCGAAGATCAGTACATGCGTATTTATGTACACTCCCAGAGGGCACAGATCGACGGGATAGAATGTAATGCCTGCCTTGTCACTGTCGGAGAGCATCCATGAATCATAATACTGCGGAATCAGGTTTAATGCCACGTCACGCTTGATACGGTTAATCCGGTAAGACTGGTTGAAAAGATCATTCCTGGTATTCCTGATGAAATGGTCGTAATAAATTTCGATTTCTTCCGGTGACATACAAATGATATTGCCCGTATCATCGGTTTTACTGAATACTCCCAGTATCGTCCGGTCGAATTCCACGAAAGGTCTGATAAAGGTGGGAGTCTCGTCAAACAGGATATACCGTCTAAGATCCGGTCGTACCATTAGTTTCTTGAAATCCCCGTCAAATGAATCTACGGGTACTTGGGGACGGTAAATGAGGAAATAATTGATCAGGTCAGTCCAGAAACGTACATGTGTGATCAGGATAATCTTTTTCTCCATAAGGATCTCGGGATTATTCCTGTATTGATTCAGAAAGGATGAACGCTCCTTGTCACTGGATATGATCATAACATCACTTTCTCTCAATATATCACCATACCCCAATTCCCTGTTCACCAGGTTAGCCAGAATCCAGTCATACATCTTGCCCAGTTCGTCACGGGTATCGACACAATACAGAATCCCCGAGTTATATTTCTGTCGGATCAGGCTCTTTATGCTTTCAGTCTTACCGCTACCACAGCCGGAGGAAATAATATAGCCTCCGTTATCATCCGGGACATCGATTACGCCCGTACTAAGTTGCATCCTGAATCCCTCACCAGTCGAATTGGGAGTTATATTGAAAAGCTCTTTCATACATCACCTCCTTCCTGCGTATCATCAATTACTACCCATTCGTCATGATATCTTTCTATCAGGAAATTCAGATAAGACTGTACGTCCTCTTCATCAAAATAGCCTTCGTCGATATCCGGTGACATTTCTTCCCAAAGTTTGAAATCCTCTCTGATCTGTTCTACGAGTTCCGATTTCTTAATTACTATTGTATCCATCTGTGTATTTATTGTTTTTGTGTTATGTATCTGCCCAGTTCGTTATTAAAGGCAAGAATATCCTTTTAATGTAATTTTATGCATAATCGTTATTTCAATATTAATGGGGTAAGTCGGAGACAGAGGGTATACGATAGTAGATACATAGCCAGTAGGATAATGTAGATGTTATAAAATATTCTTCAAAAAACACTCTTCTTTATACATTTTACCTCTATTTGCAAACTTTTTTATAACACTTTCATCTCCCTCCGGGGAGTTATGTATATTATACTCACTACGTTCACATACTTTTCGCCTTCCGCTTACCCCAGAGAATAAAAAGACATCAATCCCTCCATGAGACAAATATCTCTTTTATGTAAAAATAAATTTAAGCCTACTGGAGTTTTCAGAGTTTTCGTATCTTTGCATTCAAACATCTGTAACATACATTGAAATGAACCACCTTCGGCACAAGATGATTGGAGAATCATGGTCTAATAAGAGCTTGCGGGATTATTTGCTTGCTCTTCAAAAGGATGATAATTATGCTTCAGATAAACGAAGTCTGTCTTTCTTTGAAAAGTTGTTTGCTATTCTGGTAACTTCTTATATGAGCCAGGATTTAGAGAAAGGTGACAATTATTTGCAACTGGCTGCTGATGGATTGGGCAATGAAACTTTATGGAAAACTGCGACAAGAATATCTATGAATGTTCCGGGTGTTTTAGGCAAGAGCGTAACTTTTGTTTCCGTCTATTTGGCCTTGGGTTCTGCTTTGGTCGGAGTAAAGAAATGGCAATATTTAAGACGTGACGACCGTCACGCATTACAATCCCATATAAGCTTTTTTTTAATAGTTAGTAAAGAGCTTCCCTTAAAGTCTTTAGCCAATTATGTCCGTTGGCGTGATTACAATCTTATGCGTGGTACGATTCTTCCTTTAACTACATTATTGCCTAAGTTTATCCGGTGTATTATAGGTTTTCCGGCTTATAATAATTTTCTTGATTTTATCACATTGATCTATTCTGCGCATTATTACCTTTATGATGATGAGTCTCCCCAATTCTCTGATTTTGTGTTTGATATGCTCCGTTCCCTGGATTGTAAGGTGAATGACAGATTATATGATGATTTGTGCCATTCGTCTTTTCTCTATGAGATACAGACCGAATACCGTGATTATTGTGTCAGAAAAGATATAAAGGAGCGGTCTCTCTTCTCAATGGATTCGCCTTCTCCGTAGGAGCCTGTCTCTCCGTCCGGTCCACAACCGGATCCTGCTGCCCCCTCTTCCTGTAGTACTTCAATCAGTAAGAAAGATTATTTCCCCAACCTGTCATTGGATGAGAGGAAGATCCGTATCCTTTATAATGTATTGATAAAGAACGGCTTTATTTCACCAGATACCGATTATTCCGTTTTTCATTTTCGTTTTTCAGGGAAAGACAAACCTGTGGAAACATTGCCCATATATTGGGAAAAGAATAAGAATGATCTTGCTTATTTAATTTATCGTTTAACCCGTAAGGATATTCGTGACACGAATTGTAAAGCATCGCTTACCAGCAATGATATTTTCTCAAAAGCTAAAAAGTTCTTTATAGTTAAAGGGAATGGCTGGCGTCCTTCCGATAATCTTAGTGACATGGCTTCCAAATTGAATTTTGCAGACAAAGAAACGGTTAATAGTTTGTTGAATGGGCTTTTTGAATGCAGCTGATTGTTTTTTGATCCCCCTTTTTATTTCTGCCGTTTGAAAGGAATGGCCGTTTCTCTTTTTTATAGGGAATCGTTCATCTTGATGCCTGCGGATACTGTCCGTTGGTTCTCCATTTCCCTCTGATGCCGGATACCCTTTATCACAGTATGCACAGTTTTGGGTATATTTCTGTTTCTATCCACTTTCTATCGTTCGGATATTGTTTCTATCATCGTGCCCAAATGCTTCTATCGTTTCTATTGGGTGGTATATCGGAGCCTGTAAATGCTTATTTTCGCACACACTAACCAAAAACATAATATATGATGAAAAAATTAGATCCGATCAGGATTATTGAAACCATTGGAAAGCTGGGTGCCAGAAAGAGCATCAAATATGCCTTCATAGGGACAGGTTGCATACTGCTTGTTGGAGGTCCTGTTTATTATGTTCTTACGTCCGTCAAATCTCACGCTAAGACTAAGGAGCAGAATAACGCATCTGCGAACAAACAGTGGGAAATTGAGCGTACTTCTGGATGTAAGAAGGGGGAGGAGGATAATTACACTATGATTCAATGGTTTACGGTGCAGAACGCAGAAGTTGAATGTATCGCCAAAATGCAAGGAAACGCAAGGTAATGAGAGCGTAAGGTTTTCAAATCGTATATCCAAAATGGAAAATCCGACGAATTTGCATAACTATCTATCAAACAGTGTTGTCTTCCATATCCTTCACATTCAGTGGTAAAAATGCAAAAAACGACGGAAAAGTGAAAGCATTCCGTTACGAATACATGTAAGCGTGTCCGCGATGCAGCCTTTTTTTTAATCATTATGCTTGTTACCTTTGC
>ERZ773150.3347-NODE-3347-length-10678-cov-2.754495_pt1 | contig 10678 bp, 13 predicted proteins | sample MGYA00580845_ERZ773150 | MGnify/ENA primary metagenome ERZ773150 (study PRJEB29015, sample SAMEA2737848) | human gut metagenome | biome: human gut; feature: human-associated habitat; material: faeces | place: China | collected 2012 ...
AATGCCGATGACTATTATGGCGTGGACGCATACCGCAAGATCTACCAGGCGCTGCAGCGCCTGCCGGAGCAGGGGAACGCCGCCATGGTGGGCTACCTGCTGAAAAATACCGTCAGTGAACGGGGCACCGTGTCCCGGGGCGTCTGTCGGGTGGAGGACGGGCGGCTCCTGGGGATCAAGGAGACGCTGAAGATCTGCCTGGAGCCTGATGGAACTATTGCCGACGAGGCCGAGGGCGTGCTTCCGGCGGACGCGGTGGTGTCCATGAATTTTTGGGGCTTTGCTCCTTCGTTTTTCCGGGAGCTGGAGATGTTTTTCTACGATTTCCTCCGCTATGAGGCCGGGGATAATATCAAAGCCGAGTGCATGCTGCCCAGCCTGGTGGGTAAGCTCATCGGTGAGGGGAAGCTGAAGGTATCCGTGCTGCAATCCGCAGACCGATGGTTCGGCATGACCTACCACGAGGACCGGCAGGCTGTGGCGGAGGAGGTGAAGCGGCTCCATGCATGCGGCGTATATCCTGAAACGCTGCGGCTTTGAGGAGGGCAGAAACCATGAAAAGGACGCAAAAAAGACCTTGGTATAGAAAGCCCGCCTGGCTGGTAAGCATCGCGGCGGTGCTGGTCGCCCTGGGGGTGGTGCTGTTTTTTCTGCTGCGCAGCGGCGACAAAAAGGAGCCGGAGGTGCCCGATAATCCACCGGTGGAGGACCCCACGCCGGCGCCCGACCCGACCCCCACGCCTGACCCGGAGCCGGAACCCACGCCTGACCCGTCCCAAGGGAGCTATACCGAGGGCGAGCAGACTGACGGCGTGTGGAACCTGGTGCTGGTAAATCCCTGGAACCCTCTGCCGGAGGATTTTTCCGTGGACATTGAGCCTTTGGACAACGCCCGTGGCGTTGATAAGCGCTGCTATCCCCAGCTGCAAAAAATGATGGATGATTGCCGGGCGGCAGGCCATTCCCCGTATATCTGCTCGTCCTACCGCACCCAGGCTATGCAGCAGGAGAATTTTAATAGGCAGGTGGATATTTTCAAGGGCCAGGGCTATGACGAGGAGGAGGCTCAGGAGTTGGCCGCCCGGGAGGTGGCCGTGCCTGGCACCAGTGAGCATCAGCTGGGCCTGGCGGTGGATATTATCGACACCGATAATTGGAACCTGGATGAATCTCAGGAGAGTATGCCCACCCAGCAGTGGCTCATGGCCAACAGCTGGCGCTACGGCTTTATTCTCCGCTACCCCACCGGTACCACGGACATCACGGGGATCATCTATGAGCCCTGGCACTACCGCTATGTAGGCTGCCAGGTGGCCAAGGAGATTTATCAGCGCGGCATTACATTGGAGGAGTACCTGGGCCGGGCAGAGCACTAAATAGAAGAATCACCCCTTTATGCGGCGGGACCTCCCGGGTCCCACCGCATTTTTCTGTCCGCCGCTCCGGCTGCAGGCAGTCCTTGTTATGCGCAGGGACGGACGCTATACCTACCCGTCGGGCGGGGTGAGACCCCCCCGCCGCTGGGGGTGTACCGCATTTCTTGTAATCTGTCACTGGCTTCGCAATCCCTAACTCCGTCCCCAAGGGCATCCGCCTTTCCCACGATAAAGGACGCCGGCTCTTGCCGGCGTCCTCCCATACATCAGCCCGTCTTACGTCAGTTGCATTCCTTGGCCTGCTTGCTCTGCTCCTGGTTCTGGTTTTTGTTCTGATTCTGATTTTGGTTCTGATTCTGATTCTTGTTCTGATTGTTCTTAGCCATACTGAGCACCTCCTTTTCCTTACTGTGTACGCCCTTAGTGTGCCATGAGCCGGGTAAAATATACAAAAATTTCTCAAAAAAATATTGACATTGCTGCGCCCGGGTGATACAATACCATAGGAAAAACAAAGAAGGCAGAAAGCGTCCGCCTCACCTCCCGCCACAGGCAAAGAGGTCAATAGCGAAATGTGCTCCAGATTTAGGGGCGGTTTAGGCTATGCGGGTGCTTTCAGCATCCGTGTTTTTATTTTTGAATGGAGGTGTTTCGGCCATTAGCAAGCTGCAGCATGAATTGAACGAGGAAATCCGCGATAAGGAGATCCGCCTCATCGGTGAGACTGGCGAACAGATGGGCATTGTTTCCGCAGAGGAGGCCCTGCACATCGCAGACGAGCGCGGTTTGGATCTGGTAAAAATCTCTCCGCAGGCTGTGCCCCCTGTGTGCAAGCTGATGAACTACGGCAAGTACAAGTTTGAGCAGAGCAAGCGGGAGAAGGAAGCCAGAAAGAACCAGCATGTGGTGGAAATCAAGGAGATTCGGATGTCCCCGGGCATTGATGTGGGCGATTTCAACACCAAGCTGAAAAACGCCCAGAAGTTCCTGGCTGACGGCAACCGCGTGAAGGTTTCCGTGCGTTTCCGCGGCCGTGAGATGGCCCATACGGACATCGGCCGGGATCTGCTGAATAAGTTTGCCGAGCAGTGTGCCGAAACAGCAACATTGGAAAAGGCAGCCAAGATGGAGGGGCGAAATATGTCTATTTTCCTCTCTCCCAAGGCAGGCAAGTAATTTCACTTTTCCGCCGCGGGCGGAGAACATACGGAAGGAGTATTTATCATGCCTAAACTGAAGACCCATAGCGGCGCAAAGAAGCGCTTCAATCTGACGAAGTCCGGCAAGGTCAAGAGAGCCCACGCTTTCAAGAGCCACATCCTGACCAAGAAGGACACCAAGCGTGGCCGTCGCCTGCGTTCCGGCACTTATGCCGATTGCACCAACGAGGCGACCATCCGCAAGATGATTCCTTATAAATAATTGACGGAAGCGTTAGAATAGGAGGCAAGTACAAATGGCAAGAGTTAAAGGCGCAATGATGGCGCGTAAAAGAAGAAATAAGACCCTGAAGCTGGCCAAGGGTTACTGGGGTGCCAAGTCCAAGCACTTCAAGATGGCCAATGAGCAGGTCATGAAGTCCCTGACCTACGCCTATGTAGGTCGCCGGCTGAAGAAGCGTGACTTCCGTCAGCTGTGGATTACCCGTATTTCTGCTGCCTGCAAGCAGAACGGCATGAACTACTCCACCTTTATGCACGGCCTGAAGGTGGCCGGCATCCAGATCAACCGCAAGATGCTGTCCGAGATGGCTATCAACGACAGCGTGGCTTTTACCGCCCTGTGTGACATCGCCAAGAAGGCTTAAGGAGCAGACAACCGTATAAAAAGGGCTTGCCGCCTGCACTTTGCAGGCAGCAGGCCTTTTTTCTGTTCTGATGCGGCCTGCGGCGCCGGATAAACCGGGTAAACTGGGCTTTTCCTGTTGCCAAAACTGGAAAAGAGGGCTATAATAAAAAAGAATACTATTGATTGACGAGTGCAAATGCACCTGCCATTGAATTTTCTGTCCGTCAAAACCGGGTCTGCTCTTGCTAATCGATGGTAGCCCAATACATAATGAGCTTTGAGGTATGAGGATGAAAACACAGGAAAAGCTGAACATGACCATGCTCTGCGATTTTTACGAGCTGACCATGGGCAACGGGTATTTCAAAAACGGCTACAAGGATCGCATCACCTACTTTGATGTATTTTTCCGTCGGGTGCCGGATGGCGGCGGCTTTGCCATTGCCGCGGGGCTGGAGCAGCTTATCGAGTATATCGAGAACCTCCATTTCAGCCCGGAGGATATTGCCTATCTTCGCGGCCGGAAGCTCTTTGACGAGGAGTTTTTGACCTATTTGGAGAATTTCCGCTTTACCGGCGACATTTACGCCATTCCCGAGGGTACGCCGGTATTTCCCCGGGAGCCGCTGGTCACGGTCCGTGCCCCGGCCATCGAGGCTCAGCTCATCGAGACCTTCACGCTGCTCACGGTAAATCACCAGAGCCTTATTGCCACCAAGGCCAACCGCATCGTCCGGGCCGCCAGGGGCCGCACGGTGCTGGAATTCGGCTCCCGCCGGGCCCAGGGTGCAGATGCGGCCATTGTGGGCGCCCGGGCGGCCTATATTGGCGGCTGTCACGGCACCGCCTGCGCTATATCCGACGAGCAGTTTGGTGTGCCTGCCGGCGGCACCATGGCCCACGCCTGGGTGCAGATGTTCGACACGGAGTATGACGCGTTTAAGACCTATTGTGAGATCTATCCCACCAATGCCACTCTCCTGGTGGACACCTATGACACCCTGCGCTCCGGCGTGCCCAATGCCATCCGTGCTTTTGACGAGGTTCTCAAGCCTTTGGGCATCACCAAGTGCGGCATCCGGCTGGATTCCGGCGATATGGCTTACCTGAGCCGCAAGGCAAGAGAGATGCTGGATGACGCCGGCTGGACGGATTGTAAAATTTCCGTCTCCAATTCTTTGGACGAGTATCTCATCCAGGATTTGCTGCTCCAGGGAGCGCAGATCGATATGTTCGGTGTGGGCGAGCGAATGATTACCGCCAGGAGCGAGCCTGTGTTCGGCGGCGTGTATAAGCTGGCCGCCGTGGAGGACGAGAATGGGATCATTATCCCCAAAATCAAGGTCAGCGAGAACGTGGAAAAGATCACAATCCCTCATTTCAAGAAGGTATACCGCTTCTACGGCCGGGATACCGGCAAGGCTATTGCCGACTATATAACCCTGTATAACGAGCAGGTGGACGATGAGAAGGATATAGAGTTGTTCGATCCCAGTGCCACCTGGAAGGCCAAGACCGTGTATAACTTCACGGCTCGGGAGCTGCAGGTGCCCATTTTCCTGGGAGGAAAGTGTGTGTATGAGCGCCCGACCCTGGAGCAGATCCGGGAGTATTGCCGCCAGCAGGTGGATACCCTTTGGGATGAGGTGAAGAGATTCGACTATCCCCATAAGTACTATGTAGACCTCTCTCAAAAGCTGTGGCAGATCCAGCAGGATCTGCTGCACGCCAAGCATTTTGAGTAAAAGCCTATGACAGGATTGCTCTTGCGTGCAATCCTGCCGGCTTTTTTAAGAAAGGATTATTCCCCCATGAAACGAATTCAGCGCAAAACAGAGAGAAGAATATCGGCCGCTCTGCGCCTGGCTTTAGTGGCACTGTTGCTTTTGCTGCAGATTGCCTTGGTGATAGTGCTGGTCCAGGTACTCCGGCAAAAAATGTACATTGGTTACACGGTTTTGCAAATGCTGGGTGTGCTGTGCGTTCTGCATCTGTATATGCGTCCGGGTAGCAGTACCTATAAGCCCGGCTGGATCATTCTTATTATGCTGGTGCCGGTGGTGGGGCTGATCCTTTATTTCCTGTGGAACGGCAATCAGGTGAAAAAGAAGCTGGCACTGAAGGCGATGGCTATGCCGAAGGAGTCTCCGGCGGTGCAGGAGAGCAGCACCCGGGCACAGGCGGCGCTGACAGAGCGGTGGCCCCGGTGGGGCAAGCTTACGGAGTATCTGCAGCGGCAGAATTTTCCGGTGTTTGCCAATACAGAAATGACATATTTTCCAACGGGTGAGGCGTATTTGGAGGATTTGCTGGCCAAGATGGAAAAGGCCCAGCGCTTCATCTTTTTGGAGTATTATATTGCATCCGAGGGGCAGATTTGGGAGCGCATCTGCCGGATTCTTACCGAGCGCGCTGCCGCAGGGGTGGAGGTAAATCTGATTCTGGATGATTTCGGCAGCATGATGACCATGCCTCCGGAGGATATTTATGCGCTGCGGAAAAAGGGTGTTTGGGTGCAGATGTTCAACCCGGTGCATCACTATGTGAATCGGCTGTACTTCAACTATCGCGACCACCGTAAGATTGCTATCATCGATGGGGACATTGCCTACACAGGCGGTGCGAATCTGGCGGATGAATATGCCAACCTAATTGTTCGCTTCGGCTACTGGAAGGATTGCGGCATCCGCCTGGACGGGGAGGGAGCCTGGGGCTTGACCCGGCAGTTTATGCACCTGTGGCTGCGTATGAACGGCGAGCTGCGCGACCCATGGGATTCCTATCGCCCTCAGGCGGTGGGCCATGGCGGCGATTTTTGCCAGCCCCTGGTGGATGGACCGGATAACAACCCTGTCAGCACCATAGAGGATACCTATCAGCAGCTCATTGCCAATGCCTGCCGCTATGTGTGGATCACCACGCCGTATCTGGCCATTGATGAGCCGATGATCCGTACCCTGTGCATCGCTGCAGACAGCGGCGTAGATGTGCGGCTGATGCTGCCGGGGATCCCAGATCATAAGTTTGCCTATATGGTGGCCCAATCCTATTTCGGGGAGCTGCTGCAGCATGGCGTGAAGATTTATACCTATACCCCGGGCCTGCTCCACGCCAAATCCGTAGTGGCAGACGGTGAAATGGGCTTTGTGGGGTCTGTGAATATGGATTACCGCAGCTTCCAGCTGCATTTTGAGTGCGGCACTCTGTTTACCGGCAGCGCAGTGGCGGCGGTGCAGGAGGATATGGACGATATTTTGGAAAAGAGTCGGCGGGTGACGCTGGCCGCCTGGCGAAAGCGCAAGTGGTATGTGAAAATTCTGGGTGCTGTGCTGCGTCCCTTTGCCATGTGGATGTAAAAGGAGAGAGAAAGAATGCTGATCCATGATATGAATACCGGCGACCGGTTTGAAGGCTATTATATTCTGCAGAACATCGCTCAGCGTACTACAGCGGCGGGCAAACCCTTCCTCACACTGAATTTGGCGGACCGAAGCGGCGCCGTTACGGCCCAGGTGTGGGATTACACAGGGCCTATCGGCCCCGGCGATGTGGGCAAGGTAGCCTGGGCGGCGGGCCTTGCCTCGGAGTATCGCGGCGCCCCGCAGCTGACGGTGTATCGCATCCGCCTGGCGGAGGAGAACGAGGGCTATAAGATCAGCGACTTGGTGGCCACGGCGCCTATCGAGATGGATGAGATCTGGGCCTGGCTGCAGGAGACGGTGGATTCCATACAGGATGAGGATTACCGGGCTGTCTGCCGGGAGATGCTGAAAATCTACGGCAAGCAGTTTCGGCTCATTCCGGCGGCTAAGAGCATGCACCACGGCTTTGTGGGCGGCCTGCTCATGCACACGGCCTACATGGTGAAGGCTGCCGCCTTCTATGCCGGGCTCTACCCGGCGGTGGACCGCAGCCTGCTGCTGGCGGGTACGCTGCTCCATGACTTCTGCAAGTGCGAGGAGTTTGTCACCTCTGCCCTGGGCTTGGTGGCGGAGTATTCGCTGAAGGGCCAGCTCGTCGGCCACCTGGTGCTGGGGGCGGAGGCAGTGAGCCGTGTGGCGGCGTCCCTGGGTGTTCCGGAGGAGAAGTCTGTGCTACTGCAGCATATGATTCTATCCCACCACGGGGAGCCGGAGTTCGGCGCGGCCGTGCGGCCCATGTGCATTGAGGCGGAGCTTTTGAGTTACCTGGACCTGATCGACAGCCGTATGGAGATCTATACCGAGGCCATGGAGGAGACTCCTGTAGGCACCTTCAGCGGTAGGATATTCGCCCTGGACAAGCGGATCTATCACCATGCCTGAAAAATTTTCCAACTTTCACACCCACACCATCCTCTGTGACGGTAAGGACCGGCCGGAGGAGCTGGTGCTGGAAGCGCTGCGTCTGGGTTGCCCGGCTATAGGCTTCAGCGGCCATTCATATGCCCCCTATGACGAGGCCTATTGCATGTCTCCGGCGCAGACGGAGACGTATAAGGAGGAGCTTTGCCGCCTGCGGGAAGAGTACGCCGGCCGCATCCGTATCTACATGGGCATTGAGCAGGACCTCTATTCTACCAGCCCTACGGCGGGCTATGACTACGTGATCGGCAGTGTACACTATCTGTATAGGGACGGCGTGTATCTGCCCATAGACGCCTCTCAGAGCGCCCAGGAGCAGGCAGTGCAGGCACACTACGGCGGAGATTGGTATGCCTTTGCCGAGGACTACTTTGCTGCCGTTTCCCGAGTCTACGAACGGACTCATTGTCAGGTGGTAGGGCATTTTGATCTGCTTACCAAGTTCAATGAGGGAGACGCCCTTTTTTCCACGGAGCATCCCCGCTATCGCCGGGCGGTGTCCCGGGCGCTGGATGCCCTGTCATTGGCACCTGTAGTTTTCGAGATCAACACCGGGGCCATCTCCCGGGGATACCGTACAGAGCCGTATCCGGCGGGCTGGATCGTGGAGGAGCTGTGCAGGAGGGGGAGAAAGCGAATCCTGTCCTCCGATTGCCACACCAAGGAAAACCTGCTGTTCGGCTTTGAAAAATACAAGGATTGGATCCTATAGATCCCAAAAAGCACGGGGAAATATGTCCCGTGCTTTTTGCTCGTCATATTGCAGGAGAAAGATCCCCTTCACCGCCAATAAAAAAGAACCATCCCTTTTGGATGGTTCTTTCGTTGGAGGTGACACCCGGATTTGAATTGCATCGAGTGTGTAAAATGCTGTAAACTGGTGTAAAAAAATCAAGCAATTTCAAGGGTTTCCGGGTTTGAGTGTAAAATGCTGTAAATAATTGTTAAAGCTGTAAGGGGTAAACTAAGGGGTAGAAAAGGGGTGCTTTTTAGTGCGTCAAGCTGTTTCCGAGCCATTCAACCGGCATTCTTCCATGACCTCGCGCAATTTCTCGTCACTGAGCTGCCTAAATGGCCCGCCTCCTTTTGATCTTCATTCATTTTTTCATTAGCAAGAAGTTCCTCCGCGTGCTTAATAACATAGTCCAGCTGCTCGTCAAGTTCATTTAGCCGGTGCATAGTTTCTTCTTTCATGCTTTGCCTCCTGCGGCTCTGCGCTTTCTCCGTGGCGCGGCCTTTTCTGCTCTGCGGCCTTCCGCAAACCCGTAATGATACCCGGACATAAAGCAGCCATAGCCGCTCCCGCGATGATACTTTTTAGCCGCAAAAGCATAGTTATAGCTTGGCTCGTAGTAATTTTCGAGAGGATCATACGGAAATTTTTCTTCAAACTCGCGCCAGTCTTTCAAGTCAACCTTTTCTTCTGCGTCTAAACTGCGGACAATACCAATAACGACGCCGGTTACACGCAATTCATCCAAAGGGATTGTTTCGTTTTCTTCTCCGTCTGTGGGATCGCATACAAGGACGGTTTGCCCCTCGATAAAAAGACGCTGGTATAAGTCTTTCTTTTTTTGGGGGGAGTACATAAGGCAAATACGCCCGTTATAATCTTTGCTTTCGGTGTCGATCAAGCAAATATCGCCGTCCATGAGGACGGAAAGCTCCGGCCCTTTGCTCCCGCTTGTAACGCTGGTTCCGTCTGCCTGGCCGATGATCTTAAACAGCCTCTTCACGGAATTTTTCATAAATAAGAAACTCATTCTGTTTTTTCCTCCTTGCTTTCTTGGCGGGAGGCTGATACAATCGGGGTATCAACCTCCCTGCGGTGGTTGGTGGTTACGGCTCTCTGTGCCTTGCTTTGGTCGGCGGTGGCGCAGAGGGCTTTTCTAATGCTTCAATGAGAGCCATAATGCAGCGGGTGAGCTGCACAGCTCCGGCAATGGCTATGATGGTCTCCATCATGCGATACAAAACCGGCGGGCCGTGGTGGTCTTGCTGAACCGCTCCACCACATCAGGCAGAGCCTTTTTCAATGCGCTGGTGTCGATGCGGGAGGAAGTCACGGCCTTATAGGTCACTTTCCAATCCGTGCCGCTGATGGTGTCCACGCCCTCCGCGTCCATGTGGGTCTTGATGCTGTCCGTGATGCTCTCGATCTCTCCGGCCAGCTCGTCCGCCATACGGCGCAGCTCCCGCAGCTCCTTGATCTTGCTGTCCATTTCGTTGATGCTCATTTTCTGTACCTCCTGTTTTAATTTAATGGAACTCCGGCGGCGGGGGGCGTTGCGGATTAGCGTTCTTCTCAGTGCATCTCAATCTCCCGCATCCCGATCCGCTCTTGTAGGTGTTCTTTGCATCCACCTTTGCCGGTGTCTTGGCTGTTTTCGTTTGTTCCCTTGCTGTGATTATAATATAGCATACTTGCGCAAGTATATCAATTGACAGATTTACCATATTTGCGCAAGTATATTTGTTTAATATTATACTTGCGTAATATATACAAGTTGTGGTATAATGCAGATAGTGGAAAAGAGACCCTATTTTATGGTGCTACCATCACCGAAAAGGAGGTGCAAATTATGGCAACATCAAAAGCGCAGCAAAACGCAACCAATAAATGGATTGCAAAGGCTTATGACCGCATTAACCTTACCGTCACCAAAGGCCGGAAGGAGATCATCCAGGCCCACGCGGAGGCCAACGGCGAAAGCGTAAACGGCTTTATTAATCGGGCCATTGGTGAGGCTATGGGCGAGGCCCCGCCGGAGAATGCCGCCAAAGTTGGCGATATTAAAACCGCTCAAAACGCCGCAGGAGCGCCGCAAGGCACAGGGGGGGCTATCCTTACTCCCGAAACGCTCAAAAAAGCGCAGGAGGCCGCGCAAAATACCGAGGAAACGGTTTCTGCTTTTATTAGTCGGGCTGTGGACACGCAGGCCCAGCGTGACAGGCTCATGCAGGCCATGAGGCAAAAAGAAAAAGCCCCGGATAAATCCGAGACTTAAAAAGAAAGGCGGGGGCTGTTGCCCCCGCCCTTTATATGGAGATTATGGCACTATTTACGCACTCCCGCGCCCTGGTACTTTAGGGCGCTGCCTGCCGCTGTACTTCGGGCAGGACTTCGCAAGGGAACAAAGGATAGGCAATCCCGCCGCCCTTGCCGCCTGC
>ERZ773150.3358-NODE-3358-length-10649-cov-2.968473_pt1 | contig 10649 bp, 11 predicted proteins | sample MGYA00580845_ERZ773150 | MGnify/ENA primary metagenome ERZ773150 (study PRJEB29015, sample SAMEA2737848) | human gut metagenome | biome: human gut; feature: human-associated habitat; material: faeces | place: China | collected 2012 ...
ATTTGCACATTGATTTTGTTCCGTTCACAACCGGCAGCAAGCGTGGACTTGATACGAGAGTAAGCCTGAAACAAGCGTTAGCCACACAAGGTTTCAAAGGCGGAACTCGTGGAGATACCGAGTGGAATCAATGGGTGAGTGCAGAAAAATCCGCACTCGCATTCGTTATGGAACGACACGGAATTGAGTGGAAACACAAAGGAACGCACGAAAAACATTTGTCTGTTCTTGATTATAAAAAGCAAGAGCGAGCGGCAGAGCTTGAACAATTAGGTGCTAAAATCGAAGAAAAACAGACTGAATTCAACGTGTTATCCGAGCGAGTGTTAAATTATGATGATGGTTTGGAAAACTTAAAAAATGTGGAAGAAATGCTCGATAACGCGCCCGAATATCAGCTCTCCGAGCCGCAGAGTTTTATGTCCGCAAAAGCGTATAAAACTAAAATTGCAGAGCCGCTTATTTAAAAATTAAAAGCGTTAGTCAGGACGGCATTGGCTCGTTGCTTTGAAGGTTGGGACAATTACCATAGGTTAAACATCACAAACGGCAATCTCTATCGTGAGAACGAAATGTTGTCTAAAATCAACAGCAAACTGAAAAGCGAAAACGAGAACTTGCGCTCAGAGGTCAAAGACTACAAGCTTTTGCGTAAAGTTTTCGGGCATAAACAGATTGATGAGTTGCTTGAACAGGCAAGAAATATTAAAGGTCGTAAGCGTGAAAATCCACGCTCAAGATAAATAAATTTTTGGAGGTAAAACAAAATGGCAAACACAATTTTTGAACAAACAGGCGGTACTTATACGCAGGTGGGCGACTATATGTTGCCCGATTTATTACCGGCGGAAGAAGAAACGGAAGCGAATATCGGCGTTTGGGCAATGAGGCATAAACGATATTTGAAGCAAAATCATAAAGTATTTTACTACAATTTACTCACAAGCGGTAAGCTCAATTCATATCTTGCAGATGTTGAACAACGGGCTCAACATCTCTTTTCTCGGCTGGTAAAAGAACTTGCAGAACAAGAAAATGTAACCGAGGAACTCAAAGCAACCGATATGATGCTCTGGGTGCAGAAGATGAATAACATCCGTAATAGAGCAACAGAAATTGTAAATGCAGAATTAGTTTACGCATTTGGAAAAAACACTATATTTAACCAATAATGAACATCATTTTGCCATTCTATCCTTTGCAAATTACCGCAACAAACTCATATCTCTTGGCAAGTACAACGATATATGATCCAAATTCAAAATCAAATACGCTAAATAACAAGCAGACACGGGAGTTAGTCTCTCGTGCCTGCTCGTTTTTTTATTGAAGTGCTTTGTTGATTTTTTCAATAAGTTTTTCTGCTTGTGTTATTTCGTCCGTTTGCAAATCAGTCATATTATGATCTCTTGACCATCGTATAAACGCTTTTGCTAATTTATATTTTGAGAAATCAGTTTTCGCCACACTCTTTATAACATCAACAACAGGTCGTTGAGGTTGAGCTTGTGCAACAGTAATTGCATCCCAACCACATTCATCCTTTGCGATATCTAAAAGTGTCTTACGAAGAATATCTTCAATTTCAGGATTTGGTACTTGACCAGTGTATACATCTTTTGTTCTTAAAATTCTTTTAGCACCTACAGCGTTAACCAAAGTATCTTGTTTTGCTGCCGTATCTCCTTCTGTATCCGAATCTAAAAGTGCCGCAAGCTTAAGATTTTGAGCATGTAGTATTGTTGCAAAATAAACAACTTTACTCGCACTATTCGCCGGAATCAAAGCAATCTGGTCGTCAATTCCTATCTTTCCGTCAGCCTTTAACAAATCAGATAAGCTTTCTAAATACCACATATCTGTTAAGCCTTCAAGAACAAGGTTTTTATTGTGGAAAAATAAGCTTTGTGCTAAATCGTAGCCTAATGCCTCTTGAAGCGGCAACATTGCGCCACTGTCACTAGCAGTCAACGAAACATTAACTTTTGTACCAACGGTTCTATCAGGCATTTCTACAACACGAACCTTATCCAACTCATTTGAACCAACGAGGAAAGGAGAGTGTGTTGTATATAAAGTCTGATTGCTTTCACTTAATTTTGTTAAAGTCTCGATGAATTCGGCCTGTTTCAGTGCATGCAAACTTTGACCGGGTTCATCCAGTAATAAAATTGCGTTTTTGTGTTTGTCGGCAGCTTCCGCAAAAAACACTGCATAAAAAGAAACCATCCACTGGAAACCTTCTGAACGCTGATCGAGTTCTACCTCAACGCCTAAGTCATCTTCAACAACAACTTTGAGATATTGACCATCAACTTTAATTCTCAATTTATTTGCATCACGACCATTATTTTGAGGGTTCCATATCTCACAGATTGCTTTTGTTAATCGTATTGTAGCTGCGTTTAATTGATAATCTCTTTTATCAAGTTGAGCACGATATTGTTCATATTGTGCAGGATCGCTCAAATTGAACCTTGATGTATCTCCTGCATCAGCAAGCTCTTGAGGTGTAAATCCCAAAAATTTAAGCAAGCAAATATTACCATAATCGTACTGTTCATCATCAAGCATTTTTCTATCAATACGCTCAGCAAGGTTTCTTAAATGAAGCACAGGACGAATCCTAAAATAATTACTAAACAGTATGAATGTGGGTAACCTTTTTCTTAATGTTTCAAGAACTTCGCATCTCTGAACAGGCTTTTCTAACAATTCAATAAGTTTGTCATATCGTTTTTCTTCTGTGGGGTTATCGTCAGCGAGATATGACACATTGTTTTTTACCCAATCTGTAATCTTTTTTGCTTTTTCAGCGGTAATAACACTTGTTCTTTGAAGTCCAATTATTACCGAATCATAACTGTTTTGTATGGCAGTTTGTTTTGTCTCTGATTCTGACCTTGCTTGGCTAGTGTTTTTATAATGCTGGCATAACTTCAATAAATCTTTCTCTATATCAGAAAAAGATAGTTGTTTTGGTGCATTATCAAGTCTATGCCAGTATGTATTATCCAATCGGCGACCAAAAACATATGAAATGTTTTGATAATCTTCAGGGATATCTTTTTTATCTTCATCCTCTAATATAAAGTGTCCTTCTACAACAGTAAATTTGCTTGGATCGATCTTTCCATTTTTTATATCTTCATCGTATTTAGAACGAGGATAGTCTCTCAGGGAGTCGAAAGGTGTTGTGCCTTCGGGCGCATTAAGTTTTTGTAACGCTTGCAAAATAGCTGTCTTACCCGCTTCGTTGGGTCCAACAAATATTGTTTTGTCATTTTCTACATCAAAATATCCTGTATCAATTATGCTACGATAGCCTTGTATTCTCGCTTTAGTTAGTCGCATAGTCTAATCTCCTTTATTCAACTGTTAGATTTTTTAGGCTTTACTGGCATTATAAATTGCCTTTTTTAAGATTACAGTCTCGACAGAGCATCTGGCAGTTATCAGGTGTAGTTTTACCACCTTTAGACCAAGGTGTGATATGGTCGGCGTGCATTTGCTCGAACTCAAATTCTTCGCCACAGATTGCACATTTATGATTTTGCTTTTCATAGGCAGCAAGAGCATCACGTCGGTCAAAAGCACGAATAGAGAGTTTCTTTTCTTCACCTGTCAGCAAATACTCGTAAATGCCGGATTTTTTCGTTACATCTTCATCACCCATAAGACGTTGAATTTCTAATTCAAGTGCTTCAGGATCAAGGTCGGTACGCTTTCCGTGTTCATTGTAATACAATCCCCAAGGCAAACCCTTCATTTCTTTGCGTTTTTTGGGGAATATTGCTTGTACCCAGTCTATAACCGAACGAAAATAATTCCAAAGCGTTACGGCACTTGGATCGTGCTGATGTTCCGACATATAACCCTCAATGGTCTTTCCTTCATCAGAAGCTGCCCATAAAATAGCCATTTCAAGGAATGCTTGACCCCTTTAAATAATCGCTTGCAAGAACGCTCGCCGCACAACCTGATTTTGAAAAATATCGCTTTGCATCTGATGTCCAGCTTCCGGCATATACCGCATTTCTAAGTTCTTGGTCGGTGAGTTGTTCGCCGGCGATATTGATAATACGAAACCAGTCAAGCTTTTCTGACTCCGTGCCGTTGCAAATATAAATAAATAACTCATAATCAAGAATTTTATCTTGTTTATCTTTTGGCAAGTTAACAAAAAGCATATCATCAACTGAAAAATTGCCATCTACATACTCGCAAAGCGAAATTGTACGCTGCTGCCCATCCATCACCTCATATCTTGGAGCGTCCGGGTCATCTTCAAATTCTTCTCCACGGTCTACCCAATACATAACATTTAACGGCAAACCTTTCATTACAGTGCGGATTACTTCATTTCGTTGCTCGTCTTTATAAACGAATTCACGCTGATATTTAGGGCGAATATCAAGTTGTTCATCATAACCAACAACGCCTTCCTCGGCGTCGTTAAAATATCCTTCACAAACTTCGCCGACTGTTATTTTTCTTTCTTCAATGATCATTTCTTTACCTCCTCGGGATGCTTATTGCGAATAAAAATTCTCGCATAAGTTGAGTGCACAACCTCGTCATTAAGCACAAAATAATTTCCACTTTTAGGCTTTCCTTTTAGAACGGGATTTCCGTTAATCTTACCACCGCCGGAACCTGTTTTGGTTCCGTTCTGCCTTGTTTCTTGGAAGTCTTTATAATTCCTGGTTGTTTTTATTCCTGCTAAATAGTCTTTTCCATTTACTAAACCAATAATATCAAACTGTTCTGGGTTATATTTATACATAAATGTTATCGGAACACCCATAACACCTGGAAAATCACAAGGAATATCAGCAGTTTTTGAGACTTCAATAGCCTCATAATTATCATAATTTGGATACTTGGAAGAATCGTAGCGCTTTACAAGAATCATTTCCTCGTGACGTTTACGAATATCCAAGTTAGTAAACCAAGCAATGTTGCCGAGTGACCTCCACTTTTGTCCGTCATCATCCACCCAAAATCTCGTTTCACGTGGTTCGAAATATTCAGGAACTTTAAATGACATATCGCCATTCCCATACCCTAACCACACTTTATTCTGCATAAGCAAAGGGAAAAATTCTTTGTAAGTTATTGCATTTTGACTTCCTATTATTATGAAATGTTTGTTGTGTTCAAGGAGCGTTGACACATATTCTCGAAATAACGAAAATGGTGGATTTGTTACAACAATATCTGATTCATCAAGTAGTGCTAAACATTCAGCACTGCGAAAATCCCCGTCACCGTCAAGTTCTGTAAGTTCGTTTTCACCGGACTTAAGAAGCTCTGCTACATCGAACATATCAATTCCGCCGTCACCGGACTTATCATAGACCTTTGTTATAACGGCTTTATATGCTTTGTTTTGCTTATCTTCTTCTGTTCCTGTGATGTCAAACAAAGAAAGTTGAGTATTTGCTATCGGAGAAGAAACATAGCAAGTAGCAATCAACTTTTTCAACCCAAGACGATTAAAATTCAGTACAAAATATTTGAAAAAGTTGCTTTCAAATGGATCATCACAATTACAAAATACAACCTTGTTTTTAAAATGCTTTTTGTAATATCTCATTTCTTTTTCAATATCCGTAAGTTGGGTGTAAAATTCATCTTCTTTTGCACGCACTGCAGCTTTCAAACTTTTATTTCCAGCCATTAGTTCTCCCTCCATATATTGTTTCTTCCAGACCACTTTTTAGCAAAGCCTTTTTCAGACATTACTGCCATAAACGGCTCTATCAAAAATGCTTTGATAGTTTTCAGCACTGTGTTAAAATCATCGGTTTTAGTATCTATCTTTCTGCAAAATGCTTTCCATTTCTTTTGCATTGTATCATTTTCGGCAAAAGCCATAACTTGCTCAAATTGTTCCATCGTAAAGGCGTGTCCACGGTTTTCAAAAGTCTTTTTAAGCGCTTTTGTCAGCGTTGTACCGTCAAAATCGAACTTATTGGCAAGATAATAAATATCATAATAATCTTTCATTCGGCTTGAAAATTCCATTAAATCAAGGATTGCATCAAGCTTTTCGGCAATTGTCGTTTCCAACGAATATGTATTTACAGTCGGAGAAGTGAAATCGTCAAGCTGTGTAGGAATTTTTCGCTTTTCCTGCTTTGGGACAATTACATCGCCAACGCCGAAATCAATGCTGAAAGGCGTTCTCGTATTTTTGATGTTTGCAACAAGCGATGCACCGATACCAGCGTATTTCTTTGCAACAGCAATGGGAGAAACATCTGTTATCTCAAATGTGACAAATTCATTTTCAGTAGGTGCTACGATAATTTCTTCAAGCACAGCTCGCAGTTGCTCAGGAGTGTTCGGCATTTGTCGAAGCAAAAAATCAACATCGACTGTAACTCTGCTGTCAAATTCGGTAAGCGAATAGATAAACAACCCGCCTTTGAGAACAAAATTTTCTGCGTATTTTGACTTTTCGAGTCTACGCAAAAATTCTTCCTGACAAAAGAGTTGTAAACAAAGTTGATAACTTCTTCCACTTGCTTGTGCCTTATTCTTTAATCGAGTAAGCACAGACGCTGCAATATCAGCCATTCAGCAACACCTCCATCAGTTCGGTAACTTTTTTATACACACGCAATTTTTGGGAATAAGCAGAAAGATTATTCAGATTCTTTTTGTTGTCTTTTACATAAGCGTTAATGGCCTTGTTGAAAATTTCGTTATCTAATCTTGAACGATATTTGAAACAATCACATATTGTTCGCTCACGGTCATATACAGGTAGCTTAACTCCATTGAAGTTGTCGGTGATTTTCCCAAGTTCATACAACGCAGGCTGCATATAATAAGGTTGAATAGCAAGCGAATCAACTTTTAGCTTTGTTCTGGACATTGAACGAGGCACAGCTATTGACCATTTTCGTGGTGCAAAGTCGCTGTAACCATAGTGAAACAACGCAGATTCAACACAAACTATTCCTTTTGGGATGAGTGTTGCAAGCAATTGTTCTTCTGAAGAAACACATTGTTCGGCAAGCTGATAGTATCCGTGTCGTACACGATTAAGAAAGCCTGCGTTACACAGGTTTACGACATCAACAGCTCTGATTCCGGCAGCAACAAAGTCGGCAGATTTTGCAATGCCATTATTGTCTACAACCACTTCTTTTGCTCGCTCTTTAAGATTCACTCATTCACCCTCTTCCTTAAATAAAATTCACGCACAGCGAATACGTAATTGTGTGCTGATTTTATTATACCTGAGACAACTAAAAAAATCAATTAAATTTTAAGCACGTTTTTTGAAATATGTGCGTAAAATTAAAATACATCTTGCAAAACAAAAAGAAATCAAGTATAATATGAATTGTAAAACCAATCTGGTTGCGGTTATTCTTTTCTTGCAACCATCGGTTTTATCGCACCTGATAAGAAAATGATAAATTCTCGTCATACAGGTATGATAATATGGATTATCAAAATACTGCGAAGACTACACGATACATTTTATAAACAAAATGTGTTAAGTTTAGCCTTTCGGCAACGAGTGGGAGTAAATGGTGCCTGATGACTTGCAGGTAAAAACGATAATGCATTTAAGGCTTCCGCTTTTGCGGGAGCCTTTTTTTGTGTGGATTTATTGCCGGTGGTTGTTTTTTGTGGCGAAAAACAGAAAAAATTCTCCAAATCCCTTGACGAAAAAGGGGAAAATGGGTAGAATAAAACTAATTAGAAGGTTTTTTAGAGAGAGAAGAGGTATGGTTATGGGTCGGCGGATTTTGGCTGTGTTGGCGGCGATTTTGGCGCTTTTGTGGGCAGCGGTGCCGGCCTATGCATCTTCGCCGGCGGTGGACAGCGCCTACCTGACCCGGGAGCCTTGGCAGAATGTGCCGATTACGGAATTCCGGGCAGATGGTGCTATGGGCTATTACCAAATCTATGCCGACACGGATAATCATTGTCTGTATTTTGCGGTGAGTATGCAAGATCAGCAGGTGGAGCCGGGGGCGAATACCGCCGCCGTTGCGCTGAATTTGCAGGTGTCCTCTGCCAAATTTTCCACTAGGAAATTTACATTTACAACCGGCGCGGACAAGGCGTTGCAGAGCTACGACGGCATTGCCAGCAGCTGCAATATGCAGGTGGAAATACTGGAAAACAGCGGCGGTTACGGCATCGCAGACGGCAATGCCTACTTTGCCATTGCGCTGGATAAAAGCCTGTGCGGGCCGTTGACGGTGCGGCTGGATTATAACTGCGGCGAGCGGGGCATTTGTCTATTGGAGCACGCTGCTTTTGATTACACTTTGCCGGAAAAGACGGCCAAAAGTCGCAATGTGCGCGCCGGGACAAAGCAATCAACCCGGCAAACTACAACGAAAAAGAAAAAAGAGACCACCACCAAATTTACCTACACCGGCACAGTGCCCCACACGGCCAAAAGTGCACGGAAAAGCAGCGCTCAAACAGTGACCAAGTTTGCGTACACCGGCGGGACAAGCACCGGAGATACGGAGGAAGAACTGCCAGTACAAACCGGCGGCACAGCCGTGCTCACCGACGGTACATACACCGCAGCGGTGACGCCTACGCACCGTTCCACCGTAGCGAATATTTTAATTTACCTTGCCATTGCCTTAGCCACGGCAGCCGTGATTGCAATGGTTGCAGGGATCATCAAATCCCGCAAAGCCAAGCAAGAGGAAGCCCGGGAAAAACAGAGACAAGAGGAAGAACAGGAAATCGAGGATTACGACGAATAGCAAAGCAGAAAGCCACCGATGATCGGTGGCTTTTTGTTACAAGCCAAACCGCACCTTGGTCTGCGCGGCGGTAGCGGCAGCAAACAAGTGGGCGTTGTCGATCTTCCTATAATTGGCAAAGGGCAGTTCGCCGGGGCGGCTGACCATTCGATGGTCGGGTTGTCCCGGCGCAGCAGTTGGTTGTAGAGGGCGATATTTCGCTTAGACGGTTTGTGCCGCAGCGCCGAATAAAAGTACCAACTTCATACATTTCCTACAAAAAAAGAACCCGCTGATGACAGTTCATCAACGGGTTTGTCGGCTTAGGACGATTTTAATCCGGGTCACAGAGAGGACAGGGCGCTGAAAGCGGCGGTGCCTACGACGGAGTAAAACAGCGCCAGGACCACCACGGAGATGACCCACATAATAATGTTGGCCCAAATAAAGTTCTTCTTATTCTTATTGGTGTTGGGGCTGCACAGCCACACGATCCAGCAGATCAAATTCACCACCGGCAGGGCGGAGAGAATGAACATACCCACATACTGGCCAATGCTCATCACCTGGGTGGTGGGATCATAGGCCGGGGGCGCCGGTTGATAGGGCGGCTGATAGGGTTGTTGATAATTGCCCTGAGGGTTCGGGTTTTGCTGATTGTACTGGTCCATTTGGTACTTCCTCTTTTCTTAAAAAATGTGCAGAACTCTGCACCCATAGCATACCATACTTGGCATTAGCTGTCAATTCTTGCCTTTGCCGGCAAATTTACGGCGCAGATCCCAACGGTAACCAGTGCGCCGGACAGCAGATAGCGCCAGGAGAAAGGCTCCCCCAGCAGCAGGCAGGAGAGCACCACCCCCAGTACCGGAATAAAGGCGTTATAAATGGCAATCTGCCCCACCGGGTGGTAGCGCAGCAGTTGGTTGTAAAACGAAAAACCCACGGCAGACACCGCCACCAGCGCCGCCAGGATCAGCAGTCCCTTGAGGTGTACACCCACCGGGTGGGCGCCCATCAGCAGCCCGGCAGGGATCAGCAGCGCGCCGCCCAGTGCCAGGGAATGGCCGGTAGCCACCAGTGGGTCCATTTTGCGGGTGACCACCCGGGTCAGCAGTCCGCCTGCCATGGCGCACACACTGCTGCACAGCAGCATACCGTCACCGGAGAGGGTGAACTGCCCGGCGGTGCTGCCCAGGTTGATGAGCACAATGCCGGAGAACCCCAACAGACAGCCAAAAATTGACCGTATGGTGAGCTTTTCCCGGAACACCACCGCGGCTGCCAGGATCAGCAGAAAAGTGCCCAGGCTGTCCAGGATAGACGCCCGGCCGCCGGGGGAATTGGATACGCCCAGATAAAAGAAAAAGTAGTGCAGCGCCGTGTTGACCAGACCAAAGAGCACCAGCTGCCACCGTGTCTTGCCCCGGGGCACCGCAAAGGAGCGGCCGCACAGCTTGGCTACCGCCAGCACCACCAGACCGGCCAGCAAGAACCGCGCTCCGGCGAACAGCGCCTTGCCGCCGGTGTCTGTGCCGGCAATGCCAAAGTCCGCCAGACCCAGCTTGATCAGGGGAAAGGCGCAGGCCCAGCTTAGCGCCGCGCTGCCGGCAAACAGGGGCACCCATTTTCGATTTTCAAACACAGAGCCTCGGCCCATTTTGTTCTCCGTTCTTGGCTTTTTGCCGTTTGATCCGGTCTTGTTTTGCCGCATTATTGTATACCGCCCGCCGCCAAAAGTCAACAAACGCGCAGGGCAGCGGCATATTTATCCGGACGAAATCCGCCACATTCGGCAGATTTTGGGCACTACCTATGAAGCGCTGTTTGAAGGCCGGTGGCAGTAGCCGCTTTTTATTGCATTTTCAGCCGGGGTATGGTAGAGTTATAATTAGGTATAGAAAATAGACAGAC
>ERZ773150.3365-NODE-3365-length-10631-cov-4.699414_pt1 | contig 10631 bp, 8 predicted proteins | sample MGYA00580845_ERZ773150 | MGnify/ENA primary metagenome ERZ773150 (study PRJEB29015, sample SAMEA2737848) | human gut metagenome | biome: human gut; feature: human-associated habitat; material: faeces | place: China | collected 2012 ...
TGGAGGAGAACTCCGCGCTCGTCGCGTCGTCCCAGCCGAGCACATGGCGCGCAAATTCGATGACTGCAATCTGCATGCCGAGGCAGATGCCGAGGTACGGGATGCCGCGCTCGCGCGCGTACTGCGCGGCTAAGATCATGCCCTCGATGCCGCGGTCGCCAAAGCCGCCGGGGACTAAGATGCCGCTGCACCCGCAGAGCTTCTGCGCGATGTTGTCACTCGTCAGCATTTCGGAGTCGACCCACTGAATTTCGACGCTCGCGTCGCAGGCTGTGCCCGCGTGGAAGAGCGACTCAACGACGCTCAAATAGGCGTCGTGCAGGCCGACGTATTTGCCGACGAGCGCGATGCGCACATGACGGTGCACGCCGTGGATCTTGTCGACCAGCGCGCGCCACTCGGTCATGTCAGGTTCACCGCAGTCAAGGTGCAGCTTGCGGCACACCACGCGGCAAAGGCCCTCGTGCTCAAGCAGCAACGGCACCTCGTAGAGCGTGGACGCCGTTGCGTTCTGGATGACGCAGTCGGGCTCCACGTTGCAGAAGAGCGCAATCTTGCGGCGGATGTCGTCTGTGATGGGCTCATCCGTGCGCACGACGAGAACGTCCGGCTGGATGCCCTCGCTCAGGAGTTCCTTGACCGAGTGCTGCGTGGGCTTGCTCTTGAGCTCGCCGCTGCCGGGGATGGTCACGATGAGCGGCACGTGGATGAAGAGCACATTTTCGCGCCCGCGCTCGGCCGCGACTTGACGGATGGCCTCCAAAAACGGCTGACTCTCGATATCGCCGACCGTGCCGCCGATCTCGGAGATGGCAACGTCGGTCTCGCCGTCGTCCATGTCGTAAATGCGGCGCTTGATCTCATCGGTCACATGCGGGATGATCTGCACCGTGCCGCCAAGATAACCGCCCTGACGCTCGCGGTTGAGAACGCTCCAGAAAATTTTGCCCGAGGACACGGAGGATTTCTCGTCCAGCGCCTCGTCGACAAAGCGTTCGTAGTGGCCGAGGTCCAGGTCGGTCTCCGCGCCGTCGTCCGTGACGAAGACCTCGCCGTGCTGATACGGGCTCATCGTGCCGGGGTCGACGTTGAGATACGGGTCGAACTTCTGGTTTTTGACCTTCAGCCCGCACTGCTTTAAGAGCCGCCCGAGCGACGCCGCGCAGATGCCCTTGCCCAGCCCCGACACGACGCCGCCGGTGACAAAAATATACTTCATAGATTTTCTTCCTCCCCAAATTCAGAATACACAAAAATACGGAAGACCTACTCAAAAAGGACGCTCGAAAGAGCGTCCTTTTTGACTTACACGGAGAAGAGTAATTCGCAGAACGTCGGATACGGCCAATACTTGGACGCGGTCAGCACTTCCAGCTTGTCGACGGTCTTGCGCACGTCGTTCGTGCGCTTTTCGACCTCGTCGTGGTAGTAGTGCAGGAGCGTTTCGGGCTCTGCGTCGTCGGAGACGGTCTCGAGCGCCGTCTTGAGGCCGATGGTCTCTTCGAGCAGCTGCTCGTTGAGCGAGCCGATGGCGTTGGCGAGCGAGGATTCGACGTGGCAGGTCAGCTCCGGAGCGGCGGCGCGCTTGGCGGCGATGGTGTTGCACAGCGCGGCTTCGTATTCGGAAGCGGCGTTGAGAATGCCGTGCTGGACCATGTCAACAAGCGTCGCGGCCTCGATGCGGATGACCTTGCAGTACTTCTCGATATGAACTTCGTGGCGGGAGAAAATTTCTTCCTTGCTGTAAACGCCCTGGCGCGTCAGCAGCTCAATGTTCTTGGGCAGGATGTAGGTCGGCAGCGCCTCGGCGGTGTTGTGCAGGTTGGCAAGGCCGCGCTTTTCAGCCTCCTTGATCCAGGCCTCTTCATAGCCGTTGCCGTTGAAGATGATGCGGCGGTGGGCGGAGAACGTGTCGCGGATCAGCTTGTGGAGCGCGGCGGTGAAGTCCGGCGCGTCCTTGAGCTGCGCGTAGAATTCGTCGAGCTCTTCGGCCATGATGGTGTTGAGGATCGTGACCGGGCCCGCGATGGACTGCGAGGAGCCGGGCATGCGGAACTCAAACTTATTGCCGGTGAAGGCGACGGGCGAGGTTCGGTTGCGGTCGGTCGTATCCTGCGGGATGGCGGGGAGCACGTCCACGCCGATGCGCAGGGACTTGTGCTCGGGCGCGGTGTAGTCGTTTTCATCGACGATGGCATCGATGATGCCCTCAAGCTCGGTGCCGAGGAAGACGGAGATGACAGCCGGGGGCGCTTCCTGCGCGCCGAGACGGTGATCGTTGCCCGCGAAGGCAACGGAGCAGCGCAGAAGCTCCTGATACTCATCCACGCCCTTGATGAACGCGGCGAGCACCAGCAGGAACACGGCGTTCTGGCTCGGCGTTTTGCCGGGGGAGAAGAGGTTTTTGCCAGTGTCGGTCGAGAGCGACCAGTTAACGTGCTTGCCCGAGCCGTTGACGCCCGCGAAGGGCTTTTCGTGCAGCAGGCACACAAGGTTGTGGCGCTCGGCGACCTTTTTCATCGTCTCCATGACGAGCTGGTTCTGGTCGCTCGCGGTGTTGGCGTCGGTGTAGATGGGGGCCATCTCGTGCTGGCCGGGGGCGACCTCGTTGTGCTTGGTCTTGGAGAGCACGCCGAGCTTCCACAGCTCTTCATCGAGCTCTTTCATGTAGGCGGCCACGCGGGGACGGAACGCGCCGAAGTAGTGGTCGTCCAACTCCTGACCTTTCGGGGGCTTTGCGCCGAACAGGGCGCGGCCGCACAGGCGCAGGTCCATGCGCTTTAAGTACAGCTCGCGGTCGATGAGGAAATACTCCTGCTCCGCGCCGATCTGCGGCGTGACCTTTTCCGCGTCGTCGCCAAATAACTTGAGCACGCGCACCGCCGCGCGGCCGACCGCGGCCATGGAGCGCAGCAGCGGCGTCTTCTTGTCGAGCGCGTCGCCGCTGTAGGAGCAGAACACCGTCGGGATGCAAAGGCTGCCATCTTTGATGAAGGCAAACGCCGTGGGGTCCCAGGCGCTGTAGCCGCGGGCTTCAAACGTGGCGCGCAGGCCGCCGTTGGGGAAGGAGGACGCGTCGGGCTCGCCACGCACCAGCTCCTTGCCGGAAAAGTCCATCATCACGCGGCCGCCGCCGGCGTTGTTGATAAAGCTGTCGTGCTTTTCCGCCGTCACGCCGCTCAAGGGCTGGAACCAGTGCGTGAAATGCGTTGCGCCATGCTCCAGCGCCCAGGTCTTCATCGCGTCGGCGATCTCATTTGCCGCGGAAAGGGGAAGAGGCTGCCCGCTCTTTAAGCAGCCGCGCCAAACGTCCATGGCGCTCTGCGGCACATACTGCTCCATTGTGCGTTCATTGAACACCAGAGAGCCAAAAAGCTCGGGAATGCGAGTCGCTTCACTCATGATCCAGACCTCCTGTTTCGAAATAAAAAATTTGATAAGTAATGATACTTCATCGGGGCAAGCAGCGTCAATACTTTGTTTTTCCAACTTTCCCCTCACTTTAGTGGGACGGGATGTGCGGTGTGAACGAAATTATGAAAGTGCGGCAACTTTTTCTTGCATGAAGAAAACGGCTGTGCTATATTTAACCTGAACCCGCCCTTGCCGGAAACGGCAGGGGCGGGCGTTTTGTTTTTCTGATCTGCTGTGAAAGAATTTTGCGGACAAAAAAGAAAACGGGACGTGAACGCCGGTCACGGCGCTTGCGTCCCGTTTTGCATCACTTGATCGTGGCGCTGTCGTTCAGCACGCTCGTGCTGTAAAGAAACAGCACGTCCTGCGCGGTAAAGTCGATGAATTTTCCGAGCATTGAGGGGGAGAGGTAGCGGATGTCGGCAAGCGTGATCTCGCTGTATCCCTCCGCAAGCAGCGGAAGCAAACTCGCGGCGAACGAATCGCGGAAGACAAGGAGTTTTCGCTCCGCCTGCGCGTTCGGATTCTCGATGCGCAGCAGCGACTTCGGGCCCGAGAGGAAAATTTCATACGGGTCGCTGCCGTCCGCCTTTTCGAGCGTGTAAACGGGGAGATATTCGCTGTTTTCGTAGTCGTACACGCGGCAGCCTTCAATGACGCTGTTTGTGAGGTAGGAGAGACCGTCGGGCTCCATTGGCAGTGCCGACTGCCCGCGGTACACACCGTAAAACGGCGTATCAAGCGTGACCTCGGTAAAGTCCACGGTGAGTGAGACGCCCATCGCATCTGCCAGCGCCTTGGCCGTGGGGGCAAGCATTTCCTGCCGCCAGTGGAGGTCGGTGCGGTAATAGGATGAGAGCGACAGCGTGCCCGTCAGGTCGATATAGTCCGCAAAGTCGACCTTTTGGCGCATGAGCGCAAAGAACTTCTCGTAATCCATCGCGGGATAGCCGTTTTCGGCGGCCAAAAAGTAATTCTTGTCGGGGATGACGGAGAGGTAGACGTTTACGCCCGTATCTTTGAGATACGTTTCGTACACGTAGCGGAAGCGGTCGGCCGCGTGGTCGAGCGAATCCTCGTGGATCGTGTCGTCGAGCTTCGCGGCGTAGCCGTCCGCGACGTAGATGCCGTTGTTGTCTTTCTCGCCAAATAAATCGCGGACGGACAGGGCCTTGAGTGTGCGGAACTCGTCGCGCAGCGGGAACTGGTCGAGCGTGTAGCTCTCAAAATTCGACTGGAAGCGTCCGGAGAGTACTTCTTCCGCATTCAGCGTCGGGAACTGCTTGAGCGGGCGGCGCTCGCTTTCCGACACGGCGTCGTCGCTCTTGCAAATGCCCCACAGCGCGAACATAAGCACGAACGCTGCCGCGATGCCGAGGGTGAGGACGTCTTTGATTTTTCGATTCATGCGATGCCCTCCTTAAAAGCGGAAGTAGAGGAACGGGTTGAACGACCCGTCCACTAAAAATGCCGTGCCGAGCAGCAGAGGAATCAGTACAAACAGCGGCTCGAGCACATCGAGCGCCGTCGCTGCGCCTTTGGATTTGCGCAGCTTTGCGACGATCATCTTCGGCAGCGGTGTTGCGCAGAGGATACCGAGCACGAGCAGCGGGCCATAGCTTTTAAGGTAGTAGACCGCCTGCGTGCTCGACAGCGGCAGTCCGCCTGCGCCGAGCATCGCGCTGATGCGCGAGACCGCCTGCGCGGCGCTGTCTGCGTCGAAAAGCACGAAGCCGAGCGTGACGAAAAAGAGCGTGTACACATGGCCGAGCACGCGGTGCTTTTCGAGCACCGGCAGCAGCGCCAGCTTTTCAAGAAGCAGCAGGACCGCGAACCACAGTCCCCACAGCACGAACGTCCACGCCGCCCCGTGCCACAGGCCCGTCGCGAGCCAGACGATCAGAATGTTCAACAGCTGACGCGCCTTACCCTTCCGGCTGCCGCCGAGAGGGATATAGAGGTAGTCGCGGAACCACGAGCCAAGCGACATGTGCCACCTGCGCCAGAACTCCGTGATGCTCGCTGAAATATAGGGGTAGTTGAAGTTTTCAGGGAAGTGGAAGCCCAGCATCCGCCCGAGGCCGATGGCCATATCGCTGTAGCCCGAAAAGTCGAAATAGACTTGGAGCAGAAACGCGAGCGCGTAGAGCCAGACGAAGAGGACGCTCGCGTCCTGCGTCGACTTGTAGGCGCTCGCGAGCGCGCCGAACTGGTTGGCGAGCAGAATTTTCTTGGCAAAGCCGACCGTAAAGCGGCGCACGCCCTCCGCCGCGGCGGAGACGCTGTGCGTGCGGCTTTTGAGCTCCGCGGCGACGTCGGAATAGCGCACGATCGGCCCCGCGATGAGCTGGGGGAAGAGCGAAACATAGGCGGCGAGGTCGATAAAATTTCGCTGCGCCGCCGTTTCGCCGCGGTAGACGTCGATGACGTAGCTCAATACCTGAAAGGTGTAGAAGCTGATGCCGATGGGCAGGCTCAGCTTCAAAAGCGGCAGGGAGAGCCCTGTGACGGCGTTGACGCTGGAGAGAAAAAAGTCCGCGTACTTAAAATAGCCGAGAAGCCCAAGGCTCACAAGGATCGAGAGCGTCAGAAAGACCTTCGACGCCTTTTGCCCGTGGTGCTTTTCAATCAGCAGGCCGAAACCATAGCCCTGCACGATGGAGACGAGCATGAGCAGCATATATTTCGGCTCGCCCCAGGCATAGAAAAAGAGGCTTGCGAGCAGCAGCACCGCGTTTTTCAGCTGCCGCGGCGCTGCAAAGTAGATTAGCAGCGCCGCAGGCAGAAAGTAAAAGAGAAAGGGAACGCTGGAAAAGAGCATAAACTTCTCCGCCTTTCAGAAGATCAAATCAGGCGATGGCCTCGTCGCAGACGACAGCAGCATCGGCAAAGGCCTCGGTGACTTTTTCGCTGAACTGGTCGACAAGGTCCTCCGCGCCGTAGCAGGAGATGACATAGTCGCCGAGCGTCAGGATGACAAGCTTGTCGGGAAAGCCGCACATCCACTGGCGGTTCATGATGTTGTCCTTGAGGTCGGAGACGACACTGTCAACGTCGGAAGAGCTCGCAACATGGAACGCGCCCGCGGTGAAGGTGTTGGCGTTCATCATGTGGGTGAGGGACGCGGCATCGGAGAGCTTGCCTGCGTCCGCGGCGGGGAAGGAGAGAGAGTAGTCAAGTGCGTCGCCGTCTTCGACGGAGAAGTTACCGGGCGCGTCCTCGGTCATATTCGCCTCATCAAAGTCGCCGCCGGCAGCAGGGAACTTGTCGTCGTCGCTGTAGTTGGCCCATACGGCGTTCAGCAGCTCGAGAGCGCTCGCGGGCTGGCTGTTATTGCCGCTATTGTCATCCGTCTTGCTGCCGCAGGCGGCGAGGGAGAGAGTCATCGCTGCGGCCAGCAGCAGGGTGAGAAACTTTTTCATGGGAATTTACCTCCAAAATGTTGTGTGTTGTCAATAGTAATGTGGAATGGGATGCTTACGCCCGCGCGGCGGCCCAATAGCCGTTGGCCTCGTCGTAGCGCAGCGTGACGGCGGGCGCGCCGTCGAGAGAGAGCGTGTAAACCGTACCCGTGTCCGGCTCTTCGATGGTCCAGCAAAGCTGCACCTTGCCGGAGACGGTGTAGGAGGTGAACTCCTCCTGCAGCGAGTAAAGAGGCTGGGTCAGCACGCCATCCGACACCGTAACGGTCACGGCCTCACCCGATTTGCTCTCGATGGTGAGCATCGGACTGAGCGGGCCGCTCAGACTGCCGCGCGCGTCGAGCGCCATCGCTGCGGGCTGACTGATGGGAATGGGGATTGAGGAGAGTGCTGCGCCTTCGACCTTGATCTCAGCCGGTAAGGTGTCGCGCGTCATCGCCAGGGCGGCGGCCAGCACGAGCACGAGGCACGCCGCAGCGGCAAGAAAACGCGGGAGGGCGTACCGTTTGCGCGGCTTGTAGGCGTAGGCGTCCGCGATGAGCTCATCGTCGAGCTCGCCTATGGCGCGGGTCAGAACTTCATGCTTCACAGTATCCCTCCTTGATGAGATGCTCCTTGAGCTTTCTGCGCGTGCGCAGGAGCGTGGTTTTGATGCGGCTCTCGCCGCAGTGAAAGCGCGCGGCCAGCGCTTCGACCGGTTCGCAGTAGAAATAGCGCAGGATGAACATGCTGCGCACCTCTTCGCTCTGCGTGCGCAGAAACGCGCTGATGCTGCGGCCGAGCTCTGCTGCCGTGGCCTCGCCGTCGGGCGAGGACAGGGCGGGTGCGCAGTCGTCCAGCTCGTCGAGCGAGAGCGCGAAGGCGTCGCCCTGACGCTTCTGCGCCGACCTCGCCTTATAGCGGTTCAGCGCCAGATTGCGCGCGATCTTGCCGAGAAAGGCCGAGAGAATCGCGGGCCTTTGCGGCGGCATGGCCTGCCAGGCGTGTAAGTACGTGTCGTTGACGTTTTCCTCGCTGTCGGCGCGGTCAGATAAAATGTTTTGCGAAATTTTCATGCAATAGCTTTCGTATTTGGCGGCGGTGGCTTCGATGGCGTGCTCGTCCCGCTGCCAGTAGAGGTCGACGATCTCATGGTCGTCCATAGGTTCGCTCCTTTCTGTTGTCTGCCATCATGGGGAAAAGACAACTTTTTTGCCGTTTGCGTTACACAAAAGAGAAAATATTTTTGAAAGTATACCACATTCGCCCGTTTCGTAAAAGGGCGGCATGCTATTTTTGACAAAACGGGAACTTTTTTCCATCCGCGCCGTCTAATATAACAAATCCCGAAACGGAGGTACATCCGACATGAAACGATTCTTAACGCTGCTGATCGCCGCGGCGATGGTCCTGTCCTTCGCCGCCTGCGGAGACAACGGAACGACGATCCGAAATGAAAAAGAGGAGGACAATGTGAAAAAAGACCCCATTGCCGCGCAGTATTTGCAGGACCTCGCCGTGAAGACGGCGGACTATCCCGTGCTGCCCGCCATGCCGAACGAGAGTGAGCTTGACGAGGCATTCAGCACCATCGACTATGACAAGATGGGCGCGGATGCCTATGAAAAGGCGCAGGAGAAGATCTGGGAGGACTGGGACGCGCGCAGCAATGCCTATTACGATGCGCTCAAGGCGCTGCGCAGCAAGGGCACGAGCTACCCCGCGGCATTCCTGCACTTCACACAGGAGACGGGCACGCTGCTTTCGGCGGAGGAGAACACCGTTCTCTCGCCCGCAAACCTGTATCTTGCCTTTGCGATGCTCAGCGAGACGACGGACGGCGACAGCCGCGCACAGCTCTTGTCGCTTTTAGGCCTTGAAAATACCGATGCGCCGCGCGCTGCGGGCAACTATGTCTGGCGCAATCTCTACGGCGAGACCTCGACGGGAAAGACGCTGCTCGGCAGTTCCGTGTGGCTGAATGAGAACGTCCCCTATAATGAAGAGACGTTGCAGGTGCTCGCCGAGCAGTACCTTGCTTCGACGTTCTCCGCTCCGATGGGAGATGAGAAGACGGACAAGGCCATCGGCGAATGGATCAATGAGAACACGGGCAATCTCTTGCAGGACGCGGCGGGCGAGATCCAGACGAAGCCCGAGACCGTGATGCTCCTTTTGACGACGCTCTATTTTAAGGACCAGTGGCGCGACGAATTCTGGAAGAATGCGACAAAGGAGGATACCTTCACCGCAGCAAACGGCGCGCAGCAGACGGTCGACTTCATGCACCTCACGCAGGATCGTGCCGCTTACTGCCGGGGCGAAAACTACACCGTGGCGGAGCTGCGCTTTCAGGGTGGGCAGGCGATGCGCTTCCTGCTGCCCGACGAGGGCACGAGCCTTAAAAGCTTTCTTGCGGACGGCAGCGCCGTGGGCGGACTGCTCGGTTACGACATGGGCGTGAGCCTGCCGAGCGGCAAACTCATCTGGAGCGTGCCAAAGTTCGACGTCAGCTCCGACCTTGAACTGACCGACGCGCTCCGCGCGCTGGGCGTTTCTGATGTGTTTGACTTTGATCGCGCGGACTTTTCGCCCCTTGTCGACTTTGACCGCTTTGATAAGGCGGTCGCCGTGACGCAGGTGCAGCACGCCGCGCGCGTCAAGATCGACGAAAAGGGCTGCGAGGCTGCCGCCTTTACCGCCGTCAGGGGGGACGCCCAATCCGCCGCGCCCGAAGACCTGCCCGTGATCGAAATGGATTTGGACCGGCCGTTCGCGTTTTTGATCACCGGCGTGGACGGGCTGCCGCTGTTCCTCGGCACGGTGAATAACCTATAAGAGCAAAGCTGGCGCGCCGGCAGTAAAAACAAATGATGCGAAAATGAAAAGGAGAGAAACGATGAAGAAATTATTTGCCTTTTTGCTCGCCTGCGTGTGCGCACTGGCGCTGTTTGGCTGCGCGGGAGCGAATGATGACAAATCGGACGGCGGACCGGAGGATGATTGGGCGCCGCTGACGGACGCGCAGATCGAAGAATTTAAGGAGTTGTTTGCCTCCACTGCCGATGTGACGGATGAGACAACGGGAGAGTACCGCTATACGACCTCGACGCCGGTGAGCTGCTTTTTCACCTCGCATTACGACGATCCGCGCGATATCGACCTTGCGGAATTTTTGCGGTACTGTCCGCTCAGCACCACGCTGGGAGACGCGGACGTGGAGGAATTCCACGCTGTGCTCGACACGCTGGGAATAGAGGATGCGGAGAGGTTCAAGGTGCCGGATGACTGGGCGGTCCCCGTGCGGCGCATTCCCAAGAGTGACGTTTCCGCGCTTTTGACGCAGTGGGCGGATATCACGGTGGACGATCTGTGCAATCAGGATGGTGTGACGTACCTCGCACAGTATGATGCATTCTATGAGTATGCGAGCGATTTCGGCCCCGGATCCTTTATTCCGATGGGCGGCGAGCAGTACGGCGACAGCATCCGGCTGTGGAGCGCGCCGCGCGGCGAGGACGGCGAAGGAACGCACGATGAGTTGACGCTGGAAGTGCGCCCGGACGGGAGCTATCGCATTGAAGCGTTCCGTGAAGTCTGAAGCAAAAGGGGGGCTTCTCTCACGTGAGAGAAGCCCCCCCTTTTGAATCCCCCAAGAGAACGGCAGGGGCGTTTCGATCTCACGGGAGGGGCCCCGCCCCTCCTTTTTGGATTATTCTTCCCGCTCTTCTGACGGCGCGGCATTGCTGCGCCCGCACGCAGTCCGCCGCCAGATTTCCGTCACTCGCGCCTCACGGAGTAAGGCGCGGTTGCTGG
>ERZ773150.3368-NODE-3368-length-10627-cov-12.597049_pt1 | contig 10627 bp, 8 predicted proteins | sample MGYA00580845_ERZ773150 | MGnify/ENA primary metagenome ERZ773150 (study PRJEB29015, sample SAMEA2737848) | human gut metagenome | biome: human gut; feature: human-associated habitat; material: faeces | place: China | collected 2012 ...
CGCCGTCCTCGACGCCGCCGATGGAACCGACCTCGGCCTCGATGCTCAGGCCCTTAGCGTGTGCCAGAGCCACCAGCTCCTTGGTCTTTTCCACATTCTCCTCGATGGAGTAGTGGCTGCCATCGAACATGATGGAAGAGAAGCCGGCCTCGATGCAGGCCTTGCAGCCCTCATAGGTGCCGTGATCCAGATGCAGGGCAACGGGAACGGTGATGCCCATGGAATCGACCATAGCGCTGACCATGGCAGCGACGGTCTTGAAACCGGTCATGTACTTGCCGGCACCCTCGGAAACACCCAGAATCACAGGGCTCTTCATTTCCTCGCAGGCGGTCAGAACGGACTTGGTCCACTCCAGATTGTTGATGTTGAACTGAGGCACACCGTAGTGGCCATCACGTGCTTTGATCAGCATTTCGGTTGCATTTACCAACATTATTCATTACCTCCACAAAATCATTGGGATCTTGCTCGTTTCATATCCGCTTTGTGCACGGCTTAACGAACCTACAGAGTTAGTATACCCCAAACAGCGGCCAAAATCAATCCAAACCGGTGTTTTTCCTGTAACAATGCGGGGATTCTGTTTCTGGCAGGGTGCAGGGGGTTACTGCCAGAAGCGCGTACATTCGATAGGATACAACAAATTTCCATATAACATGCAACAAGCGACCGGGAGACAGAAAGCTGGATGAAGGACGGATTTTCAACACAGATCCACATTCGTCAAAATGATATTGGGCAATTTGGCAAAAGCGGACAGGATGCGGTTCAAAAAATTGTCATATTTCCGACTTGTATTCTACAAATTGTACGCAGGAAATCCAAAAAAGTCGAACCTAAAAGTTGAAAACCTTGTGGAAAGTGTGGAATTCCACAGGCAAAACAGGCTTTAAAACTGGACTTTTGAACTTTCTCCACAGGGTTTTCAACATGTGGAAAAATAATCGCTCTTCTACGGATTGTATACCGCGTTTTTGTGGAAAACTTTTTTCTCCGGCAAAACAGAGGGATATCTACCCAGCAGCCGGGTAAAGCTGATGCAGGGCGGCAGAACATTTCTGCAAAAAAGCGGAAACGGTCTCCGGCACCACGAACAGAAAAACTTTTGCAGGACGCGGATAAAAAACGGTAATTTGCTGGCAAACAAGTTCGGCTTATGCTATACTTCAAGATGAGTTATCATCTTCAGACTATACCGGTGCGCGGCCCAGAATGCGGCGCGCCTTTTGGAGGGTGTGCACAGCACCTTCCGGTGATACAACGGAAGGAGAAAATCATCATGGAAGAAAAGAACCAGCCGCGCCGTCCGCGCCGCAGCCCGGAAGAGCCGCAGCAGAAGAACGAGAGCCTTGTTTACGGCAAAAATCCGGTGACCGAACTGCTGAAAAGCGGTTCCGGAGTGGACACCGTGCTCATTGCTGAGGGCATGGCTCCGGCCGTGGCGGCTTACTATACCGCATTGGCAAAGGAAGCGGGTGCCACGGTGAAGCGGGTGCACCCAAACAAGCTGCGCCTGATGACCGGCACCGAGAGCCATCAGGGTGTGGCGGCATTTGCCAGCGAGATCGAATACGTGACGGTAGACGACCTGATGGCGGCAGCCAAGGCCAAGGGCGAAGCACCTTTTCTGGTGCTGAGCGATGGCATTGAAGACCCGCACAATCTGGGTGCCGTGATGCGCAGTGCTCTGCTGTGCGGTGCGCATGGCATCGTGATCCCAAAGCGCGGCGGCGCATCGGTCACGCCTACCGTCATCAAGTCCAGCGCAGGTGCCGCAGAACGCCTGCCGGTGGCTCGTGTGGCCAACATCGGCGAGACCATCCGCCGCCTGAAGGAGCAGGGTGTGTTCGTCTACTGCGCCGATATGGACGGCGTGTCTCTGCGCAGGAACAACCTGACCGGCCCCATTGCACTGGTGCTGGGCAGCGAGGGCAGCGGTGTTTCGCAGCTGGTGAAAAAGCTGTGCGACGGCGTGGTGCGGCTGGATATGGCAGCACCGGGCACCGGTGTGGACAGCTACAACGTGTCGGTGGCTGCGGGCATTATTCTGTACGAGATCCAGTCCCAACGCGCAGCACAGCAGGCATGATCCGGCATTCGGGCCGGAACCTCAATTTGAATTACAGGAGGGACAAGAATGCCGAAAGATAAAAATAATGGCCGGGAAATGACCCCGGATGAAAAGTTCCGCTCCTTTTTCAGCACCACGGCGGTGGATATCCCGGAGGAGATGACCCGGAGGGACGAAAACCAGCCGGAGGAAAAGCCGCAGAAACGGTTTGGCCTGTTTGGCCGTGGTAAGGAAAAGCAGGAGACTGACGAAGCTGCAGCAGAGCAGCCGCAGGAAATGCCCACCGGTGAGGTGCGGCTGGGTGAGGATGCGCAGCCGGAACCGGAAGCGGATCTGGAACTGATGCTGAAGCCGGAGGCAGACCCGGAACAGGAACTGGCCCCGTGGCCTTTTCTGGAAAAGGAAGCAGAGGATGCACAGCCGGAAGCACCCGCCAAAAAGCCGGAGGAAAAATCTGCACCGCAAACGGCGGAACCCCCGGCGGCAGTGAAGCCGGAAACACCCCGGCAGAGCGCTGTCCCGGCGGCTAGACCCGCAGAGCAGCACAGCACGGCAAAGCCTCTCCGGCACCCCAAGAATGCGCCGGAGGTGCTGCTGCCGCAGGAAGAGCAGGAGCAGCAGGAGATGGCACAGCTCAAGGCGATGATCAACGGCCTGAGCGACCAGAAGCCGGAAAAGCCTGCACCGAGAGCCGAAGCAGCCCCGGCAGCAGAAACTGAATCGGCTGAAAGCAAAAAGAAACCGTCCGGTGCACCGCTGCCCGCGGCTGTGTTTGCAGCGGTAAAGGAGACGGCACCGGAGCTGCAGCCGGAACCTGTGCCGCAGCCGGAAAAGCAGCCGGTGGTCGATTTCTTTGGCAAGGCGCAGAGCGAGGACGCACCGCAGGCACCTTTGGCCCCGGCAGAGGAGCCTGCTGCAAAAGAGGATACCATGAGCCTGCCGCTGCTGCCGCTGGACGGTGAAGAGCCGCAGCAGGCACCGGAGAAGGCACCCGCTGCGCCACAGCCGGAACTGAAAGCTGAGGCGGAGGACGCGGTGTCTCCGGAGGAACATGCCGAAACGGAGCTGACCGAGCCGGAGGCTACGGCGGATAAGCTGCACCGCATGAGTGCAGAGCTGACGCTGCGCTGCGTGCTGGGCGGCATTCTGGCTGTGGTGCTGCTGCATTTTGGTTTGGTGTCGGATGGGCTGCTGCCCGCCATGGCGGCGCTGGACCCGGATGCTGCCCCGGCGACATTCTATGGTGCAAACCTGCTGCTGCTGGCAGCAAGCCTGTGCGTTGGCTTCCCGGTGCTGCGCGACGGCCTGAACGGCCTGCGCGGACGGCCTTCTTCCGAGACGATGCCGGCGCTGGCCGCAGTGGCAGCGCTGGTGCAGGCGGTCACAGCCATGCTGAACGCAAATGTTTACCGCGGCACCACCGGCATCTCGCTGCTCAGCGGCATGGCTGCGCTGGGGTTGTTCCTTGCGCTGCTGGGCAGCCGGGTGATGCTGGCTGCTGTCAAGGGCGGCTATGAGCTGGTGACCAATGGTGTGGAGTTCGAGGGCGCCTACCGCGCCAAGGACAAAGACCTGCTGCGCGCCCTTGCACGGGATCTGGAACAGAAGGACCCCTGGGTGCTGCTGAGCCGCCCGATGAAGGAAGCTGACGGCTTTGTGGAGCAGAGCTTGAGCGAGCGCGCAAGCGAGCGCCGTGCCCGCAAAGTTTCGTACATCCTGCTGGGCGTTGCCCTGCTCAGCGGTGTGCTGTTCCTGCTGGCAGGTGCCGGCTGGAACAAAGCTGCGGCTGCCATGGCAGCTGTGCTGTGCATGGGCGCACCGCTTTCTTCTACCCTGATCGCGGGCGTTGCCTCGCTACGGCTGCAGCGTGCGGCTGCGGCTGTGGGCGCAGTCATACCCGGTTGGCAGGCCATTGAGCAGCTGGGCGGCATTGATACGCTGCAGATCGATGCAGACGACCTGTTCACCGCCGACAGCGCACAGCTGGAGGATATCCGCATCTTCAAGGGCGGCCGCATCGACCGCGCCATCCTGTACGCGGCCAGCGTGCTGAACGAGAGCCACGGCACCTTGAATGGGCTGTTCCGCCAGATCGTTGAGGAACGCACGGACATCCTGTTCCCGGTCAAGGATCTGGAGCAGCACCATGGGCTGGGCTTTTCCGCCTGGTGCGATAACAACCGCATCCTCATTGGTACCCGCCGCTATCTGGGGCAGGAGGGCGTGCCGCTGCCGGACGAGGAATATGAGATGCAGCACTCGAAGAACGGCGAGCTGCAAATTTTGTATCTGGCTGTGTCCGGCAATCTGCACGCTATGTTCGTGCTGAAATATGTGGGCGGGCGCAATGTGGCCCGCAGCCTTGCCGTGCTGCAAAAGGAGAACATCCGCCTGCTGGTCACATGCCAGGACCCCAGTCTGACTGCACACCACATTACCGAAGCATACCGCCTGCCGGAAGGCATGATCACCGTGCTGGATCAGGAGCAGTGCAACGCCATCAAGGCCGCACCGGAAGACCCGGAGGACACCTGCTGCATGATCCATCTCAAGGCGTTTGCCAGCCTGACCGGCGGCCTGCAGGCTGCGGATCAGGCCCAGAACGCCGAGAGCAGCGCCACCACGGTACAGATGGTCTCGGTGCTGTTCTCCATTATCATTGCAGCGCTGCTCACCAGTGCAGGCAGCATCTGGGAGCTTTCGGTGGCAACGGTGCTGATGTATCAGGCAGCGTGGAGCGCCCTGAGCATTGCTGTGTGTGCACTGAAGCAGCATAACTGAGAAATGTTCTCAGAATAAATAGGAATTATTCTTGATTTCCACCAAAAAATATGGTATACTCTGTTCAGAACCTGAGCAGCAGGCGAAAAAATTACCGCCGGGCTGAATGATAGAGCCGGGATCGGTCGATCCTGACAGAAGATCCGTTTTTGAAAGGAGAGCATCATGGAACTGAAGGGTACCAAAACCGAGAAAAATCTGATGGAAGCGTTTGCAGGCGAGAGCCAGGCACGCAACAAGTACACCTTCTTTGCCAGCATGGCAAAAAAAGAAGGCTACGAGCAGCTGGCCGCGATCTTTGAGGAGACCGCCGGCAATGAGAAGGAGCACGCAAAGATCTGGTTCAAGCTGCTGTGCGGCGGCGCGATCCCCGATACCCTGACTTGTCTGGATATGGCAGCAGGCGGTGAGCACGACGAGTGGACTGAGATGTACCCCCGCATGGCCAAGGAGGCCAAAGAAGAGGGCTTCCCTCAGATCGCAGCACTGTTCACCATGGTGGCACAGATCGAGAAGGAGCACGAGGAGCGCTACCGTGCGCTGGCCGAAAACCTGAAAAACAACAAGGTCTTTGCCCGCGAGGAGCAGCAGGTATGGCAGTGCCGGAACTGCGGCTACACCTATATCGGCAAGTCCGCACCGCTCAAGTGCCCGGTGTGCGCACATCCGCAGAGCTACTTTGAGCTGAAAAAGATCAACTACTAAGCGGAAAATTCAAAAGCAGAACAGCGCCGCCGCATCCGGTTTGCCGGGTGCGGCGGCGTTTTGTACAAAATTGAAAAGCGGATTTTATTATTCTCCACAAAATAAGGCTCAGCTGCCCGGCAGAATGGGCAAAAAACTTGACCCGGTTTTGCACTGCGTGTAAAATAATACGGAGACAGGAATATTTAAAGGATCTTGCAGCAAAGCAGGCGGGGAGGGCAAAGCCCATGAAGCAGGGGTTCAAAGCGTGTGTTTGTGCAGTGGTGCTGTGCGCAGAACTGTTTGCAGCCGGGGCGTTGTCGGCCTATGCTGCGCAGGAGCAGCCGCTGCCGGACAGCGGCATGACATTGGACACTGCCGAACTGACACTGGATATCACCGAAGGAGACCCGGCCCCGGTGGCCTACCTGAATGTGCAGGCACCCAACGACTACTTCTTTCTGATCTGGGCTTCCAGTGATCCGGCAGTGGCATCGGTGGACGGCACTGGCAAGGTGACCGGCCATGCCGAGGGCACTGCGGCCGTCACGGCCCGCAATGAGCGCGGCGAAAAGACCACCTGTACCATCACGGTGCGCAAAAGCACAGCCAGCCGCCTGGTGCTGAACACCAGCGATCTGACGCTTACCATTACAGAGCAGGAGCCTGCCCCGACGAAGCAGCTGAAGCTGGAACAGAACAAAGGCGGGTTCACCTATGTGCGGCAGTGGGTCAGCAGCAACCCGGCGGTGGCATCGGTAAGCACAAACGGTACCGTAAAAGCGCAGGGGTCCGGCAAGGCCGTCATCAGCGCACTGACCACAGCCGGGCAGGTGCTGCGCTGCACGGTAACGGTCACATCGGAGATCGGACGGGTGCAGATGAGCAAAAACGCCATGCTGCTGCAGGCAGTGGGAGCCAGTCAGAAGCTGACCGCGCAGGCTGCAGGCACCAAAAACGGAACGATGACATGGCTCAGCAGCAATCCGGACGTGGCAACTGTGAGTGCGGATGGCATGGTAACGGCGGTGGGCGACGGTGAAACGATGATCCTTGCCGTTACACCGGAGGGTCGTGCCGATGCCTGCTATGTGGTCGTGGGAGCGGCGGCGTGGCGGTTCCGCTCGGAGGACGAACTTGCCGAAACGCTGACCCTGACCGGTCAGCTGCCCTATTCGGATGGAAAATAAAAAGAAAAATGGGAGCGTTCTGTGCAGCAGGATGCTCCCATTTTTTCAAAACCCGCTGGGCAGAAAGATCATCGTTCCCCGGGCAGACCACGCCATCCGCTGGGCCATGCAGCCGGGCGCACCGGCCAGCAGAAACAGGGCCAGTGCGGCGAGCAGCAGCACCCATCCAAGGCCGCTGTGCGGCCTGCCGGAAAAAGGATCCCCTTTTTTGCGTCTCATCCCGCTGCCCCCTTTTTTGCTGTGCTGGCCCATGCTATGCGCCGCAGGCACCGATTGTGCAACGTGCTGGGCTGTGGTACAATAAAATATCGAAATCTACTGTGCAGGGAGAACGATTTTATGCTGACCATTACACTGCTGGGCACTGCGGCTACCATGCCGCTGCCGGATCGGGCACTCTCGGCGGCGTTTGCTGCCTGCGGTGGCCACGGCCTGCTGTGGGACTGCGGCGAGGGCACGCAGGCAGCGGCACACCGGGCAGGCGTGAACCTGATGCGGGCAGATGCCATCTGCCTGACCCACTACCATGGCGACCACATCTTTGGTCTGCCGGGCCTTTTGCAGACTCTGGGGGCGCAGGGCCGCATAAGGCCGCTTGTGCTGCTGGGTCCGGAGGGCCTGCCGGATATCTGGGCGGCTGTGCGGGCACTGACCGGCCCGCTGCCCTATCCGGTGAAGCCGCAGGTGCTTATGCCGGGCCAGCCGCTGGCGCTGGATGCGCTGAGCGAGGGCTGGCCTGCCGGTGCGCGGCTGGTGCCGTTTGCCACAAAGCACCGGGTAAAAAGCCTTGGCTACCGGCTGGAGCTGCCCCGTGCAGGCAAATTTTCGCCGGAGCAGGCCCGGGCGCTGGGGGTGCCGGTGCAGCAATGGAAGCTGCTGCAGAAAGGGCAGAGCGTTGCCGTGGAGGGCAGAACGGTGCAGCCTGCGCAGGTGCTGGGCGCACCGCGCAAGGGGTTGAGCGTGGTATTTTCCGGCGATACGGCCTCCTGCCCGTATTATTTGCAGGCGGCGCATGACGCAGACCTGCTGATATGCGATGCCACCTATGCCCTTCCGGAGCAGGAAGACCAGGCCCGTCAGTGGGGGCACAGCACCTTTGGGCAGAGCGCGGCCCTTGCTGCGCAGGCGAGAGCAAAGCGGCTTTGGCTGACCCATTATTCCCCCATGATCACCGACCCGGAGGAATATGCCGCGCAGGCACAGAGCATCTTCCCGGCGGCGGAGTGCGGCTTTGACGGCAAAAGCATCACCCTGCAGTACGAGGAGGCACAGCCATGACCATCCGGATGGACGAGGGTGCGGCAGAGCTGCTGGACACCCTGCACAGGGCGGGCTATGCAGCCTACGTGGTGGGCGGCTGCGTGCGGGACAGCCTGCTGGGTCTTACACCGCACGACTGGGACCTGTGCACCAGTGCTCTGCCGCAGCAGGTGATGGAGCTGTTCGGCGCGCAGCGGTGCATCCCCACCGGCCTGCAGCACGGCACGGTAACGGTGAAGCAGAGCGGTGCCCTTTACGAGATCACCACCTTCCGTACAGAAGGCACCTACACGGATGGCCGCCACCCGGACGAGGTGCACTTTGTGCCGGATGTGCGGGAGGATCTGGCCCGGCGGGATCTTACCATCAACGCCATGGCCTACAATGAAAAAGAGGGCCTTGTGGACCCCTTTGGCGGGCAGGCCGACCTGCAAAGCGGCATCGTACGGGCGGTGGGTGTGCCCCGCCAGCGGTTCACCGAGGACGCGCTGCGCATCCTGCGGCTGTACCGCTTCGCAGCCCGGTTCGGCTTTGCCATCGACCCGCCCACGGCGCAGGCAGCACAGGAGCTGTGCGCCCATCTGGACTGTGTATCGGTGGAGCGTATCGAGGAAGAGCTTGCAAAACTGCTGAGCGCACCCGCCCCTGCGGCATATCTTAACGAAAAAATACTCAGTGTTGTTTTACCCGAGCTTTCACCGGAGGCACTGGCGGCGGCAAAGCCGGTGGTGGATGCCTGCCCGGCGGGTGCAGAAAACCTGCCCGTCCGTCTGGCGGCGCTGCTGCTGAGCCTTGGCGAGGACGGCATCCGCCGCACCCTCAAGCGCCTGCGCTGCTCCAACGCCTTGATTGAAGAGGCGGCGGTGCTGGTGCGGGAAGCCAGAGGGTGTGACGGTAGCTTTCTCTTCGGACACGATTCGGGCCATTCCATCGCCCGCCCTATTGCCTTCGGCAACAGGGTCCCACCCCAGCGGACGGTCCTCAGAGAAACTACCGTCACACCCGGCTTTACCATCTACGCCCGCCGACTACTGGGCAGATATAACTTGTGTACCGTGCAGCGCATTGCTGCACTGGGCACAGCCCTGCAGCCGGAACATGCGGCTGATTTTGCTGCACTTTCCGAATTGGCCGAACAATTGGACGCGGACGGCGTATGCTGCCGCGTCAGCCAGCTGGCTGTGAATGGCCGCGACCTGATGGCGGCAGGCGTTCCGGCGGGGCCGGGCATCCGCAAAGTGCTGGAAGCGCTGCTGGACGGTGTGATCCGGGAAGAATATCCCAACGAGCGGCAAGCCCTGCTGGCCGCAGTGCAGCAGCTCGCTGCGTCTTGACAAGCTCTTTTTTCAGAGTTACTATTATACTACTGTTTTAGTGTGTTGAATGCACCGAAGGAGAACTTATGACCACACAGACCCCTGATTCAAAGCCGCGTGCCCTCATTGCCATGAGCGGCGGCGTGGACAGCTCGGTGGCGGCATGGCTCATGCAGCAGGCAGGCTATGACTGCACCGGCATCACCATGCGGCTCACCCGCAACGAAACGCTGGGACAGTCCGGCTTTCACACCTGCTGCTCGGAAAAGGACATCGAGGACGCGGCAGAGGTGGCGTATGCCATGGATATCCCGTACGAGGTGCTGGATTTCACGGCCGACTTCCGGGAACAGATCATTGAAAAATTCGTCCGCGTGTATGAGGCGGGCGGCACGCCGAACCCCTGCATCGACTGCAATAAATATATGAAGTTCCGCCATCTGCTGGACTGGGCCCGGGCACACGGCATGGAGTATGTGGTCACGGGCCACTATGCCCGGGTGGAGCAGGACGATGCCACCGGCCGTTTCCTGCTCAAAAAGGGGCTGGACGAGGGCAAGGACCAGAGCTACGTGCTCTACAACCTCACTCAGGAGCAGCTGGCGCATATCCGTCTGCCGCTGGGCGGCCTGCACAAGACTGAGGTGCGCGAGATCGCGGAGCAGCACAAATTTGTCAATGCCCGCAAGCACGACAGTCAGGACATCTGCTTCGTGCCGGATGGCGACTATGCCCGCTTTATGGAGGACTTCACCGGCAAACACTACCCGGCAGGTGATTTTCTGGACGAGAGCGGCAGGGTGGTGGGCACCCACAACGGCGCGGTGCGGTACACCATCGGCCAGCGCAAGGGGCTGGGCCTTGCCATGGGGGCACCTGTGTACGTCTGCGGCAAGGACATGCAGGCAAACACCGTCACGGTAGGGCCGGAGGAGATGCTGTTCGATCGCATCGTGTATGCAGACGAGGTGAACTGGATCGCCATTCCGGAGCTGACCGGGCCGCTGCGGGTCACAGCCCGCACCCGGTACCATCAGGTGGAGCAGGCCGCCACCGTCTACCCGGCGGAGTGCGGCTTCCGGCTGGAATTTGACCAGCCCCAGCGCGCCCCTACGCCCGGTCAGGCCGTGGTGCTGTATCAGGGCGACACCGTGCTGGGCGGCGGCACCATTACGAGAGTGGAAAAGTAACAAGGAGAACAAAATGCAAAATCAGTATTCCCGCACGCAGTTGCTGCTGGGCGCGGAAGCTATGGAAAAACTGCACCATTCCCGCGTGGCGGTGTTCGGCATCGGCGGCGTGGGCGGCTACACGGTGGAAGC
>ERZ773150.3379-NODE-3379-length-10601-cov-4.266452_pt1 | contig 10601 bp, 9 predicted proteins | sample MGYA00580845_ERZ773150 | MGnify/ENA primary metagenome ERZ773150 (study PRJEB29015, sample SAMEA2737848) | human gut metagenome | biome: human gut; feature: human-associated habitat; material: faeces | place: China | collected 2012 ...
TGAAAACAAAACTGCCGCCCGATTTTTCAAGCAGGCGGTTGTAAAGTGTGGTGCTATGGCGGTTGTAGTTAAACTCCGGAAACAGCACGTTTGCGGTCTGGCTTCCGGTGCAGTACTGCGTATCTCCAGAGAGGTGGGCGTCAACGCTTATCTGTATTCCATAGCCGGATTTCATTGTGTATTTTCCGCTGGATTCGCTGTATGTGGCGGTTTTGCAGTAGTCCGACGGGGATATCGCGGCTTCTGCCGACATGGATACCGAGTAGGTCACTTTTTCAAGCTGGATATCCGAGGTCGAGATATACACGGCTCCGGTATGGAACGAACCTATCGTTTTTGAGGCAGTTTCGCTTGGGTAATACCGGTTATCCACGCCCCATTTGTACAAGGTCACGTCTTGGTTTTCGGTTTCTGCGCCCCAGTACGGCGTTTGGCTGGAGGGATCCGTCATGCCGCCGGTTATGATTTTCACTCTGCGCCTGTCGTAGTCTGAATCCTGCGACCAGCCTGCGCCTATCGACCAGGTGTACCAGCTAAGTTCCTGAACGCTGTCGCCGGAAACATATCCGGAAATACGCTCCTGCACGGAGGACTGCGAATATACTTTCTGCCATGACGGCTTGGTATCCGAAACCAGCGGGTCCGGCGGAGTGGATTCCTTGACCTTTGCGATATCCGCATTGATGGTCAGCTTGTCGCACTGGTTTCCGTCCTCGTCAAGAAGAAGCAGGGTGTCGCGCCTGGATTCCAGCGTTATTATTACGGACTGCTCGCGGCTCGGAGTATGCCACTTTATCCAGCCCATAGTTTCCTCGCCGCCGGCTGGGCAGGTTATTTCAACCGTGCCGGATTTCAAGGTAGAGCCGGACGTGGATCTGATTTTGTATGCGACTGTTCCCTTGAACGAACTGCCGAGATTGATTTCATCGCCGTGCTTGTATGAACCGAGCAGTTTATACGGCGAAACATACAGCATATTTCCGTCCTCGTCCGGGACATTCGCAGGATTGTCAACGAAAATCTTTATGCGGTCGTCCTCGTCAGCGTGTACTGTTTCAAGCTCGTCGGAGGTATAGGCGTAGGTGTAGGAAACACCGGACTGGCTTCCGGTCACTTTGATAAGCTCCTTGTTTTCCTCTTTGAGCTGTTCGTACATTCTGGGAGTATCGCCTCCGCTGTCAAAAATGCTGAATGAGGATTTCCCGATGAACGGCGTATCTCCGATATTCACCGCGTAAAAAGATGTGTATACGTCCGTGTCGGTGTGGTATTCCGCGGCGGCGGTTCCTTCCTCTACCTCGTCATCGTTATCATCGCTGTTTCCGGTTAGAACGCCTATTCCCATACATCGGATAATGCAGGTGTCGCTGTTGTAGTTGGAATTTCCGTTGTAGTAATCGCTGGTAGAGGGCGAGTACACCGAAATTCCGAGGTCCTTGTTTTCAAGGAAAGCAGAGCGCGGCAGGTTGGAGTGCGTAAGCGGTCCGAGAAGCGCACGGAGGTTATTCGTGCTGTTCCAGACAGCAGTGAAGTAATTCTTCATGTACTTATTGAGCAATCCGCACTCTGTGGCGCTCATTGCCCAGTTCTGACCGTTGTATCTGAAATAGGCTACCGGCTCAAAAGCGATTTTGTATTTGCCTTTGGAGATGTCCTCATAAGTCAGACCATCACCCATTAGAGCACATAAATCCGTGAGAAACTGCTCATCTCCCAGGATTGCTTTTATTGCTTCGAGGTGAGATGTGTTGTTTACTGAAACGATATCGACGGTAGAAAGCTCTGCAACATAATTTACTCTATATCCGTCACCATGAGTAGAACGTTCAAGAACGATATTATTAAATCTCGTCATATCTGTGCTGTCTACGCTGTTGTAAATTCCGCCTATATAGTTCAGCCATGTGGTTTTTGAAATCAGTTCATTGCCATCTGCGAAGTAATAGAGATTGGAAACGGCAGATATATTTGCATTTCCCGACAGGTCAATCGTATTGAATACTTTGCTTTTTGTTTCAGCGTCGTAGATTGTTACACGAAGCCCCTCCGTATCATTCAGCGATGTTCCACTATCAGTATGAACGCCCCAATAGTTATTTGATGTACCACTTGAAAATCCTGTACCGTCCTGATTACCGAAATTTAAGTCGGCAAATACATGAGTAGTGCTGAAAGAGAACAGCAGAGCAAAGGCAGAAATTCTTTTAATAATCTGCTTTTTAGTCATTTCAATTCCTCCTGAAAGCAGAACAGGTGCGACATCGTGTCGCACCTGCAATGATTATTAGTTGAGTATCTGTTCTCCCTCACCGTATGTATAATCACCGTGTCTTGGAAACTCCTGCATATTCACGTTTCCGCTGTGTCCGGGAACCCACCGTTCAAAAATACTGTTGTACATATATTCCTGCCCGGTGCTGTCCGTGAATTTATCTCCGTTTTGTGGATTAGCCGGAAAACCGTTTTCGTCCGTTTCAATTTCCGTAGGCTCGGTCTGCTTCTGCTTTGTTGTCGTGGTAGAAGCTGTGGTGTACTGCGGCTCTGCTGTTACTTTCGGCAGATCAGTGCGGACTGTCTGCGCCGGAGTGGCGGCTTTGCTGGTGGATACTGTCACCGCCGGCTTAGTCGTGGTGGATTTGGTCGTTTCGGGAGTGGAACTGGTCGTCGCTTCTGTTTCGGATTCAGCGGGAGCTTCCGCAGTGGTATCTGAACTGTCGCTGAAAATCTGGACCTTGTATTCATTCTCGCCGGCTTCGTAAGTTCCGCCGATAAGGTCATAATCTATATCCGGCTTTCTGTCTGAACAGCCGGTAACTGCGGCGAGAACTGAAATGAGCATTGCCGCTGAAATAGTCCTGAGTGCGTTAGTCTTTAAGCGTGTCATATTTGAACCTTCTGTTAGGGTATGTAATCTTCCTGAGTATATATTACCATAAAAGAAAGCAGTTGTCAATTAGTTTATTGCTAAAACTGTTTACAAACCTGCTTTTCGTTTTTTGTGAGTTTTGCTGAATGGGGGAGTAAGATGAAGGTGCGACACCGTGTCGCACCTGTCACATCTCAGCAGTATTTTCCTTATCCTGCTTTTTCAGCAGGAGTTCGCGAATCTGTTCCTTGCTGAGGTCGCCGCGCCCGAAAACCTGATTTGAAGCGTCATGCAGTCTACTTCGGCTGTGGTTGGAAAATTGTCCGAGCAGTTTTCCGACAGAGGATATCAGCTGAACTGTGCACTGCCTCTGCCATTCTGAATAGCGGTTTGTGCTGGCGGAATTTTGTTCGGGCGGATTTTTCGCTTTTTCCTTGATTGCCCTGAGAATTGCCGAAAGAATCGTGTTTCCAACTCCGGCTTCGATTTCATCGACCACCTTTCCCATATACGCCGCCATCTGGAGCTTTCCGTAACTGCTGTCATCGCTGTGGAGCATTTCATTATAGATCCGCCGGCAGTCAAGTATCTCATCGTACAGACTGCGGAATTCCGGAATGCTGTCTATCATAAAATGCGTCAGCGAATTCAGTTCCTGCTTGACAGGCTTTGGCATGAGCTTGTAAACCGCCTGTCCTTTCGGCGGGAGCATTTCACGAATCGCTGTGAGCTTCTGAAAAATAGCTTCCGTGAAATCGTCATGCTTCGTTTCCGAAAGCGCTCCTGCGGCATTGTGTCCGACCTGTCGGCGAAGCTCTTTTATAAGGCTGTTTTCCTTGTTGTGGAGTTCAACGAACTGGTCGTGATAGGTGCTTTTGATAACATCTATCCGTATCTGGTCGCAAATCACCGGATCGACCTTGTTTATAAGAATCTCCTGCGCCTTGTCCCACCACATGATATGAACGTGCGGCTGTCCCTCTTTCAGATGAACCGCCGCAAGGTACTCGATGTTTTCCTGCTTCAATTTCATGTTTCTGGAGATATCGCTGATATGGAATTTCACCCATTCCTCCCAGTCAATAAGCGTCCGCAGTCCGGCTTCCTCCGCGCTTTCCGGAGTGAACGAAAAAATGCTGTGAAATACATTGCGGTGAGAAGTTGAGATTTTTCGGACGTAATTCTGCATTTCGGGGGTGCTGTAATTGTCCGAAAAACTGCCGTTAATATATCCGAAAAGCCCATTGTCAGACTGCTTTGCGGCGTGTTCACGTTCACCCATGTATTTCACAAGATTTGATTCGTGAGAGGATTTGAAAACGTGCTCTCGCTCGCCGATGTACTTAACATAATGAGCGTTCCGGGAAGCCGTAAATTTGCGCCCATTGCTTCCAACGTGCTGTTGTTTGTAGATTATTTTAGGCATGGGGTTCACCACCTTTCTGTGGGAGCACCGTTATTTGTCGTTTGGCGTATCAAGCTCGGCGGACAGCCATTCGTGGGCTTCCCGCAGATATTCCTCGTCTGACTTGGGCTTGGTTTTAGTTATTCGGCAGGACTGCCGCAGGGCGTTGGCAAGTATTTCTTCCGGAGTTGCGCTGTCGATGTAATTTTCAGCAAGCACAGAAACACAGCACTGCAATGCGGCGGCAGACGTTCTTGTTGAAACAGCCTGCATGGCTATGAGCCGTTCCATGTACCTTTTCATTACTATCGGCATTACCGTTTCGATTTCTTCGCGAATATAATTTCGTATCTCGGTCTGGCTCTGCTCATAGCTTGTAATCGACAGCCCTTTTTCGATAAACTGCCTGATAGCTTCGCTTTTGGAAATGTGCTTTGAAGCCGCATATTTATCAAGAGCTTCAAGAAGTGAATGCGGCAATACTACTGCTCTGCGTTCATTATTTTCCATGACGGCACCTCCTTTCGTGGAAAACAGCGGTAGTCAAAAATGACTATCCCACAAAAACGGGTAGTATCCTGCAACGCCTTTGGCGGTGCGGTGTTAGGTAGAGTGACGTAGTCACTCTATTCCTGCCGTACAAAGTACGGAGTGAAAATTTCCGAAAAAAGAATGCTTGCAGGTGCGACACGATGTCGCAGTCGAAGCTGAACTGCGCGGATTCCATGCCGCGTTTGTGCTTACAATTCACATTCAAATTCGTCCTGTTCACAGTCCGGGGGTGGAATGCTCTGGAATTCCGTGGGAGCGAGGAATTCACGGACCGTAACTCCGTGGCTCTCCAAAACTCGGAAAAGCTGGAGTGCTTCGTTCCAGTCCTTATTTTTGACAGGGGAGCAGAACATCACCGATAATTCTCTGTCCGGGAAATCCTCGAAAATCCGAACGCTGGAAGCTTCCGCACCGTCTTGCCCGGCTTGGTCGCTGTCATAGCAAAACCACACGGATTTTATTTCCGTGTGGTTCGCGAGGTATCTTTTTATGCTCTCGTAGTTTCCGCTGCCGTTCACGCTGAGCCGGTGGTCGGCTGTCCAGTCTTTTCCGAGGAGCTTTGTAAAAGTGGCGTGCGACATTGCGTCAATGGGGCTTTCAAACAGCCGGAGCACATCGTTATTTCCCGCCATAGCGAATGTGCAGGACTTGTCGCCGCCGGGCGCTTCACCGCGGAATTTCACGTCAGTCGAACCCCGGAGCGCGCAGGAGCGTATCACTCCGTTTTCATCACGCCCGAAAAACAAGCAGTTGTGATGAACTGAGTCCTCTGCTATCATCTTTTGCTGAATCATTGCTTTCACGATTTCCGGATCGATCCCTCTTGTCTTTATGAGGTATGCCATGACGCGCTTGGGTGAAATGTCGTGTTCCGGCGGTGAGAATTCGCGCGGTTTCTCCGGCTCTGGTGGGACAGTCCGGCGGGGAATATTCACCTGCTCGGAAACTCCGTTCACGACATAGCGAGCGATGAAATCAAGCGCCTGTTCCGTAGAACAGCAGAGCTTGTCTTTTACGAGGTCGATAGGAAATCCATGCCGCCCGTCCGAAAAGCGGTACCAGCCGTTTCCCTCGCGGTAAATGCACAGTCCCTGTTCGCCTTTTATCTTCCAGCTTTTGCGGTCGCTTTCCCTTTCGTTTATCTCCATTCCGAGAGCCTTGGCAACGTCCAGGCAGGGAGCGTTAGTCAGGCGGTAGTAATCGTCACGGGAGTATTTATACTGCGGCATAGGTTTCCTTTCTAGAGGTGCGGCACAGTGCCGCGCTTCTACATCTCTGGCTGTTCGTCATATTCATCGGAAATATCATCGCGGGCTTCTCTTGCCCACATCGGAATGTGTTCCTCACGCATTGCGCCGAGGAAGCAGTCGCTTGTGATGGAGGCTTCCTCGCGGTCGTACAGAAATACGCCGTTTACCGCGCCGCCGTATTCTTTAGGGTCACAGCCCGGTCCGGACTGCGCAAGGAATAACTGTTCATCGGGAGTGAAGCTCCGCGAACCGAAATATTCCGGACGGATTATCATAATCCTGCCTGTATAATCTGAAGCAACATTGTCAACGTACACATCGCCGAATATCTCGGAATTAAGATGCTCCTTTAGGTCGTCATCGCGCTCGCTTATGTATCCCTGAAACTCCTCGTCATCGCCGAAACCGAAATCCTCGCGGTACTGCGCCGCCATTTCAGTAATCACTTTCTTTACATCTGCGGAATTTACATCAAATCCGTTTTCGCTGAGCAGGTCTGCAAAATGGCTCTCGACATTCTGCTGTTCGACCATATCCCAGATTCCGTTACATTCCTCGTCAGTCAGCTCAAACTGCATATCCTCGCCGTTTACGGTTCGGATAATCGAGCCTATTTTCGGAGTAAATTCTTCAAAACGGGTGTGCTGGTTTACGTCAGAAATCGCTCTGGAGAACAGGTCGCGGTATGCTGAAACAAGATTATTCTGCGAATCGTTTGAGGTGAAATAATGTCCCCATACCGTGGAGATTCCGCCGTTGTGGTCGGCGTTGTACCAAGTCACATAACAGCCCGGCATTTTATTGTTCTGCCCGAGGATAAATTCAGAATTGGGAGTCTGGAGCCTCTGAACAATGCGATAACCCTCGATTTCCTGCTTATTCCTCTCACGGAAAGCAGACCTTAATTCTTCCGTCACAGCGTTAAGAAGAACCGGGTGAGCCGTTCCGAGCGTCCTGTCTGCTGTTTTCCGGATTTCCTCGGCATTGGGATAGTCAGCAAGGAATTTCTGCGCCCATTCCTTGTTATCGGCGGTGAAACGCCCGTCATATTTCAGACTGTCAACGCGTAGCGCAAGCATGAGCATTGCACGCTCAAAACCGTATTTCCCGGCGGCTTCCGCAGTGACTTTTTTAACATCGAGGTAATTATTGTTGAAATTTTCGGCGATGGAATGGCTTATAAACGTCCCGCATTCATCGCACAGATTCATACTTTCGCGGTACTGTTCAAGCTCGCCGTTTTCTTTTGCGTATTTAAGACTACTTTTGTAGATGTCCATTTTATTTTCCTTTCCGGAGGTGCGGCACCGTGTCGCACCTGACTGCTACATCTCCATGCCGAATTCTTCCTCGTCCTGCTCTGATTCAAAGTAGCAGACGGTCTTTTCGTGGTACGAATAAAGGTGAACATCACCCGGCTCGCATTCAAAGTATTCGGCGATTTCCCTGCGAATGCTGTCAATATCAGTGTTGTGGCAGTAAATACAGTCGCCGCATATCTCGTTTGGAGAATCCGGCTTTTCATCGCCGTCCGAAACGCACCACTCCGTTCCAAGATTAAAATACTCGCACTCAAAATTCTGGATATCCTGCTCAGTGAAACTATTCTTCGGATATATGACCCGGTTGTAATCTCCCTGACAACAGCCGTGAATATTCTGCCAGTCGTATTCCTCGCCGGAAACCAGGCTCATAGCCTTGCATATCCCCCACATTTCATCGTAAGTTCTGGAGTATGGATTATATCCGTCAGCTTTCGGGAAATTGTAGGATTTTGCGGCGTCCTCCCAGCCTGTGAGCTGTTCCGCGGTGTACGGCTTGCTATCCGAGCGCGGCGAGGTATCGTTTATGTAATCCGCAATGGAACTGTACTCGCCGCACCTGCTGTCCGCAATGTCCTGTGAAACATCGAAATAGTTCTGCAAGACCTCAAGAACGCTTTTGTAGTGCGGATCTGCCGAATATTTTCTTACCGGCTCATAAAGAAGAATGCCGTCCCACGTTTCGGCGCTGTCCCAGAATGGGGAGGTCTGCTCGGACGGGCTTATCTGCCTTGCGTATAGTGCCATTTTATCCTCGCTTTCACAAAAAACAGGTGCGACACGATGTCGCACCCAATAACTAAAAAAGCCGACTGCATTTTCCGCAAGTCGGCTTTCAAAGCATATTCTTTTTTAATTCTGGACAAACTCAATCTTCAATGCCATGCCCATTGCAGAAGCCAGTCGTTTGAGCGTCCTGACAGACGGATTTCCGTTGCCATTTTCAAGTTTGCTGATATCGCCCTGTGAAATGCCAGTCCTTTCAGAAAGCTCTTTCTGAGTAATTCCACGCTGCTTCCTTGCGTCAATAAGTGCCTGAATTATTGCAAATTCAGGTTCGAGGGCGTCATATTCTTCTTTTATTTCAGGATCTTTAAGCTGTTCATTGAGGAAATCATTAAATTTAGTCATTATTATTCTCCTCTCTGCTGAGATAATCAGCACGGTAGCGCTTGGCACGTTCAATTTCTTCTTTTGGAGTTTTTTGAGTTTTCTTTATAAAACCGTTGGTAAGAATAGCCTTTCTTCCTACAACAAAGAAATACATCACTCGGGATATATCAGAACCCACCTTTGCCCTTAGCTCCATTATGCCCTCGCTTACGGATTTAGAATAAGGCTCTCTTAATTCATATCCGTTGTATTGAAGCATTTCAATTGTACGCAACATTTTGGTTCGCATTTTCTTATCAAGGCTTAGTAAAAAATCCTTTGCAGGTTCGGTTCCATCTTCTTTTTCGTAGAATAGAATCTCAAATTCGTCCACTATTATACCTCTTCGCAAGTATTGATATATGATATATCCTATATTTATTATACGCCATATAAATAAATTTGTCAATAGATAAATCTGAAAAACAGCGCCCAATATAGAATTGATAGATTAAAACGACATCTCATAATCGCCGAAATCAATCGTTAGCGGCCGTTCTTCCAGCAGGTCGGCGTACTGAACCGCCGCGTCCAGGTGCGACACGATGTCGCACTCAAATTCGTCCGGGAGCCTTTCGGATTCCACGCCGGACTGCCCGATGATATAATAACTTATCTCAGCATGGACTGTATCGCCATGACCGAAATCCCTGTCAAACTGACCGAGGATTCCAAGCTCATCAAGCTCGTCAGCGCTCTCTACATACGCTCCGGTAACGTAAATCTCCGAATCCAGAGAAACAACGCTGAAAGTGTATGAGTGGCTTTGTAAACCGAGCTTCTCTATAAGTTCTGAAAGTTCGGATTTTTCATCTTTAGGAATTTCGGTCGGCTCCGCAGCGCTGAATGCTTCATTGATTTCGGCTTCCAGGCGGTCAGCTTCTTCTCGCTTTGTCTGGAGCTTCTGCATAAGAAAAGACTTGATATTGTCAAAACCACGCTGGCTGAAAGAAATGTACTGTGACCCGCTGACGTTTACAAAACGAATAAACTGATAGCCACCGGTATTCTTCAGATAATTAAAATACGCCTCGAAATACTCATCGTTGCTATATATAATAAAACCGCGGTCCTTGATTTCAGAATCGCGGTTTCCAAATAGCCCGGACATATCATTATACTCATCATATTCGCAGTCAGAAACAGCCGCCGGAACGCCGGCACCATGAAATCTCATAAGCGAATACGCCGCGCCAAGCGGGATTTTGCTCATCTCGTTCATCTTGAACTGCCTGCCTTTTTCGTGGCGTGTTATTGTGTCCCTGTCAAAGTCGATATCGTATGTAATTAAGCCATTCCGCTTATCGCGAGTATAATTATCATCACTGAGCTGATTATTTCTATCAAGGCTCATGAGTGCTTCGTAAGGGTTTTCATTGGAATACAGTGCTGTAAGGAATGACTTCAAGTTCATAGTCCAGTTGGAATAGCAGTGTTTCTCACCATGCTGTTTTATGCGGAATTCAATGCTCATAATCACATCTCCATTTCTTCGCCTTCATCATCGGAACAATCTCCCATAACCGCTTCGTCATGCGGTTTATCGGCGACTTCCAATTCAGCATTTATCTCAGCCTGGCGTTCCAGACCGGCACGGAGCTGTTCCTCATACTGGAACGGCTTTCCGTACTGTTCCTTTGCGTTTGCAAGCTGCTTTTTAGCCTGTTCAAGCTCGGCGGCAAGCCCGTGAATCTGCTCCGGAATGCGCTCATACAGATTGCACAGCCTGGTCACACCGCCAAGCCCGCTCATCGAGTAATCGCAGGTATAATGCCCATTCGCCTTTAGCGACAGTGACACCAGAGCGCCCTTGTGCAGCAGCATGATTTTGAAATCGTTCAGTTTGCCGATTTCCCTCGGCTTATATTCCTGATAATCATCGGACATCATGTATTTTGTCACCAGCGCCGAGAGTTCATCACCTGCCTTGGTGCGCTCAACATAGGTCCTACCGTCAAGCGTCATGCGGAAGTTATCTTCAGTTATCGGCGGCGCTGCGGAAATCAGCTCGATATCCTTTTTCGTCCACTCGATCATTTTTTCTTTTCGGGAAA
>ERZ773150.3387-NODE-3387-length-10579-cov-3.546655_pt1 | contig 10579 bp, 9 predicted proteins | sample MGYA00580845_ERZ773150 | MGnify/ENA primary metagenome ERZ773150 (study PRJEB29015, sample SAMEA2737848) | human gut metagenome | biome: human gut; feature: human-associated habitat; material: faeces | place: China | collected 2012 ...
GTTCTTCCAGGCAATCCGAACAGATGATGCGACCGTCCCATTCCGTATAATCGTCATCATCGATAATGTAATTGCAACACTCGCAAATCAAAACTTCTTCCTGTTCCATCGTGTTTGTTTTTTCCTTGTTCATTTCAAGTTCCTCCATAAAATGAAAATTGCCCTACCGATTTCTCGGCAGGGCTTTGTGTTTGGGTTAATGTTCTTCTGCTAAAAGTATCATTTTCACCTCCTGTTATGTTCCTATGTTCCGCTGAAAGCGGCTTCCCATCTATGTGACCGGCATCATCGTATGATCAGTACCTGGCATAGATTCACTATTATGATATACAATTGAAAAATGAGAATATGACAAATTTTCTTGAAAGAGCAGGCGGTTTATGGTATAATGAAAATAGATTCAAAGCATTGGAGGAAGAATGATGCGTGCAAAAAGACCACATGTAGTGATTACGGAATCGAACAAATCAGAACAACCAGATTCAAATCATGATAAATTATTTATAGATGTATCTAAACAAAGTGATGAATTATTTCAATATCAGGGGAAATACATCTTCGGATGATCAATATAAAAATCAGCAACTTGACACAGAAACGGTTTCCCAGCAAGGTTTATATAGTGTGCCGTCAGCAGATATGGAACAGACTTTTCAAACTGGGATGCCACCAGCGATACCAACATCAACTACAATTCCACAGCAAAATTTATATAATATGCCGCAACAATATTCATTCAACAACGCATTTCAACCTGTGTTACTGCCTCAAAATATGGTACAACCAGCAATATCAAATTCCAATACGCTGCAGCAGCGTGGAGAACAAAAACAAACTTATCATCATACCTATTGTCCAGTAATCATGGAAGATTTCAATGCGTGTGTGACATATGTTGCTCAAGTAAATTCCAGTGCAGACAGCCGCTTTTCTATGAGCAGAGAAACACTTTCTTCTATGATCTACAAACATGAATTGAAAACTAACACAACTGAAATTGCTCATTTGTGCATCTGTGCAGCACAGGATTATGGTACAAAATACAAAGTGGACATAGAATATATGGATGCAGAATACTACAGACAGTATCAAACCGTATTTTTAGATAAGAAAGATTGTACCCAGGGACGGATTGTGCAAATTCTCAAAGAAAATGGAATTTGCTGTTTTAATACCAGTCTTTCTCAAAAGAAAATCAGTGACTATCTGCACACACAGTGAGTTTCAGGAAATAGACGACAACTATTGTTTTGTGACCAGTGAGTTTTGCGATAAAAAGGAACTTCCAAAAATCACAGAGAAAACCTTTCTGGTTTCCAATCAACTGTATTCAGAAACCGCAGAACTTCAATTTTACCAACTTGCACAACAGCATTCTTCTGTAAAACAGTTTTTGCGTTGATTTATCTGCGTTAAAATCCAAAATCCTTGGAATCAACAGCAGTGTTTGTGATAATGTTGTCAGCAGTATTTCTTCATCATCTCAGACGCAGGAACAACAGATCGCTGGTCTGGAAGCAACGCAAAAGCAAGTAAATGCATTCATAGACCTTACAATTAATCGTGATAACTCAGCAGCTGATGCTGTATCAAAAGCGAAAGATGATTTCTATAAAGAATATTCTTACCTGAAACCGGAATGTGAAAAGTCTGGTTGGGAAAAATTCTGCGATGGTTTGAAAAAAGTAGGAGATTGGTGTAAGGAACATTGGAAAGAAATTGTTTTAGCAATTGAACTTATAGCTGCTGTCGCTTGCCTATTTATACCAGGATTACAAGGAATAGGCGTAGGAATATTGCTTGGAGCATTAAAGGGTGCTATTACAGGTGGCTTGATAGGAGGCATTACCAGCTTGCTATCAGGAGGTTCGTTTTTAGAAGGTTTTGCTCAAGGTGCTTTGGATGGAGCAATAATGGGTGGTGCCTTAGGTGGAGTTGGTGGAATTGCAGGTAAATTTATAACCTGTGGTTCTAAACTCGGAAATGCAATCCAGACAACAGCAAAGGTCAGTGGTGCAATGTCAAACACCATGGACGGATTTGATACGCTAGCAATGGGACTGGGAATGATAGATCCCGATAATCCGTTAACAGCATTGAACAATAAGCTGCATCAAAGTGATTTGTATAACAATTTTCAGATGGGTGTAAGCCTGGTATCATCATTTACAGGTGCGGCTTCTCAAAACATGGCTTGCTTTATTGCAGGAACTACGATTCTTACAGCTACAGGTCTTGTTGCAATAGAAAAGCTTGCCGCAGGAGATAAAGTTATATCAACAAATCCCGACACGCTTGAAACTGCGGAGAAAACTGTTCTTGAGACTTATGTCCGACAGGTAGACAAGCTTGTACATATTACAATAAATGGAGAGGAAATCGTTACAACCGATAATCATCCGTTCTATGTACAAGGCAGAGGATTCATCAATGCAGGAAACTTGCTTGTTGGTGACAAGCTTGTCAGTGTGAATGGTGAAGACTTAATTATTGAAGATTATTACCTAGAATTGACAGAAGAACCTGTTTCGGTGTATAATTTTCAAGTGGAGGATTTCCATACTTATTTTGTTGGTGATTGTGCTGTTTGGGTGCATAATGCGGAATGTAAAGTGAGTTCTTCAAGAAGAGAACATATATTAGAAGGAGAAGGTCCTAATGATCCTGGTCATGGTCCTAATAGAGGATTTGGTAATAGTGCTTTTCCTGATACTTGGACAGATGATTACGCTATAAAAGCAGTGGAAAATGTAGCCAATAGTCCAAATTCAACATGGCAACAATCAACAGGACCTGGTGGAGGACGCAACGCTCCCGTTACAATAGGAGGTCCTGATGTGAATGCACCGCTAACTACAAGAAATGGACGACCAGTTAGGTTTGTTGTTGAAGGTAGAAATCATGGATTAGATGTTAGAGTTATTGTTGAACCTGGTGGTGAAGGAATAGTTACAGGATTTCCGATTAATCGATAAATTTCTAGGAGATTAAATGATGAAAAAAGAAGCATATGATAGGTTTATGTCAAAAATGTCAAGTGAATTTGGCAATGTTGATAGTGTAAAAGAATTTCTTTTAGATGCAGAGGAATTAGCTAAATATGGAGAAAAACGAGTAGCACTTGAAAATCTACTTGAAAATTTACTTGAAAATGAAATATATATTTCATCTGAATTAATAAATTTGGCGGAGGAAGCATTTAGTGATAATCCGACAGATTATGATAATGAATTAATTTATGACATAAAACAATTTTAACTAAATCTGTTATTTGAGGAGTACTATGATTATGATTGAAAATAATAATGATTTGGCAGAACTCATATCCAACTCACAGGTAGCATTTTTAAATGGCAGATATCAAGAAGCATTTAGCCTTGCAAGGTCAGCAATCAAACTTGATCCTAAATGTGCTGATGCATATCAGTGTGCTGCTGTATTTTATAAGATAATCCCCTACCGATTTTCCTGCTCCAATGCGATACAGATGCTCTATTTCACCTTTTAATTCATCTGAAAAATAAGGTAATTCTGGCGTGCAGCAGATATTCTCAATGCCAAGTTGCAAAGCCTTGTTATAAATCTCAGTCTTCAGTTTGTGTGTTGGAACAGCAATCAAAAATTTCTCATTTGGATGTGCCTTGATGTAATTCAAATACAAATTTGTTTTTCCGATTCCTGTTTGAGCCTTGATAATGTGTAGTCCCCTATTTTTAGAATGCATTGCCTCCAGAAATTTATTTTCGAGATCCCATTCTGCTTCTTCGATAGAAACATATTCCTGTTTCTTTATGGGCAAAATCGTACAATCCCCCGGCTTGGCAGTCAAAACCATGTTTTTAGCATGTAGACAATCTTTTTCATAAGGGCAGACTTGACAGCCTGTGGGCTGATAGTCCATTTCCATGAGCATATTCAGAATCTGTTTCCAGTTTCGTTGATGATAGGCTTCATATCGTGCGTTCTGTTCGGATTGTAAAATATGAAGGAACTGTGTTTTTCCCTTTTCAATATTGATTAGATTGGTTGCAATATGAAACAGTTCTGGATAGTAGTAATATTCCGAACCATCAAAAAATCTCCTGTAAAGCTGACATCTGTCATACAGAATGTTCCAGTCCAGATTTCGTGTTACTTGTCTTCTCCCGTTTTTTAGCTTGTCAGAAGCATGAGAACGGACAGGTTGAGGACTTGTTTCTGGAATGAAACTGCCATGATCTGTAATCGGATGATTCTTTTCAAAACGAATATGGTTGGCAATGTAGAACTTCTGTAATTCCCTGGTGTAGTGCTTGCTGCCATATTTGTCAAACATATATGCAGTAAAAGCGAGTATGATTTCTCCCAGTGAAATTTCATGCGGCTTACTTGCAAGATGTAGCAAACCTTTTCCGCCAAAAAACAATCGTGCGGAATCTTTGCAGGCTTCATCGCAATTTTCGAATATTTTCATAAAAATGCTTACGATAGATTTTGCAGTAAACGAGTCTGTAATTTTATGCTGCAATGCAAAGACGACCCGAAATCTCTCATGTTCTGCCGTATGGGAAAAGGTCTTGTATGCAAACAGCATTTTTAGGTGATAGTATTTTGCTCTCTGCTGTATGATATGGAACGGAACACCACTGTCAAAATCAAGACCGATTATCTGTTGGGATTTGAAATTTTCTGCCCTACGCTTGCCATGATACACGGCAGGACAAAAGGAACAACCGGCTTCTCCCACTTCAGATGCAAGCTCTCTGTAGTCCATTTTCGTTTCCACCAAATGATTGCTAATGATTCCAATTTCTTTACCAGTCGGCTTTGTTGTGTGCTTTATGCCATGAAACGATATATCGTATTGAAACATAACAAGATCAACTCCTATCTGATTTTTACAGGATTGTTTAGACCATGTTGTTTTTTGATCTTGATGTAACATAAAAATAAATCTCTTTGCAGATCTGAGTACAACAATAATCTGCCTTCTTGAAAAAAATAAGTTTTTAAAATGAGGAGAGGTGATGAAACAGAAAGGAATAATCATAGCAAAATTAGATTTCAATTTTCAGTTATTTTAGAGTACAGAGCGTGGCTGAATCATAGAGGAGAGCAAAAATGCGAGACATATGGTTCAGCCGGAGCGTTTGGGACAGCTGCTTTCTGCCCAGACGTTCCCTCTGGAAAACGCCCAGTCCCTCACTCCTCTAAGGCACCTACATGACAGCAATGCAGGCAAAGAAAAGCCCGAAAGCAATCAAATGCTTTCGGGCAATTTTTGTTAAAATTTCATTTTATGTGTAATGTAATCTGAGATTGCTTTTGCTGGAACTTTGTAACGGTTGCCTTCTTTAAAGCCTTTCAGATTGCCTGATTGCAAGAGCTTGTAAAATGTACTTCGTCCGATTTTCAGAACATCCATAACCTCTTCCCTCGTGAGAATTTCTTCATCTGCAAAAATATGATTCATGAGAACAGCCTCCTTTTCTTGTTACTTTGAATTAATATACCGCTGTAATTCTTCACTGCTAATGATGGTTTTTCTTGAACTGATTCTCTTTGCAGCAAGTGCTTTGGTTTGGATCAGCTTGTATATGGTATCAACGCTGACATTCAGTACAAAAGCTGCTTCTTTTACTGTGAGAAATCGTTTGAGTGCTTCCAAATGAAAATATGACATTCATCACACCTCCTTGATTTTTTATGATTATGTTTGTATTTTTCAAGAGTATTTTGTACTTTTTTAGTTTGTGCCCGTGGAAGTATGGACTCTTTCATTTGCTGTTTAGAACTTTACGTGGTTTTATCGGATTTTTGCGGATTGTTTTAAAATAAACAAAAGTGGTTTTGTTTGAATGAAAAAGCTCTTTTTCTTTCTGAAACTGTAATTTTGTAGAATTTTTTATATTTTTCATTTGACTGATTGTGTATTTTGTGGTATAATAAACAAAATGCAACTTCTCATAATTTTGACTTATCAGAAGTGGAGGTGTAATTATGACCATTTTCACAAAAAAGGAAATGTCCGAAGAAGATATTAAACTTCAATACATAACCCCTGCAATTCTCGCTAAGTGGGATAAGAGCAAAATAACCATGGAAACAAAAATTACAGATGGAAAGATCTGCCTAAACGGAAACTTTGTTCATCGTGATAAGAAAAGTGCTAAATTTGCTGACTATGTACTTTATTGGAACAATAGCTTTCCCATAGCAATCGTTGAAGCGAAGGACAATCATCATAGTGTATCTTTTGGTCTGCAACAAGCTATCACATATGCTCAGATGATGGACGTGCCATTTGTTTACAGTTCTAATGGGGATGCTTTCTATGAACACGATATGCTTACTGGCAAGGAACGTGAAATTGCCCTCCCAGACTTTCCTACACCCGATGAGTTGATAGCGAGATATATGACAAGTGCTAACAATGGTAACGGTCTTTCAGACAATGAACTGACTGTTATCAATCAGCCGTATTATTCAAGCCAGAACACCTATGAACCAAGATACTATCAACGTGTAGCTGTCAACAGAACAGTTGATGCTATTGCTCGTGGAGATAACAGACTTTTGCTTGTTATGGCTACAGGTACGGGAAAAACTTATACTGCTTTTCAGATTGTCTATCGTTTGCTTAAAAGCGGCATGAAACGAAAAATACTCTATCTTGCAGATAGAAATATGCTTGTTGATCAATCCATTCAGCAAGATTTCTCTCCGCTTGAAAAAGTCATACACAAAATAAATGCAGCAAAAGATAACAAAGCCACAATCACTTCCCATCAGATCTATTTTTCTTTGTATCAGCAACTTATTGGAGATGATGATAAAGAACACTTCTCAGAGCTATTTGATAAGGACTTTTTTGATCTTATTATTGTAGACGAATGCCATCGTGGCAGTGCCAAAGAGGATAGTAAATGGCGAAGAATTTTGGAATATTTTTCATCAGCTACGCAAATCGGTATGACGGCGACTCCAAAAGAAACTACATATACCTCTAATATCGATTATTTTGGAAAACCTATCTACACATATTCCCTCAAAAACGGTATTGAAGATGGCTTCCTTGCTCCTTTTAAAGTCATCAGCATTACAACAGATATTAGTGATGGTTGGAGGCCATTGAAAGGTCAACTTGATTATTTTGGAAATATAATAGAGGATAGAATATATAATAATACAGATTATGACTATAATATCATCATTCAAGACCGCATCAACCAGGTTGCACTTGAAATCACAAAATATCTTAAAAGTACTGACAGAATGCAGAAAACAATTGTATTCTGTGCTACAGAAGATGCTGCTGAACGTATGAGGGTTGCTTTAACAAATTTAAATGCAGATATGTGTGCCAAAAATCCTGACTATGTGGTACGAATTACTGGTTCAGACAATTATGGAAAAAAGAAACTTGATTATTTTATTTCCGTTTCATCACCATATCCGGTGATTGCTACAACATCAAAGCTGCTTTCAACTGGTGCGGATTGCAAAATGACAAAACTGATTGTACTGGATGAAAATATCGGTTCTATGACTGAATTTAAGCAGATCATTGGCAGAGGCACTCGTTTGCGTGAAAAAGAGGGTAAGACGCATTTTGTTGTTATGGATTTTAGAGGTGTCACAAGACTGTTCTATGATGAAAAATGGGACGGACCAGTGGAAATTGATCCGAATTATCACACCTCATCAAAAACAGTTCCAGACAAACCTGCTCCATCTTCTGAATCTCCTGCATCTCCCACAAATCCAAAAGAAAAGCCTTATGTTGATGTCAATGGTTGTACTGTACGCATCATCAACAAAGTAGTGTCTGTATATGATGCTGATGGGAAACTGCTTCGACATGAAAACATCATCGACTATACAAAGACAAATATTCTCGGAGAATACGCGGATCTTGAAACTTTCATCAGGAAGTGGAACGATGAAGAAAAGAAAGAAACGATATCAGCACTTTTCAAAGAGCATGGCATTGATTTACAGGCTTTAAAAGTATCACAAGGAATGACTGATGTTGATACATTCGACTTCATTATGCATGTTGCATTTGATAAAAAGCCACTTACACGAAAAGAACGTGCAAATGATGTTAAGAAACGGGACTTCATCAGTAAATACAGCGGTACGGCAAAAGCCGTTCTTGAAGCACTGCTTGACATGTATAGCAATGAAGGTGTCCAACAGATTGAAGATACACAGGTTCTGAAACTTGATCCATTTATCCGTATGGGGAAACCTTCCGCAATTGTAAAACTATTTGGCGGTAAAGACGGCTATTTGCAGGCAGTAAGAGAATTAGAAAATGAAATCTATAAGGTGGTATAAAAATGAGCAGTTTGGGTAGTTTTGTTAAGCGATTACGAGACATCATGAGAAACGATGCAGGTATTAATGGTGATGCACAGCGTATTGAACAGATTGCGTGGATGCTGTTTCTGAAAGTATATGATACTAAGGAAGATGACTGGGAATTCGATGATGATGCATTTGAATCAATCATTCCGGAAGAATGCCGTTGGAGAAACTGGGCAGTTGACAATGGTAAAGGTACAGCTATTACTGGTGATGAACTTCTTGACTTTATAAATAATACTCTTTTTCCTGCATTAAAAGGAATTCAGGTATCAAAGACAACTCCAATCAATAAAGCAATCGTAAAAACAACATTTGAAGATACAAACAACTACATGAAAGACGGTGTCCTGCTCCGTCAGGTTGTAAATGTCATTGATGAACTGAAACTTGACGATTATGAGGAAAGCCATGCATTTGGCGATATTTATGAATCAATTCTCAAAGAATTGCAGAGTGCCGGCTCGGCTGGTGAATTTTATACCCCTCGTGCTGTTACCGATTTTATGACACAAATGATTCAGCCAAAGATTGGGGAAATCATGGCGGATTTTGCTTGCGGTACAGGTGGATTCATTACCAGCTGGCTAAAGGCTCTTGAGCCACAAATGAAAACGGTTGAGGATCGAGTAGCATTTGATACATCTGTCTATGGTATCGAAAAGAAGCAGTTTCCATATATGCTTTGTGTAACAAATTTGCTTCTGCATAATATCGATACGCCTCGTATCTATCATGATAACTCATTACTGAAGGATGTTCTTGACTATACAGAAGAGGATCAGTTTGATGTGATTCTCATGAATCCGCCATACGGCGGCAGCGAGAAAACGGATGTCAAGAATCATTTCCCGTCAGACCTTGCAAGCGGCGAAACAGCTGACCTATTCATGTCTGTAATTATGTATCGACTAAAGCAGAACGGTCGAGCTGCGGTTATCCTTCCGGACGGTTTCCTATTCGGTACGGATAATGCAAAAGTAGCGATCAAGAAAAAGCTGCTGAGTGAATTTAATCTGCATACGATTATCCGTATGCCGCACAGCGTTTTTGCTCCATATACTTCTATCACAACAAATATTTTGTTTTTTGACAGAACGCAACCAACCAAAGAAACTTGGTTTTATCGTTTGGATATGCCAGATGGCTATAAGAATTTCTCCAAAACAAAGCCAATGAAGCTGGAACATTTCGCTCCTGCTGTTGAATGGTGGCATAATCGTGAGGAAATTGTCATTGACGGTTTTGACAAGGCGAAAAAATACACGGCTGAGGAATTGGTCGAAAGAAACTATAACATTGACCTCTGTGGTTTTCCGCATGAAGAAGAAGAGATACTGCCGCCGAAAGAGCTCATTCAGCAGTATCAAGAAAAACGTGCAAGTTTAAATGCAGACATTGACCGCATACTTGCACAAATTACAGATATCCTTGGAATCAACATGGAGGAATTGTCATGACTGCACAACAACTGAAAAACTCCATCCTTCAAATGGCGGTACAAGGTAAACTTGTTCCGCAAGATCCAAATGACGAACCAGCAAGCGTTCTTCTTGAACGGATTAAAGCAGAAAAAGAAGCACTTATCAAATCTGGAAAGATTAAAAAAAGCAAAAAATCTTCTGAGATATTCAGAGGTGCTTCTCGCACTCTGCCTTATGCCTTCTGCGAACAAATCGACAAGGAAATCAGGGATATTTCGGATGAGATTCCCTTTGAGATTCCGGAAAGTTGGGAGTGGGTAAGATTGGGTAGTATTGTCTATAGTCGAGGACAAATGAAGCCTACCTCTGATTTCTGCTATGTTGATATTGGCTCTATTGATAATAAGAATCAAAAATTGGGAAATACAGAAAATATCATAATTCCTGATAAAGCACCATCACGAGCAAGGAAAATAATAGATATTGGAGATATTATTTATTCCACTGTAAGACCATATCTTCACAATATGTGTATTATCGACAAACAGTTTTCACTACAACCGATTGCAAGCACCGGATTTGCCACAATGACGTGTTATAGTGGTATATTCAACAAGTATCTTTTCTATTATCTACTTGCACCAGATTTTGATAATTATGCTAATGATACTGAAAACTCAAAAGGCGTAGCTTATCCTGCAATAAATGATGATAGATTATATAAAGCACTAATCCCCGTTGCACCCCTTGCGGAACAAAAACGCATCGTAGCCAAAATAGAAGAACTTCTCCCATTCATTGAGAAA
>ERZ773150.3392-NODE-3392-length-10568-cov-2.982878_pt1 | contig 10568 bp, 7 predicted proteins | sample MGYA00580845_ERZ773150 | MGnify/ENA primary metagenome ERZ773150 (study PRJEB29015, sample SAMEA2737848) | human gut metagenome | biome: human gut; feature: human-associated habitat; material: faeces | place: China | collected 2012 ...
CGAGGAGAGCGACGAGGGCAGCGACTGCGTGTCGTTGGCCGTCTCGGTGTCGAACTCCGCGAAGATCGAGTCGTCGAACGCCTCGGTATAGACGGGTACCAGCGCGATCGAACGGACGTCTTTCGTGAGCTTGTCCACGCGAACCTTGATTTCGAGCGGTTCGTAGTCGTCGGCTTCGAACGTGAGGGTGTAGTCGCCCGAAGCCACGTCGTCGAACCGGAACCGCCCCTCGGCGTCGGAGGTCGCTTGTCGTTCGCCGGGGGTGAGGGTGATCTTCACCTGCTCGATGGCCGCGCGGTCGCCGCGAGAGACGACTTTTCCCTTGATGCCGCTGCCTTGTGCGAGGGCAGGGAGCGTCGCCATCGTCAGAAGCAATGTGAGTAAATGCTTTATTTTCATAATGAATCGATTTATTTGGCAATGTAGATGAATACCGGCAGGTGGTCCGAGAATCCGCCCTGGAAATTGTTGCCTACGAAGGTACGCAGCGGATAACCCTTATACTGCCCCTCCTGCTGGATGAGGTAGGAGGGTTTGAAGATATTGCCGTAGAATTTGGTCTTTTTGTACGGGTCCTTGACGAGTTTCAGTTTGCCGGCGGAACCGGTAGCGAGGTTCTCCGAAACGACGATATTGTCGAAGAGGTTCCATGCGTCGCGGTAGGCGAGCGTTCCCAGACCGGCTTTGAGCATGTCGGCGAAGGGCGTGTAGAAATCGCCCGGCTGCAACTCCTTGATCTTGGCCTTGGCGCCCAGATGGACTTCGACGCTCTCGTCGGTCGGATCGTCGTTGAAGTCGCCCATGGCCACGATCTTGGTGGCGGGGTTGACTTTGAGCACCGAGTCGGCGATCGCACGCATCTGTTCGGCCGCGGCGTTGCGCTTGAAGGCCGATGCCGCCTGCCCGCCCAGCCGCGAGGGCCAGTGCGCGACCATGAAGAGGAAGGGCTCGTCGTCGATCGTTCCCCACATCGTCACGATGCCGCGTGTGCGCCAGTTGGGCAGCGAGGCGATCCGCACGGGGATGTCGGCGCTGCCTTCGAGTTTGAAGACATCCGGACGGTAGAGGAACGCCACGTCCACGCCGCGCAGGTCGGGCGAGTCGTAGTGGCAGATCGCATAACGTGCCGGAAGGAGCTTGCGCGTCGATGCGATGTCTTCCAGGATCGAACGGTTCTCGATCTCCGAGACGCCGATCACCGCCGGATAGTTGCGGTCGATGGCGGCGATGTCGAACAACACGCGCTCCATGTTGCGGAGTTTCTTGTCGTACTTGGCCGTATTCCACCGCTTCGCACCGTCGGGAAGGAACTCTTCGTCGTTGGTTTCGGGGTCGTCGATGGTGTCGAAGAAGTTCTCCATGTTGTAGAACATGATCTTGTGGGGCTTCTGCGCGAAGCACATCACCATGACTGACGCCAGCACCGCTGTGATTATCAGTTTCTTTCTCATGATTCGAATTGTTGAATTTCATTCTTCGTTTTCTCGTCCCGGCATGGCTCGGACGGCGTCCGGCTCTGCGCTCGGCTTGTCGAAAACGCGGTTAAAATCCCCATTGTTCGGGGCTGTTCTGTGCCTTGACCGAGGCGTCGGCGTCGGGGAAGAAGGTAAATCCCGTCTCTTTCTCGATCTCCGCCACGCTGCGGCAAAGTTGCCTGCCGAGCTGCTGCCCGTTTTCGTTGGCGACCCAGAATCCGATGGCTTTCAGTTCCGAGGCCTTGCAGTCGGTGATCCGCTTGCCGGTCTCGCCGTCGCGCGTGCGCAACAGCACCTTGAAGTAGTTCGTGGGAACCGGACAGACGTTTCCGGCCTTGTCTTTCGTCGATTCGTCGAGGTTGGCGAAATAACATCCCGTGACGACGTAGAGCGTATCCGGGCAGACGTAACTGCGGACTTTCGCTTCGAGCGCTGCCCACATGTTCTGGTTGAACTGGCCGCGCTGCGGCGTCATGTTCGATGCGTAGAACGTCTGCTTGTTCATCTCCTCGACGGTCGTGCGGTCTTTCGACGGAATCTGGTGACCGCGGTTGTAGACGTTGCCGTTCTGATAACCGCCCAGCCAGAGTGCAGGCTGGTACTGCTGCGGAATCTTCGGATCGGGCGCCCATGCTTCGCTGCGATCCAGCGATCCGATGTACGAAGCGTGCAGCGGATAGGCCACCCAATGCGCCACGCGCAGTTTCTTGTCGAAGCAGAGCGAGTAGTTGCGCACGGTTTTCAGGTTCATCTTGGCATAGTGGGCCGCATAGATATAGTCTGTCTCCTCCTTGCCGGCAGGCAGCTCGGGCCACTGTTTCGGCGTGTCGTAGGGATTGTCGGTCGCATTGGGCGCCAGCTGCGTCAGCTCGAAGTCGTAGGGTGCCGAACCGTCGTCGAAAGCGATCGTGAAGGTCGCTATGCGGCTTTGCGCCGAGGCGTTGGCCTTGTAGTAGAAGAACAGCAGGTTCTCGCCGCTGTCGACCGTCCCTTGCCGCTGCCGCCCTGCGGCCGAAAAGTCGCGGGCGCTCAGCGAAAGCCAGTCGCCGCTGGTGATCGTAGCCGTGTAGTTCAGCTGTCCGCTGCCGGAGACCTCGACGATCACGCGCAGCGAAGCGGTCTCCTCGCCGCTTGCGATCTGGCCGCCGACGATCGACGACCGTTCCAGTTCGCACGACTCCACACGGGCTGTTGCCGCATCGCCGTCGCTGTCGCCGCAGGCGGCGAAAAATACTGCGACGGCCGCGACCGCGAGTCGGAGCCACTGTCGGAGGAGGTGTGTCTGCATAGTCATTCGAAACGGATAGGAATCGCCGGCGGCGTTACCCGCCGGCGATCGTTGTCAACTCAGTTTTTCTTGAAGAAGCAGAATCCTTTGCCGTAGGATGCTTGTACATAAGGGCGCAGGAACCGGCTCGATGCGCTGTTTGCGCACATCATATAGATGGCGGGGTAGTTGAATGCCTGTCCGTCTACCGTTCCCGATGCGCTCGTCGTGGCGATTACGCCACTGGCATCCTCCGTGAATGTCCAGGGCTGTGCCGGAGCATCGGCCAAAACGAGTCCCTGTTTGGGCTTTCCGTTGTCGATAATGCCCGTACCGATCAGGTATTTGTCGCCCTGCTTGATGTTGAATCCATCGGCTACGGCTTCGAACGTGAATTCGATAGCTGTATAATTACCGCTTGTCAGCGACAGTGTCTTTTTGGTTTCGTCATACGTGTAAGCGGCGGTGAATCCTTGACCGTAATCGGTGAATCCCGTAACCAGTTGAAGACCGTAAGTTCCGCCCGGCTCGCAGCCGATGAAACCCGTCATGCCGTTGACGAGCTCGGCCACTTTCGTGATCTTGTCGTAGGTATCGCCTGCTGGTTCCGAACCGCCGGCGGCAGCCTGCGTGACGGCGACGGTCTTCGCTGCGACTTTGGTCGCGCCGCCGTCGTTGGTCAGATAGACCGTGACCGTGGCGTTGCGTGCGCTGCCGGTGTTCTCGGTCGGGGTGACCGTGACGGTCGTGCCCGCTACCGATGCGGCGAAGTTGGCCGGGTCGGAGGACGAGGCGCCTACCGTGTAACCGTCGGCGTTGGCCACGGTGCAAGCGATCGTCTTGGCCTGATCCTTCGCCGCGAACGACAGCGAGGTCGGATTGACGCTCAGCGTGGGCTGCACGGGCGTGCTGCCGCCTCCCTCGCCGTAGAAGAGTTCGATCTTGGCGAACTGGCAATTGTTTTTCGTGACGGTGATGCGGTAGGAGGTGCCTGCTGTCGTACCGTTCAGTTCATAAGTTGCCGTGCCCTGTCCGACTACTTGCGACAGGCCGCCGGCGATGTCGGCGCCCGCCGTATCCGTGATGGAGGCTTCGCTGGAAGACGATGCGCCGCTGGCACCGGTCAGGATGACCTTCGAGAGCGCCTTGCCGCTGATGGCGGGCAGTTCGATGTAGGCACCGGCCTTGCCGATGTAGAAGGATTCGTATTCGGAACCGGCGTTGTAGTTGTTGTAGAACCAGTAGAACTTGCCGTCGGCGCTGGCCTTGATATGATAGGTGTAGCCGTCGATGGTATAGGTGCCCTCCGTTGCGGACGAGGAGTCGTCCTTGTCGTGGTAGGGGAATGCGGGTGTCGCCATGTCCTTTCCGCGCGAGAAATCGAGCACGATGTGCGCCGGATCCGCGGGTTCGGGATCCGTGCCGCCCTCGGCGAAGGCGGCTGCATCGGTCATGTTGCGCGGACAAAGCTGTACGGCGCCTTTATAGAGGGAGACATAACCGGTCAGATCGCCCGTTTTCGAAGCCGCGTATTGCTTGCCTGCGAATCCGGCGGCGTCCTGTGTCACGTAGACGGTCAGATCGGACGAACCGACCTTGAACGTGGTGGTACCCACAGCCCAATTACCGGCCGTTGCGGGCGAAGTGACGTTCTTGACCGTGACGAGCATGCCCTGATAATCGATCAGATTGTCGATCGACGTGAGCGGGACAGGGGTGAGTTGCGCCTTGCCGATTACTTCGGCCGTCAGCCATGTGGCTGCATCGCTCGATTCGCAGGTTACCTCGTAGCAGTTCGAGAAATTAGCCACTTTGGCCAATCCTTTCACAAGCGTGAAACGAACCTTGTCGCCCGACTTGAACGGGAATGCGGGATCTTTGGGATTGGTGTATTGGCCGCTGCTGAACAGCAGGATACCGTTCTTGGCTTGTGTCGCGCCTTCGGTCATTACCATCAGGTTATTGGCCGAAACATTGCCGCCGTCGACGTCGGTTACGACGACCGCTTCGAGCGTGCGATTGTTTTCGGCGTCGATCACGAGCTTGTCCTTGCCCGTAACCGTTTCGGCGAGCCGGTAGAGTTCGTTCACCGTGATCGCTTCGCCCGGCGTGGGTTCGGGTTCTTCGCTGCCTTCGCCCAGATCGACTTCGGTGCCGCCTTCGCCTTCGGCGAGCGTCACGTCGTCGATAGCGAATACCGATGCTTCATCGACTGCATATTTCACGTAGAGATAGGCCGCTTTGTTTTTCAGCTTGAATTTCGAGGTGGCGAACATCCAGAACTCGTCGGCCTGTGCATAGGTGTACTCGACTGTCGTCCAGCTGGTGCCGTCGGCACTCAGAGCGAGGTGGAATTTCTCCGGTTTGAACTCGTTGTCGTAGAGACCGGCATCATAGTCGATCGTTTTCGAATATTGTGCACCGAAGGTGAGTTGCAGATCCTGTGCTCCGTCGAGTTTGATCTTGTTGATGATTAAGGCGGGATTGTTCGTTCCGAAGAACGCTTTGTTCTTGCCCGAAGCACCGTCGTAGCCGGCGCTGAGTTTTCCGCTGGTGCGGATCGACATATTGCCCTCGCCGGTGTAGGAGACTTCGCCTGCACCCGAACCGGTTTTCGCCCAGCCCGTATAGTCGGCGATAAGCGGTTTGTCCGATACGTCGGCCGTACCGAAGGATTCATAGTAGATCGCGTCGCCCGGCGTCGGGTCGGGATCCGTACCCCCCCCCTGATCCGTGCTTAGAGCCGCGATATCGGCCTTTTTGGTCGGGATGAGCTGTGCGTTTTCGCGATAGGTTTCGGCCACGCCGTAGATCGTGCCGGTCTTGTCGGCCACGTACATGTCGGCGAATCCGGTGGCGAACTGCGCCTTGTTCATGTAGACGGTCAGTGTCTTGCCCGAAGCGTCGTTGAGTGTTACCGACTGGCTTTCGGTTGCCGTCCACGGCTTGCCGACGAACGACTGGGCGGGCGTCATGTTGTTCAGTTTCACGTACTGCGCCTGATAGTCGCCCGTATTGAATTTTTCGACCGAAAGCGACGGAACGACCAGCTCGACCTCTTCGTCGCCTACGGTGACGACGACGTCGGTCAGCTGGCGCACGTTGTTGAATGCGTAGTATTTCGCGTCTTCGAGATTGAGCGTGACCTTACGGCCTGCGGGATACTTCGTTACGGGGTCGTTGGCCATGGCGAAATCGGCACCGTAGAGAACGATGGCCGACCGTTCGAGGCCGTTGTTGTCGCCCACGTAGAGTTTGCGGTTGTTGTTGCCCGCCGCGTCGTTGGCCAGGATGACCGCCTCGATCGTCGACTCGCTGTATTGGAGCGGCATGGCCTTGTCCGAGCCGACGGCGCCGCTCAGGTCGCTGTTGCCCAGAATATACTCGACCAGTTTGCCGACGGCGCCGACCGTCGGGGGAACGTAGTTGCCCTGCGTGACGGTCAGGTATTTCCGGTAGAGTTCGCCGTAGCTGTTGCTCAGCGTGAAAATCAGACGGCCCATGTGGGGCTGCGCCGATTCGCCGACGGTGATCTTGACCGTACCGTCGCCGTTGTAGATGCCCTCGGAGACCTCGTTGCCGGAGACTTTGAAATACATCCACTCCTTTTGGGTCTCTTCGTCCTCGTAGGCGACCGTCCATTGACGGTTGCTCCTCACCGTAACGGTCGCGTCTTCGGTAGCCGTTCCGGTGAAGGCGACGGCCTCCTCCGATAGTTCCAGCGTGGGAGCCTGTTTGTCGACATCGTCGTCCACACATGCCGTGAACGCCCCGGCGGCGATCGCCAGCATCGTGTAAAACGATGTTTTCCAAATGTTTAATTGCTTCATAATGAATTTGAATTAAGTGTGAATATGATTTTATGGCTTTTCGTATCCGTTTTATAAAGTGGATTTTCAATCAAAGTTATGGTCTTTTATCGGAATAACCAATTAAAAATCGATATATTTTTAGCTGAAAGTATGAAAAAGTGTAATGTTTTTTGGCTCTTTCCGGACGGATTTTTCTTTTCAGGCGGAAACAAAGCGGATGCCGACCCGTCGGGAAAGGGGTCGGCATCGCAGACGGTCGTATATTTTCTTAGCGGATGCGGTCCATCGAACGGATCATCAGTTCGTCCCGGAAAATGGCACGGACGGCCAGATAGGTGAAGATCATGGCGATGAGCGGCAGCACCAGTGGCAGTTTGACGCTCTGGGCGTGGAATTCGAACGAAGAGAAGAGGCGGTAGCTGAGAAAATAGTAGATGCCCATTACGATCTGTGCGCCCAGCAGCAGGATCATCTCCACCACGCCGAGCCGGAATTGCAGCATACGGCGCTTGAACAGGAAGATCGTCGTCAGCGGCAGCACCAACGCCAATGCCAGCAGGATGCCCATGTAGAGGGTCGATTGCACGGTTTCGCCGTCCGCAGTCCGCAGTCCGAAGGCGTAAAGGCGGAACTCTTCGCCGCCGCTGGCGAACGAGGCCAGGGGCAGGAACGCGGCGCAGGCTACCAGTCCTGCGGCCAGAAGCAGATAGAGTGTCTGAATACGTTGTATCATAATCGTCTGTTTGTCAGATATTCTTGTCGATCAGGTATTTGTTGCGGTCGGAGGCGTTGCGGTCGATCAGCTCGCCCAGGAAACCGGCCAGGAAAAACTGCACGCCGAGGATGACCAGAAGCATCGAAAGGTAGAAGAGCGGCTGCTCGGTGACGGCCCGCAGCGGCAGGCCGTGCGCCTGCTTGTAGAGCTTGGCGGCGATGATCCAGATCGTCGAGCAGCCGCCCAGCAGGAACATGAGCGTCCCCAACCCGCCGAAAAAGTACATCGGCGACCGGCCGAAATGCGAAAGGAACGAGACCGTAATCAGGTCCAGGTAGCCCTTGACCATGCGTTCCATGCCGAACTTCGAGGAGCCGTATTTGCGCGCCCTGTGGCAGACTACCTTCTCGCCGATGCGGCGGAAACCGGCTTGCTTGGCCAGTATCGGAATGAAACGATGCATCTCACCGTAGACTTCGATCGCCTTGACGACCTTGCGGCGGTAGGCTTTCAAGCCGCAGTTGAAGTCGTGAAGCCCGATTCCCGACACGGTGCGGGCCGTCCAGTTGAAAAACTTGCTGGGCCAGCGTTTGCCGATCGGATCGTAGCGCTTCTTCTTCCAGCCCGAAACCAGATCGTATCCCTCTTCGAGGATCATCCTGCGCAATTCGGGAATCTCGTCGGGCGAATCCTGCAGATCGGCGTCCATCGTGACGACGACCTCCCCTTCCGCAGCCGCAAAACCGCAGTACAAGGCCGCGGATTTGCCGTAGTTACGGGCGAACCCGATGCCCCGCACCGCCGGATACTGCTTTTTGAGGGATTCGACGACGCTCCACGAATCGTCGGACGAACCGTCGTCCACCAAGATAACTTCGTAGGTATAGCCGTGCTCCGCCGCCACGCGGTCGATCCATGCGACCAGTTCGGGCAGCGATTCCGCCTCGTTGTAGAGCGGCACTACAACCGATATGTCGAGTTTATTCATCTTCTGCTTTACAGTTCTTACTCACCGGCCTGCGTATCGAACGGCCGCGGAGCGCGCGAAAGCACACCTGCAATGATAAGGCCGAAAACAGCGCCGAAGAGCAGGCTTACCCAGATACCGCCCCAGACGGTCGCAAGCACCGAGGGGGCAGGCGCGGTCTGAATCTGCTCCAGCGACTGGGCCATCACCGACTCCATCGACGCCGGCACGCCGCCGCCCAACGCCATCATGTCGGTCAGCGCTTCGACCAGCCGGGAGGTGTAATTCGAATACCCCATGATCAGGTGCAGGTAGATATATTGCACACCTCCGACGATGACGCCCGCAAAGGCCGACACCGCCAGCACGAAGAGATATCCCTGTCCGAAGGAGAATCCCTCCTCGGCCGAATAGAGTTTCGAACGGTTTCGCGTGAAGCGGTGCAGCAGGTAATAGTGCAGGACGACGACTCCGATCCATTCGACCGTCATCAGGGCATAGTACTTCATGCTGCCCGAAAGTGTCATCATCGTCTCCAAGACCATCGAAACGGCCAGTATGGCCCCGATAATCGCCCCGCATTTCGCGGCATCGTTCCAGAAATTTTGCTTTTCCATTATATCATTCAGAATTATCAGTTCCCAATCATTGCAGCTCGCCTTTGCCCTCGCGCAGGATTTCGGGTTCGTCGCCCGTGAGATCCACGACCGTCGTCGGCACATTGTCGCCGACGCCGCCGTCGATCACCAGCGCCACATCGCGGCCGTACCGCTCGTGGATCAGTTCGGGATCCATGGTGTATTCGACCACTTCGTCGTCGTCCTTCACCGAGGTGGTGATAAGCGGACATCCCAGCGCCGCGACGATAGCCCGCGGAACGGCGTTGCCGGGAATACGGATTCCGATCGTACGCCGCTTTTCGAGCGCCTTGTCGGGCATGCCCGACGATGCCGTCAATACGAACGTGAAAGGCCCCGGCAGGTTGCGCTTCAGGATGCGGAACGCCGCATTATCCACCCGGCAGTACTCGGCCGCCTGAGCCAGATTTTCGAAAACCACCGTAAAGGCCTCGGCGTCCTTGCCCTTCATGCGGCGCAGCCGCTCGATGGCCTTGGGCGAACGCAGCGAGCAACCGAAAGCATAGACACTGTCGGTCGGATAGATGATGATTCCGCCGTCCTCCAACGCATCGACCACTTTCCGCAACTCCCTTTCGGAGGGGTTCTGTTCGTATATTTTCGTCAGCATGAATACAAATGTACGAAAAATTATTTAATCTTGCGCCGGTTCAGCTCCCTGCTGTACGCCTGAGCATTGGCGTTGTGCTCGCGCAGGGTCTTCGCAAAATTGTGGTAGCCGTCGAACGTCTCCCGTGCGCAGAAGAAAATATAGTCGTGTTTTTCGTAATTCAGCACCGCGTCGATGGCATTGATGCCCGGCATGCAGATAGGCGACGGCGGCAGGCCCTTGTTCAGATAGGTGTTATACGGAGATTCATATTTCAGATGCTTGTACAGGATGCGGCGCAGGCCGAAATCCTGCATCGCGTATTTGATCGTCGGGTCGGCCTGCAGGGGCATTCCCTTTTTCAGCCGGTTGACGTATACGCCGGCGACGCGGGGCATCTCGTCGGTCTTGCGCGTCTCTTCATAGACGATCGACGCAAGGGTCATGACTTCGAACCGGCTCAGGCCGCTGCGTTTGCGCAGCGCGTCCCGCTCCGGCGTCCAGAAACGGTCGTATTCGCGTTTCATCCGCTCCACGAACTCTTCGGGCGTCACCGTCCAATAGAATTCATAGGTGTTGGGAATGAACATCGAAAAAAGGGTCAGGCTGTCGAAACCCGCTTTTCGGGCGACTTCGTCCGAAGTCAGCGCCCGCATGATCGCGGCGGAGTCGGCGTCGATCTGACCGGCGAGTTTCTGCGCCAGCTGGGCGGGAATCCGCACGTTGTTGATCGTCACCCGCACGGGGGTCTGCATGCCCAGTTTGAGCATCCGGGCCACCCGGATGACGCTCATGCCCCGTTCGAGGAGATAGTGTCCGGGCTTGAAGGTCTCGGCCAGATTGATGCGCCGGGCATAGACCCCGAACGCCCAATGGTGTTTCAACTCCGGCAGCAGGGAATCGACGAGCGCACGGTAATCGGCCCGGCTGCTGACAAAGAGTTCGCGTTCCGTCTTCACGGCATTGCCGTAGAACTGCTGACGAAGGACGAATCCCGCGATCAGCAGAACAGACAGGCCCGCAAAAAAGATATAGAGCAAAGTTTTTTTACGCATCTGGTCGAAAATTTTTGCAAAGATATAAAAAATTCCTACTTTTGTGCCGG
>ERZ773150.3398-NODE-3398-length-10553-cov-4.130882_pt1 | contig 10553 bp, 11 predicted proteins | sample MGYA00580845_ERZ773150 | MGnify/ENA primary metagenome ERZ773150 (study PRJEB29015, sample SAMEA2737848) | human gut metagenome | biome: human gut; feature: human-associated habitat; material: faeces | place: China | collected 2012 ...
CAGGCTCTCATTGTTGACCCGAAAGCAGAACGGGGACGGTGGAAAGAAACCCTGCCGGAAATCGCCCATGAAATCAATATCGTAAACCTGACTTCGGAGGAACAGAACAGGGGCTTACTTGACCCGTATGTGATTATGGAGAACCCAAAGGATTCCGAATCACTGGCAATCGACATCCTGACCTTTTTAACGGGCATTTCCAGCCGTGACGGGGAGAAGTTCCCTGTTCTTCGGAAAGCCATCCGTGCGGTAACAAACAGTGAGGAACGGGGGCTTTTCAAGGTGATTGAGGAACTACGGGCGGAGGGAACCACCATCAGCACCAGCATAGCCGACCATATCGAATCCTTTACGGACTATGACTTTGCACACCTGCTCTTTTCGGATGGGGATGTCACACAGTCCATCAGCCTTGAAAAGCAGCTCAATATCATTCAGGTGGCGGATTTGGTGCTGCCGGATAAGGAAACCTCGTTTGAAGAATACACCACAATGGAGCTGCTTTCCGTGGCAATGCTCATTGTAATCAGCACCTTTGCCCTCGACTTCATCCACACCGACCGCAGCGTGTTTAAGATTGTGGATTTGGATGAAGCATGGAGCTTCTTACAGGTGGCACAGGGCAAGACCCTCTCCATGAAGCTGGTTCGTGCCGGACGTGCCATGAACGCAGGCGTTTATTTTGTCACCCAGAACACGGACGATTTGCTGGATGAAAAGCTGAAAAACAATCTGGGCTTGAAATTTGCGTTCCGTTCCACGGACATCAACGAAATCAAGAAGACCCTCGCCTTTTTCGGGGTGGATTCCGAAGATGAAAACAACCAGAAGCGGCTCCGTGACTTGGAAAACGGACAGTGCCTTATCAGTGATTTGTACGGGCGTGTGGGCGTGATACAGTTCCATCCTATCTTTGAAGACCTGTTCCATGCCTTTGATACCAGACCACCCGTGAGAAAAGAGGTGGAATGATGGTGATACATAGAACTTCCAACGGGCAGCAACTCCCTGTTCCCTATTCAGCAAAAAAGGGCTTGTCTTGGAAAATAGCAGGAAAATTGATTGGCAGGGTGCTTCTGGCACTCCTGCTCATCCTCCTGCTGCTTGCAGTCTTCGGCACAGCCGCCCACGCTGCCGGACTGGTGGATGATACGGTGGACGCTGCCAACGAATACAGCAAATATCCGCTGGACAACTACCAGCTTGATTTTTATGTGGACAGCGGATGGGACTGGCTCCCGTGGAACTGGCTGGACGGTATCGGAAAACAGGTGATGTACGGGCTGTATGCCATCACAAATTTTATCTGGACAATCAGCCTGTACCTTTCCAACGCCACGGGGTATCTGATTCAGGAAGCCTACTCGCTGGACTTCATTTCCTCTACGGCGGATTCCATTGGGAAAAATATGCAGACCCTTGCAGGCGTTACCACAGGCGGCTTGTCCTCGGAGGGATTTTATATCGGGTTCCTGCTGATTCTCATTCTGGTGGTGGGGATTTACGTTGCCTACACAGGGCTTATCAAACGGGAAACCACAAAAGCCATCCATGCCGTTGTCAATTTCGTGGTGGTGTTCGTGCTGTCCGCTGCCTTTATCGCTTATGCTCCTGATTATATCGGGAAAATCAATGAATTTTCCGCAGACATCAGCAATGCCAGCCTGACCCTTGGTACAAAGATTGTGCTGCCTAACTCGGAAAGTCAGGGAAAAGACAGCGTGGATTTGATACGGGACAGCCTGTTTTCCATTCAGGTCAAGCAGCCGTGGCTCCTGCTGCAATACGGCAACTCGGATGTGGAAAGTATTGGGGCTGACCGTGTGGAACGCCTGCTCTCAACCAGCCCAAACGAAAACAACGGGCAGGACAGGGAAGAAATCGTAGTGGAGGAAATCGAAGACAGGGAAAACACCAACCTTACCATCACAAAGACCATCAACCGCTTGGGAACCGTCTTCTTCCTGTTCATGTTCAATATCGGTATCTCCGTTTTTGTATTCCTGCTCACGGGGATAATGATTTTCTCACAGGTGCTTTTTATCATCTACGCCATGTTCCTGCCTGTGAGCTTCCTCCTTAGCATGGTTCCCTCTTTTGAGGGGATGTCCAAACGTGCCATTACAAAACTGTTCAATACCATCCTTACCAGAGCCGGAATCACCCTGATTATCACGGTAGCGTTCAGTATTTCCACCATGCTCTACAACCTGTCTGGGGAATATCCGTTCTTCCTGACGGCGTTCTTGCAGATAGTGACTTTTGCCGGAATTTATTTCAAGCTGGGGGATTTGATGGGGATGTTCTCCTTACAGAGTGGCGATTCCCAAAGCATGGGAAGCCGTATCATGCGAAGACCCCGTATGCTCATGCACGCCCATATGCACCGTTTACAGCATAAGTTAGGACGTTCTGTGGCAGCTCTTGGGGCTGGAACGGCTGCCTACCACGCAGGAAAACAAACTGGCTCAGACCAGAGAACTGCTTCCACCTCCGGCTCTTCCAAACGGACACAGGCAGACCACAGCAGACCAGACGGACAGGCAGCACCGGAAAAGGAATCCGCATGGAAACGGGCTGGCTCTGCGGTAGGTGCGGTGGCAGATACCAAAGATAAGATAGCCGATACTGCCGGACAGCTTCGGGAGCAGGCAAAGGATTTGCCTGTCAATGCAAAGTACGCCCTTTACCACGGGAAAACACAGGTATCAGAGGGAGTACGGGATTTTACTTCCAGCGTGACCCAGACCCGAACTGCCAGAGCCGAACAGCGAAACGCACAGGCAGAAAGCCGCAGACAGACCATTGCAGAACGCAGGGCGGAACTGGAACAGGCAAAACAGCCGCAACAGACAGCTTCCGAAGCACCCAAAGGGGCGGCTCCTGTCCATGAACGTCCTGTTACTGCAAAGCAGCCAGAAGATTTCCGAAACTATGCAAATACCACTCATACAGGAAAGCCAGCTATACAGCCAGCTTCCCCATCCATCAGGGAACGGGGACAGGTTCCTTATGGGGGAACTGTGGCAGAACGGGCTTCGGTTCCGGTAGTAAAGGCAGCTTCCATCCACCATGAACAGACACCGCCTGTAAGGACAGAACGCCAGGTAGTCCCTCCGGCTTCCCCAGACAAACCAGATGAAAGACAAAAGACAACTACTACACCTGCTGCCCCCCATCCGACAAGACCTGTCCAGAATGATACGGCTCTTGTGATACCGGAAAGAAAACGGGCTGCCCCTGTGGTAAAAGAATCCAACTTTACCATCCGGCGTACCACCGCCAGAAAGGAGTGGACAAAAACAGTACAAGCGGCTGCCAAACAAAAGAAAGGGGAGAAACCATGAAGTTAAGACACCTTTTCTTTGCCTGTTCCGGCGTGTTCGTGATGATGTTCTCCCTGCTCCTTTTGGTGGTGATTGTCTTCTCGGATGAGGAAGACGGCGGAAGCGGCGGAAACCTTATCTATGGGGGCGTGAGCGTATCACAGGAAGTCCTCGCCCATAAACCTATGCTGGAAAAGTATGCAAGGGAATATGGCATAGAGGAATACTTAAATGTGCTGCTCGCCATCATTCAGGTGGAATCCGGAGGCACGCTGGAAGACGTTATGCAGTCCTCGGAATCTCTGGGGCTTCCCCCGAACTCCCTTAGTACAGAGGAATCCATCAAACAGGGCTGCAAGTATTTCTCGGAACTGCTCGCAGCGGCAGAAACAAAGGGCTGTGACTTAAACAGTGTGATTCAGTCCTACAACTACGGCGGCGACTTCCTAGACTATGTGGCAGGGCGTGGGAAAAAATACACTTTTGAACTGGCAGAGAGCTTCGCAAGGGACAAATCCGGCGGAAAGAAAGTCACCTACACCAACCCTGTTGCGGTAGAGAAAAACGGAGGCTGGCGGTATTCCTACGGAAATATGTTCTATGTCCTCTTGGTATCGCAATACCTGACCGTGGCACAGTTTGATGATGAAACGGTGCAGGCTATCATGGAGGAAGCCTTAAAGTATGAGGGATGGACGTATGTGTACGGGGGTGATTCCCCCTCCACTTCCTTTGACTGTTCGGGACTGGTGCAGTGGTGCTATGGCAAGGCAGGAATCGCCCTGCCACGGACAGCACAGGAACAGTACAATGTGACGCAGCACATCCCCCTGTCCGAAGCAAAAGCAGGGGATTTGGTCTTTTTCCACTCCACCTACAACGCCGGAACCTACATCACCCATGTGGGGCTGTATGTGGGAAATAACCGGATGTACCATGCCGGAAATCCCATTGGTTACGCAGACCTGACAGGCTCCTACTGGCAACAGCACCTTGCCGGAGCCGGACGAATCAAACAATAAGAAAGGATGAACCGATATGATTCAGATTAGAAAAGAGGATAACCAGAAAAAGCAGAAAGAAAAGAAACTGAAAGTCTACAAAGTCAATACCCACAAAAAAACTGTGATTGCCCTGTGGGTGCTGCTGGCAGTGAGCTTCCTGTTTGCCGTCTATAAGAATTTCACGGCGATAGACATTCATACTGTCCATGAAACCAAAGTAATTGAAGAAACCATCCTCGACACCCACAAGATAGAAAACTTTGTGGAGAATTTCGCAGAAGTCTACTATTCATGGGAACAGTCCGCCGCTTCCATTGATAACCGGACAAATGCTTTAAAAGGCTATCTCACCGGAGAGCTGCAAGCCCTGAATGTAGATACTGTCCGAAAGGACATCCCAGTATCGTCTGCCCTGACTGATTTTCAGATATGGGAAATCACAGAAGAAAAGGAGCAGCATTATCAAGTGACCTATACGGTGGAACAGCGAATCACAGAGGGGGAATCCGGTAAAACTGTCCGTTCCGCTTATCAGGTGACCGTCTATGTGGACGGCTCTGGAAACCTGACGATTATCCAGAATCCAACCATTACCAGTGTTCCCGTAAAATCCGGTTACACTCCCAAAGCGGTACAAAGTGACGGTACGGTGGATTCCATCACCACAGAGGAAATCAACGAATTTCTCACTACCTTTTTCAAGCTGTACCCTACGGCAACCGCAAAGGAGCTGACCTATTATGTGAATGAGGGCGTGCTGAAACCTGTGGGGAAAGAATACATTTTCTCGGAACTGGTGAATCCAGTTTACAATCGAAACGGAAATCAGGTGACAGCTTCCCTTGCAGTGAAATATCTGGATAACCAGACCATGACAACACAGGTATCGCAGTTTGACCTTGTGCTGGAAAAGAACGGGGAAAACTGGAAGATTGTGAAATAGTTATAGAAAAACGTGCATTTCTCATTTGAGATTTGCACGTTTCTCTTATAAAGTATTTCTTTTTAAAATTTATCATTAGTCTTTATATTTTTGATTAGCTCCCAATAGTAGTGTGTCAATTGCTTCGGATAATTCTTTTCTTACTTTATCAGGATTAGAAAAAGCATATCTTAATTGTAAAGTTGTATAACCATGAAGCATACCTGTTACCATGTTCAAAATTTCAGTGGTCTTATCTGGATTAAAGCCACATGAGCAAATAAGTGTTTTAAGTAAAGATAGATAATCATTAAAAATGATTGCTGTTTCCTCTGTTCCATTCCAACTAGCCCATTGAATTATTTCATAAACACCGGGATGTTCAATCATATAATTAAGATATTCAACTGCCACTAATTTTAATGCTGAATCCCCTGTCTTACCGATTGCTGCACGAATCATTTTTTCATTCATAGTACGCATACCACTATGTGCTATCTCCCTAAGAAGTTCATCCAAACTTCCTATATGATTATATAAGGAGGGGGTACGAATCCCTAAATTTTCAGCAATAGCTTTCAAAGAAACATTATGAAGTCCATTTCTATCAGCCATATCAGAAGCAGTTTTTATAACTTCGGCTTTTGTAACTCGCATATTCATTTTCCTCTTTCTACACATCATTTACTTCATTTTAAGTAATCAAATTAATGAAGTCAATAATTTGGTTAAAAAAAATGAACTCTTGTATTGACAAACAGTCTTATAATATTTAAAATTACTAATGTAATTAGTTTTTATGCTATTCAAATTAGTTTACGAAAGGAAATACAAATATGTGTACAAGATTTGTGTATAATGGAAAAGAAACCATTGTTGGGTTCAATTTTGATATTGACCTTTCTGAATGGGAACATACTGTAATTGCCGAAAAAGACCGTTTTTTTATAGGGATAAAAATGTCCGATAATAAGTACCACTCTTTTCACGGAATCAATAGAAATGGGAATGTTGGCACATTGTTGTATGTACATGGAAATGACAATGCACAATTTTGCGGTAATGAATCATGCTATACAATAGCTGATTTGACAGAAAACTTTATAAAAGGCAATCTCTCTTTTGACGATTCATTGGAAATAGTGAAAAAAAAGAAAATTACTTATGCACCTGACACTACTATGCAGGCTATGTTTTCGGATAGAAATGGGCGTGTTCTCATTATTGAACCGGGGATTGGGTATCGCTTGGAAAAAGAAAAATATTCCTTAATAACAAATTACTCCATTTTAAAACCAGAATTGACTAATCCATATGTTTTATCTGGGGATAACAGATATGAAAAGGCAAAGGATTTACTGCAAGGATATGGAGAAAACTTCTCTATTTCCAACGCCTTTGATGTACTTAGGTCAGTACGTCAGGAAGGACTTTGGGCAACCAGAGTTTCTTTTATATATTCCGTTGCTAAAAATAAGGTATATTATGTGTTGAACAATGATTTCAAAAATATTGCAGAGTATCAATTCTAATATCACTGCAATTATAAACAAAAGTGGAGGATTTACATTTCCCCCACTTCCTTAGATTTGACAATACCATCTGCAACGCTTTCCATAATAACAAGGTCAGCGTCTGTGAAATTGTCTATTTTGTTTTCTAACTGCCTACGTTTGGTGCTTTTCACCTGACTGCTGGCAGGCAAGAAAAACTCATCCACTGATACATTCAGCAGAGATACAAGGTCGTAAAGCACCTGTAAACTTGGGTGCTGCCCTTTATTCTCAATATTGGTTAAATAGCGTGGGTCAATTTCAATCATTGCTCCCACCTGTTCACGGGTCAAACCCTGTTTTTTACGGGCTTCTTTTATGGCAAGCCCCAACGCCCTGAAATCATATTTATCTTCTTTTTTACGCATAATACACCACCTCTGTACATTTTACTGTTCCTGTTATAATAGTGACAGGTATAGAAAAACGTATTGTATAGTTGTACAGTTCCTATTATGCGTATCAAAGATAAAACTATGCTGCTGAAACGGAAATAAAAAAAACCGTTATTTGGCAGTACACTTTTCTTGCGTCAAAATCTCATAAATCTTTCCAGACGACGGTTTGACAAAAGCCGCCGTCTTTCTTTTTTCCAGAATATATGGAGGTTGTATTAAAGTCAGCTTTTTTTAGGCTCCGGCGGCTTACAGGAGGAAGCCGCTATGCAAAATATTTTCTTAAATATATCTACATTCGGTAAACCGTTAAAAAAAGCCATCTACCTACACTAGAAAATTCTGACCCTCAATGTGGTTTTTCAGAATACATAGAAAGAACTATCAAAGCACACAAACAGAAATATCGTCTGTTTGCGTGCTTTTTTAGTTGGAAGAAAAAGTTTTTAAATTTTTCTTTTCAAAACGCAACTGCACCCCCTGTCCTGTCGGGACTAAGAGCGAAAAGGGGGAAAGAAGCAGAAATTCCTATCAACTCGCTCCCTTTCAAGGCTGGAAAGGGGGTGAGCAATGATGAAGCCATCTGAATTTCAGACAACCATAGAGAACCAGTTTGATTATATCTGTAAAGTCGCTATGGAGGATGAACGCAAAGACTATCTCAAAGCGTTGTCCAGACAGTGTAAACGGGAAACCCTGTTCTGTGATATGGACGATTACACTGTCAATCTGTTTTCTTCCGAAGACACCTATCCATCCCACTTCCATACTTTTGAAATGGATGGATTTACTGTCCGCATTGAAAACAGCCTGTTAGCCGAAGCATTAGAAAGTCTGGACGGAAAGAAACGTGACGTTATCCTGCGATATTATTTTCTTGGATTTGACGATACGGAAATCTCAAAAATTCTGGAAGTCAACCGTTCTACCATCCAGAGAAGAAGACACGCCGGACTGGAATTTATCAAAAAATTTATGGAGGACGAAGCATGACAGCAAAGCACCCTATGATTCCGTTTCCTGTGATTGTAAGAGCTACGGACGGCGATATTGAAGCAGTCAACCAGATTGTACGCCATTACAGCGGTTTTATTGCCAGCCGTTCCATGCGTCCCATGAAAGACGAATATGGAAATACCCACATGGTTGTAGATGAAACCCTACGCCGCCGGATGGAAACACGTCTGATTGCAAAGATTTTATCTTTTGAAATCAGGGAACCAAAGTAAAAATAACGCTCTCCTGTGGAAGCATGGACAAGCCCATGCTTCCCAGACAGAGCTTGCCAGTCTATTAAAGTGCATTATCACCAGTGCATTTTAACAGGCTGACAAAGCCGGATTGTTCCTTGAAAAAGAAAGCGTCTAATCAACGCAGCATAAAGCAGCCGAATACGTTTCGATAGAAAGAGAGCCGTTGGGCTGGCACGCCGTAACCCACCAAAGGAGGGATGAAACCGGATAGCGATTCCTGCCAGCGTTCCATAAGCAGCTTACCGCAGAGCTGCCGCCATGACCTTTCTATTGTGATAATGATACTTCCGTACAGCCTTAGTCCGTGTGATGATGTAGCACCGCTGGCAAAGGGTACGGCTGGATGAGAACCATGCAGGGGTGAGATTCCCATGAGCTTTAGCGAAAGCTGTTCGGCTTGCTTAGATACCATTTTGAATTAGAATTTTTCATTCAAAATCAAATAACTATTCGCAGGAAATACAATCTTAATATTACTTTTGCCACAAAATCTGATATAATATAGACAGATATTGAGGGTTCCATATCTGGTCTATGGAAAGGAGGAACATGATTACAGTAACAAAAAAAGACTTAATAGAACTGGGTTATGGAACTTCATTCGCAGCAGACATCATAAGAGAAGCAAAAAAACTTATGATTTCAAAAGGGCATACCTACTATCAGTCACGCAAACTGGACAGGGTTCCCAGAGAAGCTGTGGAAGAATTGTTAGGGATTACTTTTACTGATAAATCAAACTGATTGTACTTCTTGCACATTTATGTAAGGAGTGAAATCATGGCAAAAGACCCTATTAAGAAAGCAGAAAACGGAACTTATTATTTTAGAGCAAACTTAGGTTTTCATCCGATTACCGGAAAACAGATTCAGAAATACAAAAGCGGATTCAAGACAAAAAAAGAAGCCAGAGAAGCATATTCAAAACTTATGCTGACATCTACAGAAGAATTAACAGAAAAGAAACAGCAGCTATCTTTTCAACAGTTTATTGAGGAAACTTATCTTCCTTGGTATAAAACACAAGTAAAGGAAAGCACCTATCTGAACCGCCGTTCTACCATTCAGAAGCATTTTTCATACTTTTACAAAATGACGGTGGATGAGATAGAACCCATTAACGTCCAGAACTGGCAGCTTGAACTCGCAAAAGAATTTAGTCCAAACTATATCCGTATTGTACAGGGTATGCTCTCTATTGCCTTTGACAGAGCAGTTGTTCTCGGTCTTGCAAAGAAAAATCCATCACGAATGATAGGAAACATCAAGAGCAAGAAAACAAAAGTGGATTTCTGGACACTGGATGAATTTCAAAAGGTAATTTCCCTGCTCTACAAGGGCGATTATTACGAACATTACCTTTTCATTTCATACTGGCTCCTGTTTATGACCGGAATGAGAATCGGAGAAGCCGCAGCCCTGCAATGGTCGGACATCAACTTTGAAACCGGACTTTTAAGTATAACGAAGACGCTGTACTATAAAACAATGGACGAATACAAATTTGTGGAGCCAAAGACGCAAGCCAGTATTCCGTTATTTTTTTAATAGTATCATTCTTCCTTATTGGATATATTTCTATAAGGAAGTACAGCAAAAGGTTTTAAAGGACTGCGACCTTGTACTAAGCTATAATGGGATTCCCACCAGTAAGCACACCCTCCCACGGGCATTAGAAAAACTTGCTGGATTGGCAGGCGTACACCGTATCAAAATTCATGCACTCAGACATTCCCATGCTTCCCTGCTCATCAGTATGGGAGAAAATCCTTTATTGATTAAAGAACGTCTGGGGCATGAAAAGATACAGACCACGTTGGGAACCTACGGACATTTATATCCCAACACCAACGTGGAAGTTGCCAAAAAATTAACTGGCGTTCTCACTTATACTCCGGCAACAACCAGTGTTGCCGATTACACCAGCAATCAGCATACAGCAATCTATCACAGAGCAGTTGAATAAAAAAATGCAATCAAAATGCAATTCTAAAAGGAAAGAGCCTCAAAACCCTTGAAAATAAAGGCTTTGAAGCTCTGCTCCAACTATTCAAACTCTACAAAGACTAACGCTTTTTGTTTAGGAATTATTCTCTGTAA
>ERZ773150.3422-NODE-3422-length-10491-cov-3.341031_pt1 | contig 10491 bp, 5 predicted proteins | sample MGYA00580845_ERZ773150 | MGnify/ENA primary metagenome ERZ773150 (study PRJEB29015, sample SAMEA2737848) | human gut metagenome | biome: human gut; feature: human-associated habitat; material: faeces | place: China | collected 2012 ...
GGCTGTCCACATGCACGAAGATAGCTCGTTTGTAGGCGTATTTATCCTGCTTGAACAGGGTGTTTATCTTGTCACTTCGTTGTTTCAGGCGACGGACCTGGTTAAAAGGAATAGGGCTACCCATACAAGTTTCCCGTTTACTGTTCTTCAGGTATTTGTCATCCCGTATCCCGTCTTTGGCATCTTGAATGATAATGTGGACTTTGGCTCCTTTTGTCATCAGGTTGCGTGCCAGACGGAGTACGATGTCGTAGGCGTGTTCGTCTTCGTGCAACTCGATTTTGCCAATCCGTCCGATTGCTCCTGGATCAGGGCCTCCGTGTCCGCTGACCAGATAGAAACAGGCTCCTTTTAGTTCGGATGATGTTACCTTATAGGAGGCCAGTTCTTTGCCGAACAACGGTTCATAGTTCGCTCGTTTGATGGCGGATGCAACAGCTTCTTTTCCCTGTAAGGGGGGAAGCGTATATTTGACTCCTATCCTAAGGGTATTCCCCTTGCCTAACTTGTTTTTGTTCAGCTCGATGAACTGTTTCTGATATGAAATACCTGTACGGTTATGGCGTTTGAGGAACAGGGTGATGCCTTCTCCTTTCTTGGGAAAGGCTTTTTCCTGGGCCTGTAAACGGTTGACGCAAAATATGGTAAAAAATAACGCGAATATGATATTAAGTTTAAACTTCATTGGAGACATGTTGCTAATGCGAACAAAAATAACGCTTTTTCGGGATTATGCAAAATATACGGTTATTATCAGGCGGAGCAGCATGTCCTAGTAGTATCATAGGCAGGAAGAGTTTGTGCCATGTCGATGAAACGGTTGTGCCATGCTGGTGAAACGGTCGTGCCATGCCGATGGAATTATTGTGGCAAAGGCATGAAGCTTTATTTTTATGGTTTGTCTGCTTTTGTTCGCCTGAGTTCAGGAAATATCTCAGATCAAATGATTCATCGCCATGTATTTCCAAAGTGGGGCGGCATGGAGCGCTTGTTTGATCTGGTCGTTTAGCAACAATTCTTTTACTTCGTCGAGAGTCAGAAGGTGGACGCTGAGGTCTTCCGTGTCTTCCAGATGTTGTGCCATGACTGACTCTACATCTGTGGCAAGATAGCAATAAGTCAGGTTGGTGTGGGTGCTCGGATTGACGCCTATTACCATCAGTTCGCTCCAATTTCCGTTGCCGTAGCCGGTCTCTTCGAGCAATTCCCGTTGGGCGGAGACGAGTGGGGAAGCGTCTTCCTTTTCGCAGACACCGGCGCAAAGTTCGTGAGCCGTGATACCCAGTCCATGACGGTATTGGCTTACAAATACGAATTTCTGCTCTTTGGTGATTGCGATCACATTGATCCATTCTGGATATTCGAATATATAATATTCAGGAATCCTGTTTCCGTTCGGCAATTCCACTTCCTCCCTGCGCACGGTGAACCAAGGTTGGCTGGATAGGTATTCACTTTTCAGTACTTTCCAGTTTCTGTTTTTCGGAGTTTCCATATTTGTAGTTTGTTGATGGTGTGTATCAAAATATATAATTATGAAACGGTCGAGTTTGTAATAAATTGTATTTGTACTTATCTTTGTAATTTCGAAAGAGAGGACTTAGATGAATAAAGATAATAATTTTGGTAGGCTTTTGCTCCTGCTACTTCTTGCGTTTGGTATCTGCTTGGGACTTTATTACTTACCGGACCAGCTGTTCGGGATGAAAATAAAAAAAGTTGATTTACTTTCCGATCTCAGGATAAAACCAGAATCCCTGTCTATGGATTCCTTGCGTATGCAATTGGAACAACCGGATACGGTCCGGATAGATTCGGCCGCCGTGCGTGATTCGATCCTGAAAACGACAGGTATCGATTCCGTCGCCCTCGCATTACGCGATTCGCTTTACAAGGTTATGTATGCGGACAAGGGAGCCGATTCGTTGGGAACGCGTATCGAGGATTACTCTGTCGGCCATATCGGTTTGAAACGTTTTTTTGCCGCTTTAAGAAATAGCAGGCAGGCGAACCGCCCGGTGCGTGTCGCCTTTTTGGGTGATTCGTTTATCGAAGGTGACATTGTGGTGGCTGATTTCCGTTCGGGTATGCAGGAGCGGTTCGGAGGACGCGGAGTCGGTTTCGTTCCGGTTACGTCGGTAGCCGCCCAGTTCCGTCCGACGATCGAGCAAAAGGCGGAAGGTTGGACCACCTGGTCCATGTTGACGGATCATCATCATCGGTATACGCTTTCCGGAATGACGTTCGAACCGAAAGGGGAGAAGCCATCTATCTCGATCAAGACGACAGACCGTTATCCGGAGTTGAAAACGGTTTCTTCCCTTAAATTCTTGTATGAAAAGAATATCCGTACACAGATGACTTTGGTTTGCAACGGCACGCAGGACACGATCTGCGAGACCTTGGAACCGACAACCGCCATCACGCAATACGAACAAACAGGAACCTTTACGGAAGCCTCCTTCAGCTTTGCCGATACGGCCGGTTTCCGTGCTCTCGGGGTTGCACTCGAAGATAATTCTGGGGTGATCGTGGACAATTATTCGTTGCGTGGCAATTCGGGGATGATCCTTTCGAGATTGGACAGCACCCGTTGCCGAGAGTTGAACGAGATACGTCCCTATGATCTGGTCGTTTTGCAGTACGGGTTGAATATCGTCAGCGACAGCGTTCTCCAGTATGGCTGGTACGCCAAGCGGATGGAAGAAGCCGTACGCCACGTACGCGTTTGTTTTCCGGATGCCGATATCCTGATGCTGGGGGTTTCGGACAGGAGCCGACAAGTGGACGGAACCTTCGAAACGATGCCTGCCGTATTAGCCTTGCTGCACGCACAGCGGCAGGCGGCTCGCCGTTCGGGGGTCGCTTTCTGGAATGTCTTTGGGGCGATGGGAGGAGAGAACAGCATGATCCGTTTCGTGGAGAACAATTGGGCTAGCAAAGACTATACCCATTTGAGTTTCAGGGGAGGAAAAGAGATAGCTTCTGCCTTGTTGAAGGCAATATTATTAGAAAAGGAGTTTTATGATGAAGCAGACAAAGTGGCTCATTAGTCTATCGGCTTGCCTGGTTTTGATGGCCGCCAGTTCTGCCGGAGTGAAAGGAAAATTGGCGATCCCGTGTCAAGCGTGGGAACAGGGGAGTATTGATACGATCCCGCTCCCTTCCCGTATTTATTCGATCGGGAAGGAGGTCGATTCGATCCAGTCGCCCTCTTCGCTGCAATCCTTCTTTGACGAACTGGATTCGCTCGGAGCGGGGAAGGATACCGTATTGACAATCGTCCATTTAGGCGATTCTCACATACAGGCCGGTTATTATTCCGGTAAAGTGATGCGTCTTTTGCAGGCGCAGTTCGGGAATGCCGGACGTGGATGGATTGCCCCTTTCAAGTTGAGCAAGACGAATGAACCGGACGATTATTTCATCTCTTCTTCCGTCCGCGAATGGGTGACGGGACGCTGTATCCAAGCCAATAAGAAATGTCCTGTTGGAATCGGTGGAATCGGTATCCAGTCCGTTTCTCCTTCCATCAATTTGGACGTTCGGATAGCACCTAACAACGGGGCAGGCTATTCCTTCAACCAGGCGATCCTTTACCGGGGAGAAAAAGCCATGCCTATGTTGCCGGCCGGTTCGTTCAAAGATTCCATACAGACATCCTTGGCTACGGTTCCGGCTGTCGCAGGTGTTTTGGCCGATACCTTCCGTATTTCTCATCCGGTAGATACGTTGCAGCTGCACAGTACCCGGCGGAAACAAGGCACGGATAAGCTGCTTCCGGCCTCCAATTTCAAAAATGTTTATTATGGTTTCAGCCTGACGAACGGTTATCCGGGTGTCCTCTACCATTCGGTCGGCGTGAACGGGGCGATGTATGTCAATTACACAGACGAAGCATACGTTCGTCAGTTGGCCCTGTTGAAACCTTCTTTGCTGATTATTTCGTTGGGTACGAACGAAACCTTCGGCCGTCGCTTCCGTTCGGAAGAATTTGGCGGACAGATACGTGCGTTCGTTTCCCTCGTCAAGAAACAGATGCCTGAAACGGCTATTCTGCTCACCACTCCGCCGGAATGCTACAAGCGGACTTATGTCAATAAAAAACGGACGTATGTCCGTAACTCGAATACCCAACTTGCTGCAAAGGCGATTGTAAAGGCGGCACATGAAGAGGGCGTAGCTTGCTGGGATCTCTTTGCCGCTACGGGAGGGAAAAGCTCCTGCACCAAATGGCGCAAGGAAAAACTGATGGGCCGTGACCGTATTCATTTCACAAAGGATGGCTATCGTGAGCAAGGGACCTTGTTATATCGTGCCCTAATGCAATCTTATAATCAAATGTTGAAAATCAGAAAAGATGATGAATGATTTTATAAATAAAATGGGAGAATATTGGTCTCAGCTCTCATTCGACAAACTTGGCGATATATTGACCTACCATCACAATGCTCCGATACTTTTCAGCAGCGGATTGTTTTTCTTCCTTTTTATCGGTTTCCTGATTATTTATATGTCGCTCAGGAAGCATTTGCTGACGCGTATCATTTATGTTACGTTGTTTTCCATCTATTTCTATTATAAGAGCAGCGGATTGTTTTTCTTTCTCCTGCTGTTTGTCGCAACATCCGATTTTTGCATTGCGCAGTGTATGACTAAGACTGCTTCCAAGTGGGGACGCAAAGCATGGGTTGTCCTGAGCCTGTGCGTTGACTTAGGGCTGTTGGGATATTTCAAATACTTCAATTTCCTACGGGAGATCATGGCTGCCGTTGCTCATGAGTTGGGGTATCAGTTAGGGAATACCTCGTTGCAGAACATTACCTATCAGCCGTTGGATATATTTCTGCCGGTCGGCATTTCCTTCTTTACCTTCCAGACCATCAGCTACGTGATTGATGTGTACCGGGGTAGGATAGCCCCCCTCCGGCGTTGGATCGACTATGTTTTCTATGTCTCCTTCTTCCCGCAGCTGGTGGCCGGTCCAATCGTTCGGGCACGCGATTTTATTCCTCAGATTTATAAGACTCCGGTTGTTACGCGGGCGGAGTTCGGAGAGGGGCTTTTTCTCGTCTTATGTGGGCTCTTTAAGAAAACCGTCATATCCGACTATATCAGCTTGAACTTCGTCGACCGCATATTCGATGCTCCTTTGCTCTATACAGGGGTGGAAAATCTGTTGGGTGTGTATGGTTATGCCTTGCAGATCTATTGCGATTTTTCCGGCTATTCGGATATGGCGATCGGGATTGCATTGTTGTTAGGTTTCCGTTTTAACGTGAATTTCGATTCGCCTTACCAGTCGGCGACCATTACGGAATTCTGGCGACGTTGGCATATCTCGCTCTCTTCTTGGTTGAAAGACTATTTGTATATTTCACTCGGAGGTAATCGGAAAGGGAAAATACGGACATACATCAACCTGCTGATAACGATGTTGTTGGGCGGTTTATGGCACGGAGCCTCCGTGAGTTTTATCCTTTGGGGCGCCCTGCATGGAGTTGCACTGGCCGTCCATAAGTTCGTGATGAACCATTTCAGCAGTTTCAAACCATTAGGATCAGAAATGAAACCCTGGAGAAGAGTGATAGGTGTTCTGATCACTTTCCATCTGGTGTGCTTTGGCTGGATTCTGTTCCGGGCTGACTCGATGCAAACGGTTGGCGAGGTGCTGACGCAGATTTTCACGAATTTCCATCCGGAGGTCTTTATGCAGTTTGTGGTGGGCTATAAAGGAGTGTTCGTCTTGATGGTGGTGGGTTATATCCTGCATTTCATGCCGAAATCGGCGGAAAACGGTTTGCAGGCAGTCGTTACCCGTTCTCCTTTGCTTGTTCAGGCGGTGATGCTGGCGATTGCGATCTTTGTTGTCGTGCAGTTCAAGAGTGCCGGGGTGCAACCATTTATCTACTTCCAGTTCTGACATTGTTTCCTGCCATATCGGGAATCCGATGGAAGCAGAGTTTAATAACAAAAGCCCTTCCGGAGCGGGGAGGGCTTTCGTTATTAAATGTAGGAGGGATCAGAGTCCAGCTTGCGGGTCGAACGTCCCGTTTTCCCAGCCTTTCGTCTGTTCCAGGTTCGGATTGTTACTCATCTCGCTGCGTTTCATCGGCAGGAAGTAGATGTTCTGGTTGGTGATCATCGGTGTGTTATCACGGTCGAACAGATAGGTCGTGTATGTATTATCGGCCTGCTTGTTCATCACTAAGGCATGGCGTTTGCCTTGCCCGTTCATCAATTTGTCGTAGATCATCCAGCGGCGCATATCCCATAAACGTTTTTGTTCGAACAACAATTCGATAAAACGTTCTTCGCGAACTGCTTCACGCATTTCCGTCTGGTTCATGTTTGGGTTCAATCCGTAAACTCTGCCTTTCATTTCCGGATTGGAACTAGTTTCATTGATGCCTGCACGCTTGCGGATCTGTTTCAACATATCGAATGCTTCGTTTGTCTTTCCGACCTCGACGGCAGCTTCGGCATAGTTCAGCATTACTTCAGCCAGGCGAATGTCAATATAGTCGGTTCGAGATTTTTGGCAGTCTGTCACTGAAAGGCTTTCGTCAATGGCTTTACGGGAATAATAGCCGGTTTTCGATCCGACGTTTTTGCCGTAGGCATAGTCGTTTTGCGCATTTTCGTTCAGTTCCATTACGGTATTGAAATATGTCACCCCCTGATAGACGATTGTCGCATAAAAACGTTTGTCCCGATTTTCCCACAAGGCGAAGATATCTTTGCCTTCCTTTTCCCAATCGGCATAGGTGTAAGTTCCTCCGTCTATAGTAGGGAAGCGGTCAATCACTTCCTGTGTCGGGTGATTACCGCCGGTGTTGTTCATCGAGAACGTGATCGGACGGACGGTTGCATCTCTTTTCTGTGTGCGGGTCGGGTTTTCGTAGCGGATGGCAAAAATTACCTCTTTGTTCATCTCATCTAGGAACAGTTTTCCGTAATCATCATACAAGGCATGGCCTTGTCCGATCAGGTAATTCAGTGTCTCTTTGTTGTAGTTGTAGGCGGTTTGCCAATGTTCGTTGTTGTTCGGGTTGAACTGTGGACTAGCACGGAACAAGAATACGCGTCCGAGGAATGCCTTGGCTGCACCTTTCGTCACGCGGCCCAAGTCTTCAGCCGAATAAGAGTCTGGCAACCCTTCTGCACAAGCTTTCAGTTCGTCGATAATGAAATCGAAACATTCTTTTGTAGAGTTACGTTTCACATAGAGGTCGTCCGTCATTTCTTGCGGGATAGTGATCAGTGGGACACCACCGTAACGTTTGACCATTTCGAAATAGAGGTAAGCACGAATGAAACGGGCTTCGTAAGTTAGACGGTCGGCTAGTTCACGGTCTATCGTACAGACTTCGGGATTCTGTGCATTCTGAATGAAAATATTGCAGTTTCGGATGTCAGAATAGGGCCAGTACCAGGTCTGGGCGGAATCTTTCGTGTCACTCATATTGTCCGGTGTGGTGGTTCCCTGTGTCCAGTTGCCTCCGCCCGTCGCTTCGTCGGTCGCATCGGCCACGGCCGTGTCCCAGCTTGGGATGGAAACATACAAAGCATTGAGAAAAGCTGTAGTCAGCGTTTTGTCAACCCAAACCTTGTCCTCCGAGATTGAACTAAGATCTTCCTTATCCAGTACGCTGGTGCAGGAAGAGAATAATGCCAGAATGGCAGCACATGTTATAAATATCTTTTTCATATCTAATTACTCAAATTGTTAGAAACTTACATTGATACCAAAGTTGAAACTTTTTGTCAACGGATACTGATAAGCTCCACGGTCACCGCTGTTTTCGGGATCGTAGATGCCGATGTGGTCGAATACGAACAGGTTTGTGCTTGAAACGTAGACACGGCAACGATCTACACCGATCGAATTCACCCACTGTTTCGGCAACGTATAGCCGAGCTCGATGTTTTTGCAACGGAAATAGTTACCGTTCATCAACCAGAATGAAGAAGCCTGTCCGTTGGCGCCTTTCGAGCCTGTACCACCGACGCGCGGATATTTACCGTCTGTGTTGTCGGGTGAATAAGCGTCCGACCATATGTTCAGAACGGTCTGTTCTGTCCAGGTATCGCCGCGGTTCGGGAACATGATGCTTCGATGGCCTACGCCTTGGAAGAAGGCTGTGAAGTCGATACCTTTCCATTCACCTCCTAAACTGATACCGTAGATGATTTCCGGGTCTTTGCTGTAGAGCGAAAGAACGGCTTGGTCGTTACCGTCGACAACTCCGTCAGGGCCTCCGACGCCGCCTGCACCGTGGATATCTTTCAGGATAATATCGCCTTTCGACCATTCGAATCCGCCGTTATAGAGCGGCAGTCCAGCTAAATCTTCATCCGTACGGGCGATACCGTCGGCGATGTAGCCAGTGATGAAGTTGATCGGGCGTCCTGTCTTTATTTCCCATTCATAGGCGTTTGCCGATTCGTCGATATACGTGTAATGGTTGCGGGCGAAAGAGAAGTTACCGGATACATAATATGTGAAGTTACCGATCTTATTATCGTGGCGCAACATGAACTCACATCCCTGGTTTACCATCTCTGCGTAGTTCTCTTTCGGTAATGTGGCTCCGAAAGTCCCCGGAATCGTACGTTTACGGTCCATCAGGATATCTGAAGTTTTCTTATGGAAGTAATCAAATTCGAGGCTTAGCAGTCCGTTCCACAATCCCAAGTCAAAGCCGACGTCGGCTGTCGTGGTTGTTTCCCAAGTGATGCCTTTGCTTGGATAAACACCCGGTAGAATACCGGTTGCACCTGAACCGAAGACGGCATTGGTTCCTGTTGTAAATTTACTTAAATATTGGTAATAAGCAACATCGTCTCCTCCGTCGTTCCCTAATGTACCATAGGATGCACGTAATTTCAGATTACTGATAAAGTTCAGTTTTTCGTTCTGCTTGAAGAAATTTTCTTCAGTCACGCGCCAACCGGCTGAAACAGACGGGAAAAATCCCCAACGTTTGCCCGGAATCCATTTTACGGACGAGTCGTAACGGAAGTTGGCTTCTAATAGATAGCGGTTGTCGAAACCGTAGTTCACACGGCCGACGTAACCGATGCGTCCAATTTCCGATTCGTGACCATCGGCATCTTTCCACTGGCTGTCCGCGCTTCCGGCGAATAGCTGTTCAAGGGAAGATGAAAGCAATTGCTTGCGCTGTGCCCAAAACATATCACCCCATTCTTCGTATTGCTCATAGAGGAACATGGCGCCGATGTCGTGTTTGCCGAATGTCCGGTTATAGTTTAACTGCAAGTTTAGCGTATAAGCGCTCGTTTCGTTGAAGTCTTTTCGGACGAAGTTTCCGTTTTCGGTTCTCGTACGTGTGCCGACAACCGGGGCGTCGTCGCGGATGATATGGTTATGTCCGCCGCTCGTTTCGTGTATATATAAGGTATACTCTTTTCCTACCTGTTTTTCATTCTCGTAATAACGGCGATAGTTGAACATCGCGTTTGCTGTCAAGCCTTCTACCCAAGGAATTTCCCATTTGGCGCTTAACTTCGTGTTCAGTGTGTTATGTTTTTTGGAAACATGCCCGTTGTTGATTGCTTCCAGAATATTCCAGTTGTAGATGGTTGCGTTCGGCTTTCCGTTTATATAGGCCGGCTCGGTAGTCGGGAAGTTTAGTAGGGCACGATACATATCGTTCATCAAATCTTTATCAGAGTCATGAGGCCAGTAAGGTGTGCGTTGGTCGCTCATATTACCGTCCACATCCAATCCGATCGTAAAGTTATCCGCAACTTTGGCATCTACATTCGAACGGAAACTGTAACGTGTGAAGTCCAGGTTGTTGAATGTTCCGCTCTGGCTGTAATAACCGGCTGACATAAAGTAATTGATACGTTCGCTACCCCCGTTGACACTTAGGTTGTGCTGTGTCGTAAACGGGTTTTTCCAAGCGAGGTCGAACCAGTTTGTACTGTGTGTTTTGAAGTATTCTTGTTCGTCGGCTGTGTAGTAGCGGGAATCTGTTTCCGGGATGCCATTATACATGAATTGGTTATTCAGATATACAGTCCGGTCATAAGCGTTCATCACTTCCGGTGTGCGGGTTGGACGGTCCGTTCCGAATAGACCTGAATAGCTAAACTGAGGCTTTTGGTTTTTACCGCGTTTTGTCGAAACGACAATCACGCCGTTAGAGGCACGAGAGCCGTAAACGGCAGCGGATGCTGCGTCTTTCAATACGGAAATGTTCTCGATCGTGTTCGGATCCAAAGCATCGAAGTCTGCTTTTTCACGAACAACGCCGTCGATGACGTAAGTCGGATTTGTATTGTTGGGTGTATTGACGCCACGGATCGTGATCGGGGAAGATACACCCGGCATACCGGATTTATTGTAAGAGAAGATACCCGGCATACGTCCGGCCATCGCATTGGAAATATTGGAAACCGGAATAGTTGCAATGTTTTCAGCAGAGATTGTAGCTACGGATCCTGTCAGGTTCATTTTCT
>ERZ773150.3423-NODE-3423-length-10491-cov-3.101667_pt1 | contig 10491 bp, 8 predicted proteins | sample MGYA00580845_ERZ773150 | MGnify/ENA primary metagenome ERZ773150 (study PRJEB29015, sample SAMEA2737848) | human gut metagenome | biome: human gut; feature: human-associated habitat; material: faeces | place: China | collected 2012 ...
CGGGGAAGGCATAACCGGCTGGGAATTGCGCTTCAGCTCACCACCGCCCGTTTTCTGGGCACCTTTCTGACAGATTTAACCCGGGTTCTGCCGGGTGTTCAGCAATTTGTCGCGGTGCAGCTTAATATTCGCCGTCCGGAAGTCCTTACCCGCTACGCAGAACGGGTTACCACCCTCAGAGAGCATACTGCGCTGATTAAGGAATATTACGGTTACCATGAATTTGGCGATTTCCCCTGGTCTTTCCGCCTGAAGCGCCTGCTGTACACCCGCGCATGGCTCAGTAATGAGCGACCCGGCCTTATGTTTGATTTTGCCACCGCGTGGCTGCTTCAGAATAAGGTCCTGCTGCCCGGAGCAACCACACTTGTACGTCTCGTCAGTGAAATACGCGAACGGGCAAATCAGCGGCTGTGGAAGAAACTGGCCGCGTTGCCGGACAGCTGGCAGACCGCCCGCGTGACGGAGCTTCTGGACATTCCTGAGGGGCAGCGTACTTCACCGCTGGAGCAACTGAAAAAGGGACCGGTCACCGTCAGCGGCCCGGCATTTACCGAAGCGCTGGAGCGATATATCCGGCTGCGAAACCTGGAATTTTCCCGACTGAATTTTACCGGTCTGCCTGCTATACAACTGCGTAATTTGGCCCGTTACGCAGGCATGGCGTCGGTAAAATATATCGCGCGAATGCCACAGCAGAGAAAACTGGCCGTACTCACAGCATTCGTTAAAGCGCAGGAGACTGCGGCGCTGGATGAGGCCGTTGATGTGCTCGATATGCTGATACTGGATATCACTCGTGCGGCGAAGAAAACGGGGCAGAAAAAACGGCTCAGGACGCTTAAAGATCTTGATCGTGCTGCGCTAATATTGGCGCGGGCATGTTCATTGTTGCTGGATGAACAGGCTGACGATGCTGAACTGAGGGAGACCATATTCAACAGCATACCGAAAAGCAGGCTGGCAGAATCCGTCAGCAAGGTAAATGAGCTGGCCCGGCCTCAGAACAACAATTTCCATGACGAAATGGTGGAGCAGTACGGGCGGGTAAAGCGCTTTCTTCCGGCGGTATTGCGCGACCTGCATTTCCAGGCAGCGCCAGCCGGAGAACATACGTTGTCCGCCATTCATTATCTGACCGAACTGAACGGCTCGAAAAAGCACATCCTGGACAATGCGCCTGAACATATTATTACCGGCCCCTGGAAACGCCTGGTATACGATGCGGAGGGCCGGATACAGCGTGCCGGTTACTCGCTTTGTCTGCTGGAGCGCCTTCAGGATGCACTACGTCGAAGGGACATCTGGCTCGAAAACAGCGATCGCTGGGGAAATCCCCGCGAGAAGCTGTTGCAGGGGGAAGAATGGCAGGCTCAGCGGGTCCCCGTTTGCCGGGCGCTGGGACATCCCACTGATGGACATAAAGGCGTGCAACAGTTGGCGGTCCAGCTAGATGAAACCTGGAAAACCGTCGCATCCCGCTTTGAAGGAAATGCGGAGGTTCATATTTGCCATGACGGTAAACATCCTTCCCTGACTATCAGCAGCCTGGAGAAACTGGAGGAGCCACCATCGTTGCATCGTCTCAACAGTCGGGTAAGGCTGCTACTCCCGCCAGTAGATTTGACGGAACTGTTGCTTGAAATAGATGCCAGAACGGGATTTACACGTGAGTTTACGCATGTCAGTGAATCCGGGGCCCGGGCACAGGATCTGCACATCAGCCTGTGCGCGGTCCTGATGGCAGAGGCCTGCAATATCGGGCTGGAACCGCTGATAAAGCACAATATACCGGCGCTGACGCGCCACCGGCTTAGCTGGGTAAAACAGAATTACCTCCGGGCAGAAACGCTGGTCAGCGCCAATGCCCGCCTGGTTGATTTTCAGTCCACACTGGAGCTTGCTGGCCGCTGGGGTGGTGGCGAAGTGGCTTCAGCTGATGGCATGCGCTTTGTCACGCCGGTGAAAACCGTCAATTCAGGACCTAACAGAAAATATTTTGGTTCCGGACGTGGCATCACCTGGTACAACTTCGTCTCTGATCAGTACTCTGGATTCCACGGCATCGTTGTCCCCGGCACATTACGAGATTCCATTTTTGTGCTGGAAGGCCTTCTGGAGCAGCAGACAGGGCTGAATCCGGTTGAGATCATGACAGACACAGCCGGTACCAGCGACATTATTTTTGGCCTCTTCTGGCTGCTGGGATACCAGTTTTCCCCCCGGCTTGCCGATGCCGGTGAAGCGGTATTCTGGCGAGTGGATAAATCGGCAAATTACGGTGCACTGGACGAACTGGCACGTGGTTGTGCCGATCTGTCGAAAGCCGAGGATCAGTGGGATGAGATGATGCGAACCGCCGGTTCGCTGAAACTGGGCACCATTCATGCTTCAGAACTCATTCGCTCTTTGCTGAAAAGCTCGCGCCCATCAGGGCTGGCACAGGCGATCATGGAAGTGGGGCGCGTCAACAAGACGCTGTACCTTCTTAATTATATTGATGATGAGGATTATCGTCGGCGGATCCTGACGCAGCTAAACCGGGGGGAAGGCCGCCATGCTGTGGCGAGGGCGATCTGCTACGGGCAGCGCGGTGAGATCAGAAAGCGCTATCGTGAAGGTCAGGAAGATCAGCTGGGGGCACTGGGCCTGGTCACTAACGCAGTGGTACTGTGGAACACACTTTATATGCAGGAAGCCCTGAGCTGGATACGCAGTAATGGAGAAGAAATCGGGGTTGAAGATATCGCCCGGTTGTCCCCACTGATGCACGGGCATATCAATATGCTGGGGCATTATACGTTTACGCTACCGGAGGATATTTTGAAGGGGGAACTGAGAGAACTAAATTTCAATTTAAACAATGAATTAACTTCTTAGCGTACGTTTTCGTTCCATTGGCCCTCAAACCCCATGACCATATCCTGAACCTGTTGCGCCAGAAGGATATAAAAGCCAAAGTCGCCGCCCTGACCTGCGTCCATTTCGAGGTAACCGAAAACGCCGAGAATCTGCTGCATAATTCTCTTGCCGCCTGGCAGAGCCCACAGGATACCTCACTGTGGCTCGACGACTTCGGCTCCGGCTACGCGGGAATTAACGCTATTCGCGGTTATCACTTTGACTATGTGAAAATTGATAAGGATTTTTTCTGGCACCTGATGCGCAAAGAGTCCGGCCGCCAGCTGATGGATGCGCTGGTGACCTTTTTATCGCGCAACCATCATAATGTGATTATTGAAGGTGTCGAAAGCGAAGCCCATAAAGAATGGCTGCAGGGAATGGAGTGGTTTGCTATCCAGGGACATTACTGGCGGGAAGTCAGTATTGAACAACTGGTCGCCGATGATATTGCCATGTAAAAAAAGCCGGGAATTCCCGGCTTTTTAACGTCACTTAATTATAAACTAATTCCCACGTTGCCCAGCTGGTAATCGGCCCGCTGGTGGCGCTTTTCGGCGTTGGCGAAACATAGCCAACGTAATAGGTGAACAGGCCGCCGCTGACCGCGCTTTCCTGCAAACGCACCTGATTTTGCTGCGGGTCCGCCGGGACAATTTTATTACTCTTATCCAGCGTATTATTATCGTTAGTCGATAGCGCCAGATAAATATTCTGCGCTCCATCCGGCAAGGTATTGGCCAGATACCCGGCGTTTTCGTTACCGACCGCCGTCAGTAAAAAACCATCGACCCAGCGCACGCTGACCCGACGCACCTCATCCTGCGAGGCTGCCCCACCATCATGGCGCAGCTGGCAGTTTGACAGTGCCAGGGTAAACGGCTGCGGTTTCATAAACGCCCCGGCACCGCGATCGTGGACTTCCGCCAGGCTGACCGGCGCCAGCCAGACATTACCGCTGCCGGCATGCTGGCCGCCGTTTAGCGCGATGCTACAGGAAATATCCGTCACCCGCCCGGCAAAATCGACCCGTCCGCGATCGTAATTGGTCTCAAAACCCCACGCCGAGGGGGCGGCGAGGCTGCCGCAAAATAGCAGCCACGCGATAGTGTTTTTCGGCAATCCCTTCATTCCCCCTCCCGTATTAATCGTACGTCAGGTTAAAGATCATATGCGACTCCACCTCGCCGGTGCTGGTCGTCGGGCCATACTGATAAAAACGCGCGTGCAGCGGTATGGTGATGTAGCGGGTCTCCTGATTATTCAAGCGGACGACGGTGTATTTCTTATTAAACTGCAGCGGGGAGCCATCCTTCAGCACCTGGATGCCAATGCCTTTCGCCATCCCGCTGCCGGCCTTTTCATTCAGCAAGGCGCCCATGGTGGCGGTGGTGCTGGTAGCCAGGGTGCCGGAGAAAGAGGTGCTGATGTTGGCATATCCCGTTTCACTCAGGCCGCCGCTGCACTGCAGGTCGATATTAAAATCCTTCCCGCCGGCGGTGGTGCCGACCCCTTTCAGGTCGGTGCGCCGGATGGAACCCACATCGACATTCATATTTTTCCCGCTCAGCACTGAACAGGAGGGCGAGACCACGGTGATGGCGTTGGCGCTCAGATAGGTTTCGAGGATCGGGTTACTGCCGCTCTCCCAGTCGTAGGAGGTGTACTTACCCGCCGCCAGGGTGCCGCTGCCGGTGGTTGCCGCGGTTTTGATAATCTCCAGCGTAAAGCGCGACCCTTCGAGGGAATAGTTGGTGGTGTTATATACCTGGGACGAAAAGACGTCGGGATAGACGATATTTACCGTTGCGCCGCCGCGGCTGAAACGCATGCCGATTCCCGGCACGTTGGTGGAGTAGATTTTATTTCCAAGGTCCGTGGCCCCTGGCGACACGATCTTCGCCGCAAAGCGGTTGGTGCCGGAAGTACAGCGATAGCTTGCCCCGCCGGGAGCGCTCATCGTCCAGTCGCGGGTAAGGATCACCGAGCCCACCGGCAGATCCGGGGGCACCACCACCCTGCCCACCACCATGTCCAGCATCACCGTTGGCGATGAGAGACGCGTACAGGAGGCCCAGGACGAGGTGGTTCCCAGCGCCATTAAGACGATAAAAAGCGTTAGTAATTTCCTCAGCGACATACGCTATCCTTTGTTGTTTGCTGTCCCAGATCCACCGAACACTGCCCGCCGCTCCACTTCACAATCGCGCGTTTGGCGTTCGCATCGCTGATAAACATCATGCTGCCCTGGCCGACAACGCCGATCTCCTTGCCGTCGGGGGAGAAAATACTTGCCGCAAACGGCAACGGCTCGTGGTTCGCCTGGCGCGCCTGCAGGGTGAGGTTGTTCTGCACCTTAGTGCCGAACGCGACCTTAACCACGCTGCCTTCCCACGGCACAACCTGCGCCACGGTGCGATCGAAGGCCACGTCGTCATGGCTGCCTTTCGGGTCGATTTCCACGGCGTTAATCCGGTACGGGCGCAGATACGGCAGGATGGCGTAACCATTGCTGTCCACACGGGTGCCCGGCGATCCCGGAAGCATCGCCCCGGCCGCGTCTTTGGCTTCAATCAGGGCCATCGTCGAGCCGCTTTCCGGTGAGAGCACCACGCCGCCGCTGTGGGCGATCATCGTCCCGCTGGCGCCAATGCCGCTCTGACGATAGCCTTCGCCCTGGCTGTAGCTGCCGTTGAGGGTGGTCCATGGCGTACGGTAGCTGCCGTTGAGCGCCACATCATGCTGACCGCCGGTGGCGGTGGTGGTCGACACGCCGTAGTTAAGGTTGTTTTCACTGTCCAGCGAACCGTTGATACCAATCTGCGAGCTGGCAAAGCGCGAGTTATTGAACGAGGTGTTCGACGTCAGGTTGGCGGTGCGGTTATCGCCAAACCACAGCGGGTAGCTGAAGTTGAGTGAAATACGATCGTCGCGACGATGACCGGAGCTGTCTGGCGTATAGACGCGCTGCGCGCTCGCCGACCAGGAGAGACGACCAAATGAATTGTTGTAGCTGACCTGATACTGCTTCTCGGTCCCGGAGCGGTTCCAGTAATCGGAGATACGGCCGCTGAGATAAAACCCGCCCCAGCCGTCCGGCAGGTTCTGGTTCACCGTGAAGGTCATGCCGTTTTTTTGCCGCCACAGGGTGTAGTTGCTGCGACTATTTTTTTCCTGATCGACGGCGTACAGCGCGTCGTTGAGGTTGTAATAACCTTTCGTCGAGTAGCGATACGCCGCCAGCACGATGCTGGTCTGGGTATCGGTAAACATGCGGTTAAAGGTCGCGCGATAGCTCTGACCCGAGTCATCATGGGCATCGCTCTTCAACCGCGAATGGGTGACGTCAAAAGAGAGCGCGCCGATGCCGGTGTTCATCCCTGTCCCCACCAGGAAGGCCTGATAGTCGTCAAAACCGGTGACCCCGGTGTAGCCGGTCAACAGATTGTTGATCCCGTGCTGCCAGGTCGCCTGATAGAGCATCGGCTTGTTGCGCAGCGCGCTGTCGTCCACTTTACCGGCGGAGAGCGCGTAGCGGGTCATTCCCGGACGCAGCAGCTGGGCGACGGAAGCGTAAGGCACGCTAAACACTTCTACCGAGCCATCCGCTTCTTTCACCGAGACCTCAAGATCGCTGCCATAGCCGGAAGGATAGACATCCTGCAGGGTAAACGGTCCGGGCGGAACGGTGGTCTGATAGATAATATTGCTGCCCTGGCGCACGGTGACGAGGGCGTTGCTCTGCGCCACGCCGCGAATTTCCGGAGCATACGAGCGCATGCCGTCCGGGAACATATTGTCATCGGTGGAAAGATTAACCCCGCGCAGACCGATAGTGTCGAAAAATTCACCATTGGTGAAAATCTGCCCGCCGCTGACGATGGAGTTGAGCTGTGGGATAGGGCGCTGGAGATAGGTCTGGTTGCTGTTCCAGTGCGCTTTACCCTGCTGCTGCTGCCAGTTCAGGTTGCCGATGTGCTTCAGCAGCCAGCCGTCCCACGACAGACCGGCGTTGACGCCCAGATAGGCGCTGCTGTTATCCGACCCGCCTACCGAAGAGGTATGGCTGTTCCAGGCGTTCGCCATCCAGCCAAGATTGAGCGCGGTAATACCTTTGTCCCAGAACTCCGGGCTGACATAGTTTTTCAGGCGTTGATCTTCATAGATCTGCGGTACCGAAATGTTCAACCGCAGGGAGGACTGGACCAGGTTGTCTTTGACGTTTTCTTCGTTGCGCCAGGATTTGAGGCTACCGCAGTAGCCCTCCTGCTCGCTCAGCTGCGGATTGAGCTTTTCCGCCGCGATGCCATATTGGGCCAGCATCGCTTTGGTGTAGCAGACGCCCAGCCGACCATCTTTATCGCGCGCGATGCGTAAATCGTAGCGCCCTTTCCACTCGTCGTTGGTGTAGACGTCAAGGGAGTAAGTGCCTTCGGTAATCGCGCTGGTCGAAAAGCGCGACAGATCGACCTTTTCGCGACTGCCGACAATAAAGCCGTCGTTAAACTGATATACCGTTCCCGGGTTTTCCTGTCCGCTGGAAAATGGCGGAAAGCAGCACAGCGCGATGGCGATCGCGGTGCTTAATCTTCCCGGGCAGAATGACCTCTGCTTCATTAGCTTTTCCCTTATTTAACGGCCACTTTCACTGCGACATCGGCGCCATAGTCATTAATGTTGTTAACGGTCAGGGTTTCGCCGCGGTTGACGGCGGAGGAGAGCGCCACCGTCTGGCTGGACTGCGGCGCCAGCATCACGGTTTTACTGTTCAGGGCTTTACCGCCGTCGCGGGAAATACGGCTGACGGTAATGTAGAACGGCGTCGGGTTGTTGATGGCGAGACTACTGCCGCTGGCGGTCAGGGTCAGCTTCTCGGCCGCCGCATCGCGGTTGCCCAGTCCGGCAGGACGATAAATAAATTTAAAGCGCGAACGGATCGCCAGTTGCAGAATATTCTGCCCTTCGTTTTTCTGACTGGCTTCAACCGGCGGTATTTCCAGAAGGTTCAGCCACCACAGCGTCTCTTTATCTTTAGCCAGCCCTGCATTACTGCCGAGCTTAATACGCAGGGTCTGGCCGCTTTTCGCGTCTACGCGGGAAATAGGTGGGGTAATAATAAATGGAGTCGTAATAGTATCCGGCGTTGCGTCAGCATTACCGTTATCCAGCCAGGCTTGCGCCAGCGCCGGACGGTCGGCGGTGTTGGAGAGCTGCACCGTTATTTCTTTTTCATTTCCTGGATAAATAAAGCGGGTACCGTTAACAATAATATTGTTGGCATGGGCCGCAAAACTAAAAATGAAACAGAAAAAAAGGGCAATACGCTTCATGCTGACCTCAGAATAAAAAAATAAGCGGCAGCAGTGGCCGCTTTATTATTGTTGTATACCCTGAATAATTCGAATTGCAGAAAGGCGGCCAGAGAGTGACTGGGGTGAGCAAACGTCGCCAACGCCTGTGCCATTCGAAGTATGACGGGTATAGACCGCCCCGGCGCGAGACGGCTTTATCTCTCAGTCGATATTACTGATAAGTAATTTCGTAAGTCGCGTAGCTGTTAACCACACCGGTGGTAACCGTGGTCGGGGTGCTGGTCGCATAGCCGACGTAGTAAGTGAAGCGCGCGCCATCCTGAACGGCAGAGGCATCACCGGCCGCTTTAGGCTGGGTGCTGTCGCCCGGGATGATTTTGTTGGTCAGCGCGGTAGCGTTGTCAGTAGACAGCACCAGCTGGATGTTCTGAGCACCGGAAGCTTCGGTGTTCGCCAGGTAGCCCTGTTGTTTGCTGGTTGCGCCAGCCAGCAGGTTACCGCCGGTCCAGTTTACGCCCAGTTTGCTTACGTCATCCTGTTTAGTGCCATCAGCAGCCTGGCAGTTAGAGACGTCAATGGTGAAAGATTTCGGTTTCAGGTAAGTATCCGCTGCTGCCGCTTTAACTTCAGTCAGGGTTACCGGAGACAGGTAAACGTTCGCATCGCTGCCCTGGCCGTTAACGGAAACAGTACAGGATACATCGGTAACTTTACCGAAGAAATTAACCTGACCGCCGCCTACATTGGTATCAGCAGCATTTGCCGCAGCCATACCAAAAAACGCAGTTGCCATTGCAGCAGAGAGAAGAACCTTTTTCATTGCCATTTCCTTGTCAGAGTGAATTACGAATCAATGAGCACACTGTGAATTCGCATAGAACCAGAAACATCAGGCGATGCTGATTTATGCCACTGTTAACGAAAAAGACTTTAGTAGATTGGCCCCTATATTTCCATACACTTTTTATCACTTAACCCATTACTGGTTCGCCGCCGCAGATATTCCCGTGGCGAACGATACCCCAGTGCACTATGCGGATGCCATTCGTTGTAATGTTCGAAGGCCTCCGCAAGGTTCTTTACCGCTGTTAACCCGTCGGGTTTCGGCATGATGCTGATGTAATCGCGCTTCATCGTTTTCACGAAGCTCTCTGCCATCCCGTTGCTTTCCGGGCTACGTACCGCCGTATGTTTAGGCTCCAGTCCTACCATTCTGGCGAACTGACGCGTCTGATAAGAACGGTAGGCTGAACCGTTGTCTGTCAGCCACTCAACTGGGGATGTCGGCAGGCTGTTACCGAAGCGACGCTCCACGGCACCCAGCATGACGTCCTGCACGGTTTCACTGTCATATCCACCGTTACTGGCCGCCCAGTAAAGTGCCTCGCGATCGCAACAGTCCAGAGCGAACGTGACCCGCAGTTTTTCACCGTTATCACAGCTGAACTCGAAGCCGTCAGAGCACCACCGCTGGTTACTTTCTCCAACGGCCACTTTCCCTGTATGCGCCCGCTTCGATGGCGGTATTTCCGGTTTACGCTCAAGCAGCAGCGCATTCTGACGCATGATGCGGTATACGCGTTTGGCATTGATCACCGCCATGTCGTCAGTTTCTGATTGTCTGCGCAGCAGTGCCCATACCCGACGATAACCATAGGTGGGCAGATCGCCGATAACGGTATGGATACGGGCCAGCGCGTCAGTATCATCAGGCTTGCGCTTGCACCGACGATCCTGCCAGTCCTTCGACCGACGGGCCATGGCATGCAGTTGCGCACGTGAGACCCGGAGGCAACGACTGACAAGGCTTATTCGCCATCCTCCGGCAACAAGGGCACGTGCGCTATCCACTTTTTTTGTCGGCCATATTCAACGGCTTCTTTTAGCAGCTCGTTTTCCATGGTTTTCTTGCCCAACAGGCGCTGCAGCTCTTTAATTTGCTTCATCGCAGATGCCAGCTCCGACGCGGGCACAACCTGTTCTCCTGCGGCAACGGCTGTAAGGCTGCCTTCCTGATACTGCTTACGCCACAGGAACAGCTGACTGGCAGCAACGCCATGCTGACGGGCGACCAGCGACACGGTCATTCCGGGCTCAAAACTCTGCTGAACAATGGCGATTTTTTCCTGAACACTTCGCCGTCTGCGCTTCTCTGGACCTAAAACATCAATCATTCGGACTCCAACGACTAGTCTAAAAACTAGTATTAAGACTATCACTAACTTAAGTGATACCAACTGTCTGGAGATTCATGGGGCCAGTCTACTGAGCTGACACA